>Ga0209134_10000297_pt1 | contig 13066 bp, 10 predicted proteins | sample LauGreSp1BDMLBSN_2_FD_187566 | JGI IMG/M metagenome (GOLD analysis project Ga0209134, IMG submission 187566) | Freshwater lake microbial communities from Lake Michigan, USA - Sp13.BD.MLB.SN (SPAdes) (version 2) | ecosystem: Environmental > Aquatic > Freshwater > Lake | place: Lake Michigan, USA... | reverse complement strand
TGAACAAGGCCCGATAGGAAGGTAGTTCTTGCAGATCCTGCTAGTCGAAGATGATCGGCCACTGGCGGTAAGCCTTAAGAAAGCCCTGCAGCAGCAGGGCTTTGCCGTGAATGATGTGCAAACCGGTCAGGCAGCGCTGCATGTCATTGCTACTGAAACCCCTGACATGGTCATCCTGGATATCGGCCTGCCCGATATTGATGGCCTGTCGATCCTGCGCACCCTGCGCAAGAAGCACAAGGAACTCCCCGTTATCCTGTTGACGGCACGCGACAGTGTGGATGACAAGGTCGCAGGACTCGACAGCGGTGCCGACGACTATCTGGCCAAGCCCTTCGAAGTTACCGAACTGTTGGCGCGCTTGCGCGTGATGGAGCGCCGTCTGGCTCAGGTCAAGAGCGCCCGCATCACGATTGGGAGCGTTAGTCTCGACACCATTGACCAGAAAGTGCTGGTCGAAGGACAGGAAGTGGAGTTGTCGCGCCGTGAATACATGCTGCTCAAGAGCTTGATGGAACACTCTGGTCGTGTGATGACGCGTTCCGTCCTTGAGTCGCGGTTGTACAGCTGGGGCGAAGAAGTGGCCAGCAATGCGCTGGAGGTGCATATCCATCACCTGCGCAAAAAACTCGGCAATGAATTCATTCGCACCATTCGTGGCGTCGGTTACAAGATCGCGGCGGGTTCTGACGAGTGACGTCCATTCGCACCTTCCTGATAGCCGGTATCGTGGCGACGCTGACCCTGTTCAATTTCGTCGCGGCCCTGCGCGGTTATCAGGGCAGCATGCAGGAAGCGGAAACCCTGTTTGACAACCAGCTGCTGGACTTGTCGCAGTTGGTCGCCAATCTTGATCTTGCCCAGATTCAGGAAAATTTCCGGTTGGGAAATAATGTGGCTTTCCAGATCTGGCAAGGCGAGCAACTGCTGGCGGCTTCCTATCATGCCCCTGCAGAAAGCATCAGCGAGCATCATCCGGGTTTTGGTTACGCCAACTTTGACAGCTATCGCTGGCGCACCTTTGCCCGTTTTGATGAAGCCAGGGAGCGCTGGATCATCGTTGCCGAGCGTACCGACCTGCGCTTTGTGCTCGCGGAAAATGTCGTGCTGGAATCGCTGGCCCCGATCCTGTTGGGTATTCCGGTCGTCGCGTTGCTGATCTGGTTCATTGTCGGGCGCGGCTTGAAACCGCTGGATCAGTTGTCCGCGGATTTGCGGCAAAAGAAGGTGCAGGATCTGCAGCCCGTGGAATACCAGCGCACCCCGGCCGAACTGGATCAGGTGGTGCAGTCGATCAACGGGTTCATCCATCGCCTCAACGATGCATTGGAGCGCGAACAGCGCTTTTCTGCCGACGCTGCCCATGAATTACGCACCCCTATCAGTGCCCTCAAGATACAGCTGCACAATCTGGCGCAGGAAGTGAATACTTCCAGTGAGGCCTGGCAACAGCTGCAGCTGGGGGTGGAGCGCATGCAGCACCTGGTCGAGCAACTTCTCTCGCTGTATCGCAGCACGCCGGAGAAATTTGCGGCCGAGTGCTCAGTGCTGGACCTGCATGCAATTACCCAGGAAGTGGTAGCCCGCTTTTATCCGATGATCGAGGCACGCCAACAAACGCTCGAACTGGATGGCGAATCCTGTCTGATCAATGGCGAGCGGTTTGCACTGGAAACGCTGGTTAATAATCTGCTCAGCAACGCCAGCAAATATACCCCCCAAGGTGGCACTATCCACCTGAGGGTGGAACATGTTGATGGACGTGTTTGCCTTGTTGTAGAAGACAATGGCCCGGGAATTCCTGCGGCTGAGCGCGAACATGTGTTTGAGCGGTTTTATCGCAGCCCTGGCGTCAACGAGAGTGGTGTCAACGGTTGTGGCCTGGGCCTGACCATCGTGGAACATGTGGCACGCCTGCACCAGGCCACGGTGGCAATCACCGATTCTTCCCTCGGGCAGGGTATCGCTTTCAAGGTGTTTTTTCCGGAGTCGGGTCGATGAAACGAATAGTGGGTCTGCTGTGTTGTCTGTTGCCGGCATTGCCGGGAGTGGCAGCTGTGCCCGAAATTGAAATCCGTATCCGCGATCACCTGTTCTTTCCGGCTGAGCTGGAGGTGCCGGCTGACACCAAGATTCGCCTGGTGGTGATCAATGAAGACGCAACGCCCGAAGAATTCGAGAGCTATGAATTGAACCGGGAAAAAGTCATTCCGGGCAAGGCCAAGGCCGTGATTTTCATAGGTCCGCTCAAGCAGGGCGAATATCCGTTTTTCGGCGAGTTTTATCCGAAGACGGCTCAAGGCAAGGTGTTTGCAAAATGAAGAGCGTATAGACAGATGTTTCTCAACGCCGTTATCTTGATTCTGCAGGAAATCCTGGAAGCGACGCTGTTGATCAGTGTGCTGGTGGTCCTGACGCGTCTGCTGCAGCGGCTCTGGCCTGCATTGTTGCTGCGCAGGCGCTGGGTGCTTGCTGCGCTGGGGTGTGGAACGGCGGGTGCGTGGCTCTACGCGGTGTTCATGCCAGCCATTGCAGAATGGTTCGATTATGTTGGCCAGGATGTTGTCAATGCGCTTATGCAGGTGGTGATCATCCTGTTGCTGCTCTTGTTCAGTATGCTATTGCGAGAATCCTTCATTGCGCGTGCGCCTGTACTGGTCAGCAATCTGGCGCGCCTGTGCATCATTATTGTGGTGGCGTTGGTGGTTACGCGGGAAGGGTCTGAAATCATTCTCTATGTCGATGGCATCCTTGGACAACCGGAGAATATCACCCCGGTGATGCTGGGAGGGTTGATGGCTGCAGGGATCGGCTTGAGTAGCGGCGTTTTTCTCTATTTCGGCCTTACCACCCTGCGCGCGAAGATTGCGATGCGTGCAGCCTTGCTGCTTTTGGCGCTGTTTGCCGGCAATATGGCAGCCCAGGTGGTACTGCTGCTGACCCAGGCAGATTGGCTGCCGTATACTGCGGAGCTGTGGGATAGCTCAGGCTGGCTGCCGGAATACAGCATCAGCGGGCAGCTGCTCTATGCATTGATCGGCTATGAAGCCACGCCCTCGCTGCTGCAGGCGTCGGCTTATATCCTTGCCATGCTGTTGATCATCGTCAGCCCGCTGTTTCGCAAGGCATGGCAGTATTCTGAAGCATGATTTTTGTCTCATTCAACCAAGTCCTTCTATGAAGCTGCTGTTTGCCATGAAAAAATTCCTGCCAGTCGTACCCGGCTTGCTTGTGCTGTTCGCACCTGCACTGGCCTGTGCCGATGGCCTTGTGATGGACAAGGTCTACCATCCCTATGTGGATGCGCTGGAAAAAGAACTGGAATTTCGCTCTGTATTCCAGGATCCCCAGCCTGGCCTCAACAACAAGGCCCAACTGCACCAGCTGGCCTTGGGCACAGCCTTGAGTGACAGCGTTTTCGCCGAGTTGTATGTGATCGGGGGCAAGGATCGCGCCAGGGGTTTTGAAACCGAAGCGTTGGAAGCGGAAGTCAAATGGCAGTTGAGTGAACCCGGTGAATACTGGGCTGATTACGGAATGTTGTTTGAATACGAAAATGAAATTAACAGGAAGGTCGAGGAGTTCACAGTGGGTTTCCTCGCAGAAAAAGAACTGGGCTCCTGGAGTGCCGCTGCCAATTTGTTCGTGATTGCGGAATGGGGCGATGACATCCTGAATGAATATGAAACGTCAGTGGCGTTTCAGGCGCGCTATCGGTTGAAGCCGGAATTCGAACCGGCAGTCGAGGTGTATGCCGGACAGGATGCACGTGGCATTGGCCCGGTACTGCAGGGAACCTTTGCCACGGGTGTCAGGAAAAGCCTGCACTGGGAAGCCGGACTGTTGTTTGGCCTGGGCAACAAGAGCCCGAACCAGACCTGGCGTCTCCTGCTTGAATACGAATTCTGATCCGTTGCTCGCTATCCTTCCTTGGTAAACGTGGTGCTGTGCGCCATCGCTTCCAGTAACAGGGTTTGCTGCACAGTGACGCGTTGCTCTGAAACCTGTTCCGGCAATGCCTGGTCCAGTTGGTCCGTGGGCTCCCAGTAATCCGCCCCCGAGTTCAGGTAGGGGATGCGATATTTCAGATCGGCGGTGTGTACTCCGATGCTGTGCCAATCACTGATGACGATATAGTCCCGATCCTGCAAATCCATCAGGTTCAGGCCGAGGCTGTAGCTTGCCGATTCTGCAGGTGCTCCCAGCGCTTGCAACAGGGTGGTGGCGATATCCAGGTGTGAACTGATCGTATCAATGCTGCGCGCTGGCTGTCCCGGCAGATGCATCACCATGGGGACATGGATCTGCTCTTCGACGAAGGCAGAGTTGTGCCCCCAAGCGCCTTTTTCCAGGAATTCTTCGCCGTGATCGCCGGTCACGATCACGATGGTATTGTCGAGCAAGCCATCGGCTTCCAGTTTGTCGTAGATTCTGCCGAGCTGGATATCGATCCAGTGCGCTGCATTGTGATAGCGATTGAACAGGGGACCGATATTCGCTGCCAGTTCATCGCCTGACATCCTGGTGTAGTCCACATTGCGCTGGTAATCCGGGTAGAGCGCAGCTTCTTCCGGAAAGTAGTAGCTGGCATGAGTGGATTCGAAAAACAAAAAACTCATGAAAGGACGGTTTTGTGTGCGCTGGTCCAGAAAGCCCAGCAAAGCGTCGACGTTCAGTTTGTCGCGTTGCCAGGGCGCCAGGTCATCATCAGGTTCATGCAACGCAGAATCGGGAAATTTCGAAAACAGCGTAAGGTTAAACTCCGGATAGGTGAAGGTGGCACCGGTGCGCAGGTCAAACTGGTAGTCAAGTTCCTGCATGCGATCCATCAAGAGAGGGCTTTGCCGTTTGTGCATGAACTGCTCCCAATAGGAACCGTACAAGCCGTAGAACATGCCGAACAGGCCTTCACGCGTGCCATTGCCGCTCGAATAATGATTGTTGAAGCGCAAATGCCCACGGCCAAAGTGCGAGGTGTTGGGCATAATGTGTTCATTCAACTGATCCCAACGCAGGGATTCTGCAACCAGCATGATGACGTTGGGCGGCCGGTCTGCCTGGTTGAATGCCAGCGGCGCCAACGGGTAATTAAGTGCGGATTCTTCCTGCGAAAAGGACAGGTGGTTCTCCGGGGTACGTGCATAACCCAGGCTGGCGGCGAGCGAGCGAAAGCGGATGCGCTGGAACAAGGGATAGGCGCGTGAGCCTTCCAGCACCGGACTGAAGTGGTTGATATCGCTGATGCCGTAGATCCCGGCTTGGGTCAGGAAGCAGGCAGCCAGGGCCAACCTGCAAGCCAGTACTGTTTTTTTGCCGGACAAAGGGTAATTCTGCAAATAGTGGCTGACAAACAAAAAGGCCGCCTGGACTGAAACCAGGGTTCCTGTCATCAGGAACAGGGACAGGTAACTGGCACTATCGCTGCCAAGAGAGCTGATGCCCCCTGGTGTGAAAATCAGGTTTAATACAAAGCGGTTAATGTGAAAGCTGTATAACTCATAGATCATGTAATCCACACGGATCAACAGCAGCAACGTGGCGCTGATGATGAAGTACAGACTCATTTGCAACTTCCGCGAGGCTGGCAGCAGGCGGCGGCCAAGCTGCATGAGCAGAATCAAGGGCAGCAGATAGAAGAAGCTGTAGCATAACCAGGTGCTGAGGTGGAAAAGCGTGGCCAGGTCAGGGCCAGCATGTTGGATGCCGGCTCCGGCAAACCCGGACGTGAGCCACAACATGTGCGTCCACGTAAGGAAAATGAAAATGCCTTGCCACTCGATCCTGCCGGTTTTTGCCTGACTGAAGTTGCTCATGCGACGATTGCCCAAGGTAACGTGGAATCAAATTACAGCATAAGTCTTAAAGCACCCTTAAGGCTTCCTTAATATTGGCTGTGGACAATCGGCGCCGTTCAACAGCGGGCCGTTCGACAGTGAGCGGTTCAACAGGAGGTTAGCTAACTGATGCGTAGAATTCTTTCCAGCATAGTGTTGCGCACGGGCTTGCTCGTGCTGCTTGCGCCCCTGGCACTGGGCCAACATGAAGATCATCCCGACCACGAACCCTTGCAAAAGGATGCGGGCTTGAGTTTTGCCGATGTGCTGCACGCTGCGGTTTTGCAGGCTCCGCTCTCGCTGGAAACACCGGTGCGTGCGCAACAAGCCGAGGACCAAAGGGTGGCGGCACGCAGCTGGATCGCCGGCCGGCCGGCGCTGGTGTTCAGCATCAACGACGATGGCCCGCTGGATAATGCCGGTTTGCAGGAACAGGAGTACGGCCTGCAGTTGCCATTGTGGCGACTGGGTGAAATGCAGGCTAACCGCCAACTGGGCGAACGGTATTCACAACAGGTAGAGGCATGGAACTCCTACCTGCAATGGCAGCTGGCTGGCGAGCTGCGCATTGTGCTGGCGGAAATCGAAGCCGCCGAGGTAGCGCTGGAGCTTGAGCAGCAAGCCACCGCGACTGCGGCCGAGCTGCAGGCAGTGACCGAAAAATTGTTGGCGGCCGGCGCGGTAGCCCGTCTGGACTTGTTGCAGGTTGAAAATCTGTTGTTGCGCCAGCAGACAGCACTGCTCGATGCAGAGGCAAGGTTGGTGGATGCGGAACGTACCTACTCGTTGCTGACAGGCTTGCAGCAACGGCCTGCCAGTCCGCATCGGGAAGCCTTGTATGCTGAAGAAGAAATTACCGATACCCATCCGGCACTGGTTTACCTGCAATCAGAAGTAGGCGTCGCCGAGTCCGGTGTGCGTCACAGTGAAATGATCACGAAGGGTAGCCCGCAACTGACCATTGGCAGTCGGCGCGAACGTGGCGACCGCTTGCAGCCCTATACCGACAGTGTCGGCGTTTCCGTGAATATTCCCATTGGCGGCAAGTCCATTGTTGCTGCCCGTACCAGTGCTGCACGCAGGGAACAGGCGAATGCAGAGGTGGCACTGCTGACTGCCCGCAGAAACCTGCAGAGCTCCTTGCATGAAGCCGAACACGAACTGTACGTGACACGTCAGTCCCTGCCCTTGGTCGAGCAGCAGGCCGCGCTGGGCGAACAAAGACGCAGCATGGCGCAGGCGGCTTATGCGGCCGGTGAAATAACTCTCGCACAAGTACTGACAGCTACGCAGGAAGCCGCGCTCGCCACGTACGACTTGCATATGCTGCAGTTGCAGGAACAACAATTGATCACAGAATACAACCAGTTTGTCGGAGTCATGCCATGAAGCAGTTGCACGGATATTTTTTGGCGTTGTCAGTGCTTTGTTCTGCGCCCGGCATGGCTCAGCAAATGCTGCCACTCGATGAGGCTGCAGAACACCGGCTTGGCCTGGTGTTCATGCGTCTGGCGGAAACCGGGCAGCAGAGCGGGGCAGTGCTGCCCGCGATGGTGATCAGTTCACCATTTCAGCAATCCGGCCTGGTGGCCCTGTTTGATGGCGTCGTGACACAGTGGAAAGTGGCGCCGGGTGAGCAGGTCAGTGCCGGGACGCTGCTCGGACTGGTACGCAGTCCCGCAGTGCTGGCCTTGCAGCAGCAGTGGCTCGCCAGCCTGGCGCAAGAGCGTCAAAGCACGGCGCAGCTGACGCGCGACCAGCAACTGTTCGCTGATGGCGTTATTGCCGAGCAGCGCTTGCAACAAACGGAACGGGAACAACGCAGTGCCACGATTGCCGCCCAGTCGGCAGCAGCACAACTGGAAAGTGCCGGTTTTGACAGTGCTGCGCAGACGGCGCTGGCAGGAAATCAAGACGACCTGGGATATTACCGTTTGCTGGCAAGCACCAGCGGGCAGGTTGCCCATCTGGCCAAGCTGCCGGGTGACGCTGTGGATACAGGCGCAGAATTGGTGTCAATCAACAGCAGCGTATTGTGGGTAAGCGCCGAGCTGCCGGCACGCGCTGCTGCAAGTATCGCCGTCGGACAGTCACTGCAGGTGCAGGGACAGGCGTCTGCACTGACCCTCAGGCAAAAAGATCAGGCGCTGGATCGCCAAAGTCAGACGGTCGGCATCTTGGCGGAATTCGCGCAAGCCGTAGACCTGTTGCCGGGACAAGTGGTTGATCTGGTGCTGCCGCCTCCCACGCAAGGCATAGTGATTCCGGCAGATGCCGTGGTGCGTACCGGGGAAGAGACTGCTGTCTATGTCAAAACCAGCGGGGGGGTGGAAAGCCGTGTGCTCGACTTGCAGCCCTTTGGCAGCGATTACCTGGCGATCGCTGGTATCGACGCTGGTGCTGAAGTGGTGGTCAGGGGTGCAGCTCTGCTCAAGGGAATTCAATTGGGCCTGGGAGGCGAGTGATGTTTGCACAACTGATCCAGTTTGCGCTGAGCCAGCGCCTGCTGACCTGTTTGCTCGCGTTGTTGCTGGTGGCCTTCGGCAGTGCCGCGTTGCTCCAGCTTCCGATTGATGCCTACCCGGATATTTCACCCACGCAGGTGAAGATTATCGTCAAGGCACCTGGCATGACCCCGGAGGAAGTGGAAACCCTGATTACGACGCCGATCGAAGTCGAGTTGCTGGGTATTCCGCGTCAGGAGATCCTGCGCTCGATTTCCAAGTATGCACTCACATCGATCACGCTGGATTTCGAGGAAGGCACCGATATCTATTGGGCGCGCCAGCAAGTAGCGGAACGGCTCAATGCCGTGTGGGGCACTCTGCCGGGAGATGTCAGCGGAGGCCTGGCACCCATGAGCACACCGCTCAGTGAAATGTTCATGTTCACCATCGACAACGCTGCGCTCACGCTGGAAGAAAAACGCTTTCTGCTGGATTGGACCATTCGTCCCGCGTTGCGCACCGTCCCTGGCGTGGCCGACGTCAACACGCTCGGCGGCTTTGTCAAAACATATGAAATCGCCCCGCGCCGTTCCAGTATGGCGCAGCTGGGTTTCAGCAACGAAGATCTCGTGGCAGCGTTGGCAGCCAACAACCGTAATGACGGAGCCGGACGCATGAGCCAGGGCGAAGAATCGATCCTGGTCAGGGTGCCTGGTGCGGTGGGCACACTCGAGGATTTGCGTGTTATCCAGGTGGAAAACGCCGCGGGACGCCGGTTGCCGTTGGCTGAGCTGGCAGATGTTACCCTCGGTAATCTCGAACGCTACGGGGTGGTAACTGCGGATGCCAAAGGTGAAGCAGTGCAGGGACAAGTCGTCAGTTTGCGCGGTGCCAACGCCCGTGAGGTGGTGACTGGCGTGCGCGCGAAGTTGGCTGAACTGCAGTCCAATCTCCCCGCCGGTACCGAGCTGCGGGTTTTCTATGATCGCAGTCAGTTGATCGATGGCGCGGTCTATACCGTCGCCAAGGCCCTGATCGAAGCCGTGGTACTGGTGGTCGTGTTGCTGGGGCTGTTCCTGGGTAATGTCCGGGCGGCACTCACCGTGGCGGTAGTCTTGCCCTTGTCCGCGCTCATTACCTTCATTCTGATGCATCTGATGGACATGTCGGCCAACCTGATGAGCCTGGGTGGTCTCGTGATTGCCATCGGCATGCTGGTGGATTCTTCCATCGTGGTCGTGGAGAACATTGTTTCAGCTCTCGCGCATGCCAGGGAAAAGAATTCACGCTTGCCGCGCCTGCATCTGGTGTACCGGGCAGTCAAGGATGTGGCGGTGCCGGTAACCTCAGGCATTCTCATCATCGTGATCGTGTTCCTGCCCTTGCTATCGCTGCAGGGGCTGGAGGGCAAGTTGTTCGGGCCTGTCACGATGACCATCGTGTTTGCACTGCTCGGTTCGCTGGTGCTGGCGTTCACCCTGATCCCGGTCGTGGCTTCTTTCGTGCTGCGTGCTGAAGGCCATGATGATCCGTGGTTGAGCCGCAAGATTGCCGGGTTGTACCAGCCCTTGCTGAACAAGGCGCTGGACCAGCCGCGTTATATCCTGGCTGGGGCTGCGGCCTTGCTGGTGCTCACCTTCGTACTGTTTCCGTTTGTGGGCAAAACCTTCATGCCGACCATGGATGAGGGTGACCTTATCATCCAGCTTGAAAGTATCCCTACGATCAATCTGGATGCGAGCGCACGCATAGTGCATCAGGTCGAAGCCGCTATTCTTGCGCAGGTGCCGGAAGTGGTGCGGGTAGTAGCGCGCAGCGGCTCGGATGAACTCGGGCTCGATCCGATGGGCTTGAATGAAACGGATATGTTTCTGCAACTCAAGCCGCGCGATGAATGGGAGGTCGCCACCAAGGCAGAATTGGAAGAGAAGCTGCGCCAGGTCATGCAGCAGTTCCAGGGCATCAATTTCGGGTTTACCCAGCCCATCGACATGCGTGTGTCGGAAATGCTGACCGGCTCGCGCGGTGATGTGGCGATCAAGATTTTCGGGCCTGAGCTGCACCGGTTGAATCAGTATGCGAGTGAAGTGGAGCGCATTATTGGCCAGGTGCCTGGCAGCATCGACAGTGTCGCGACGATCAACGAAGGGGCCCAGTATTTGCAAGTGTCAGTCGACAGGATTCGTGCCGGCCAGCTCGGTCTCAATATTGACCAGTTGCAAGCCAGGCTGCGTTCGGAAATTGAAGGCCTGCGTGTAGGCACCATCGTGGAAGGCAGTGCGCGCGTGCCGCTGGTGCTGCGTTACCGCAAAGGGCAGGGCGATGGGGTTGCGTTGCTGCAACAGAGTTTCATCAATCTGCCTGATGGTGGTGTGATTCCGCTGGCCGACATTGCCAGCATTGAGCGCGTAGAAGGACCGGTGAGTATCTCGCGTGAGGCCGGCCAGCGCTTTGCCGTGGTGCGCACCAACGTGGAAGAGCGTGACCTTGTGGGTTTCGTGGAAGAAGCGCAAGCAGCGGTGGCAGCGCAGCTGCCGATGGAAGAGGGTTATACAATGGATTGGGGTGGGCAGTTTGAAAACCAGCAGCGCGCAGCGGCGCGCTTGATGCTGGTGGTGCCGGTGGCGCTGCTGCTGATTGCCTTCATTCTGTTCCTGACCTTCCGTTCATTGAAACAGACTCTCATCATTCTTTCGAATATCCCGTTCGCCTTGACCGGTGGTCTCATTGCCTTGTGGCTGACAGGAGAGTTTATTTCGGTACCGGCCTCCGTGGGCTTTATCGCCTTGTTGGGGATCGCGGTATTGAATGGCGTGGTCATGATGTCGCATTTCAATTATCTAGCCGCCAAGGGCCTGGCCATGGAGCATGTGGTGCGGGAAGGGGCGATGCGCCGTTTGCGGCCGGTCATGATGACCGCCAGCATTTGTGCGATAGGGCTGGTGCCCTTGTTGCTGGCGACCGGTCCCGGGTCCGAAGTCCAGAAACCTCTGGCCATTGTGGTGGTCGGGGGCTTGATCAGCTCTACGCTGCTGACCTTGTTCCTGCTGCCCCTGATCTATCGCCATTTCCATGCTCACCACCCTGCGGCGCGCAGCTGATAACTGCCGATTAATAGGATCTGAAGACCATGAATAGCCTGTTGGTACTGAATATCAATCCTGAGCTCGAAGAGGATCTGGTGGATTATTTGCTAAGCCTCGACGGTATCGGGGGCTTCACTTCCTATGGGGTGCTGGGTCATGGCGCCGGTACCGAGTTGTCGCTGGCTGAGCAGGTCAGCGGCAGGCGCAAGCGTCTGCAAATCGAGCTTATGCTCAGCCAGGATCAAGCGACCCGCGTGGTGGCAGGGCTGGCCGGGAATGTAGGGCGTGACATCGTCTGGTGGGAGCAGACGGTAACCCGCTCCGGACGCATCCAATAAGCCCCTGGATACGGTAGCGGAATCACTATACCAGGCTAACTTTGCGTCAGAGCAGCGACTCAATCAGTGCTACGGTCTCATCCCAATAGCGTCCATCGGTACCCTGGAAACCAAAGCCGCCTGCCTTGCCCATCGCGGCATCCAGCGGTGACAGCCCAGCCTTGTCCTTGTAGTCCAGTTCCGCGCCCTGTTCGTGCAGGTACTTGACGACCTCAGTGAAGCCGAAGGTCGCGGCACCAAAGATGGCAGTGCGCCCATCATTGGCACTGGCGTTGATATCCAGTCCCAACTCCTGGCACAGCTTGATGGCTTCAATGACCTGGGCCTGGGTCTTGTAGCGGCCGGTGGTGTCACTCTCCTTGGTCGCGAGATTGGCCGCGGTCATCAGCGGATTGATGCCCTGTGCCGTGGCAAGCGTGGGATCGGCACCGTGTTCCAGCAATAATTTCATTACCGGGAGATCGGCGCTCTTGGCTGCACGCAGGAACGGTGTGGTGCCGGCCACCAGCATGGAGTCGGTACCACGGTCGAGCTTGGCCCGGAACGGAATCAATCCTGTCAGCTGCACGTTCACGTCTGCGCCCTTTTCCAGCAGGAATTCGATCAGCTCATATGCCTTGTGCTCATTCTCGAAATCGTAGGGCGAAGGCCGGTTGGATTCGGGCATGATGTTGAAATGCACGGCGGCATACAGCGGTGAACGGTTGGTGTCATCGTTCAGGTTGGCATTGGCGCCTTGCTCCAGCAGTAGCCAGGCGACATCGTAATGGCCGTTGATGATGGAAATCAGCAGCGGCGTAAGGCCCTTGGGCGTGGCGGCATCGATAGACGCGCCGGCATCCAGCAAGGGCTGGATGCAGCTCACGCAGCCTTCGCGTGCGGCGAACAGCAGCGGTGTCATACCACCGGGCGGCAGCCATTTTTCGCGCGGCTCGTCGGTGATCTGGCGCTCCCATTGCTCGATGCTGGATATTCCATTGATGTCGGCGCCATGCTCGACGAGCAAGGCGATCAGGTCGGTATGCTGCTGTGCCACCGCCCACATCAGCGCGGTCTGGCCATGCCATGCTTCGCGTGCATCGACTTCAGCGCCGGCCTCCAACAGTAATTGTACGGTTGCCGGATCACCGGTACGCGCAGCGGTATGCAGCACACGCTCACCTTCGCGATACACCTCATTCGGGTTCGCGCCTGCGTCCAGCAGCAGCTTGGTGATGTCGGCACTGCCGTTTTGCGCGGCAAGATAGATCGGACTCACCCCATAGCGCGTGCGCGCGTTGACTTCGGCACCGGCGCGCAGCAAGGCACTGGTGACAGCGCTATCGTTGTTGAGTACCGCATAGTGCAAGGGCGTCATGCCA
>Ga0209134_10000296_pt1 | contig 13175 bp, 16 predicted proteins | sample LauGreSp1BDMLBSN_2_FD_187566 | JGI IMG/M metagenome (GOLD analysis project Ga0209134, IMG submission 187566) | Freshwater lake microbial communities from Lake Michigan, USA - Sp13.BD.MLB.SN (SPAdes) (version 2) | ecosystem: Environmental > Aquatic > Freshwater > Lake | place: Lake Michigan, USA... | reverse complement strand
GTAACCTGTCACTTTAATCCGTGCGGCTACACGCGACCCGTTGAAAACCTGGCAAAGGTTAAGGCTCACATGGAAGCGCTTGGCGTTCCGCTTGTTGTGGCGAAGTGCTCTTTTGTGCCTTACGAGAACTTCAAGGCATCCCCTGCCGTAGACAACAAGTTCATCAGTGCTTCGGTATTGTGGCAAAAGGAGGCTTTGCTAAATGCTGCCATTGATTCCCTTCCTGCGAATATCACAAAAGTGATTGTAATGGATGCGGATGTCTTGATTCCCTCAGCCGAATGGGTGCAGCAGGTTGAGGATGCGCTTGAAGATCACAACGTAGTGCAGCCATGGTCTCGATGCTCTTTCCTTGATGAGGGCGACAAGGAGGTTTCTGTAATGGCTTCAATGGCTTATGCCGCTTCCATTGGAGATCCGCGCAGGAATGATTTTAGCGTTTACCATCCTGGTTTCGTTTGGGCCTTTCGACGGACCTTCTTTACTGCTGGACCCGGGCTTTTCGAGCTTTGCCCTGTCGGTATTGGAGATGTTCTTTTGGCTAACGCCATGGTCTCGAATGTTCCGAATCGTATTGATGCAGCCAACCCAATGCTTGCCCGCGATATGCGAGCATGGGAGCAGCATCTAGCGGAATGGAATCAAGGCAAGCCATTAGGATGCGTAGAAGCCGACATCAAAACACTATGGCACGGCATCAATGAGAACCGTAAATACTCAAGCCGCGTTCAAATCCTTGTTGATTACGATCCGTACACTGACGTTTACATTGCGGAAAATGGACTGGTTGAATGGATGGACTGGGCGAGGGAGGAAAAGGGAGATATGATTCGCGCAGTTGCCGATTATTTCAGTGCTCGGCTGGAAGACGGCGACACTTGGAAGAAAAAAGAAGCGGAACCGATTGTTCGCGTGAATCCCCCAGATCAACCGAACTTGTATTACTCGACGCCAGAACCAAAACACGAAGATCCATCAATTCCGTATGAACTATAAAATCGCAATCATCGTGTTGGCTATTTTGCCAGCTTGCACGCTCAAGCCAACGATTCGCTCCGGTGATTCCCTGGTTACTTTGGGCGGGTCGATTTTCACGAAGACCACGGCAGAAACGAGCAGCTATTCCGGCCCTCTCGGCACGCTGAGTTACAAAACCAAAGGCCACGACGAGACTATCTTGCCCTCCAAAATCGCAAGCTATTATACCGCGAAAGCAGCGATTGAAGCGCTCAAATCCGCTTACGACACACAGCAAGCAACGAGCGTTACAACCGGAGAGCAGGAAGCAGCTACCAACGCGGCTAAGATTTCGGCTGATATCGAAAAGACTAAAATCCTTAACCCTGTCGTTGAAACTCCCCTACCTTGACTTTATGATTGTCAGTATGTCACAGGACCAAATGGCAGAGTTTGCCGAAAAACTGAAGGCGCTTGATAGCGTTTCTCGGATGGCTAAAGCCCTGCTTGTTGGGGCCGCAGCAATCGGAGCATGGGTAGCGGTTATTCATTTTCGCCTTGATGCTGTAGAGCGCAACGGCGACGACAACGGCGGGCGCATTCGTCAGATGGAATTAAAAGAAGCGGTTTCAGCGCAAAAGCTCCAAAACATTCAAGAGATTGTTTCACGAATCGAAGCCAAACTACCATGATTGAAAAACCGAAATCACTATTCAAGAGCAAAACCGCCTTTGCCCAGGCAATCGTTATCGTCGCTGGTGCAGCCGGTTCAATTTGGCCAGGAGCCAATCAATTTATTTCCGCAAATGCAAACACAATCCTTGTTGCGTCCGGTCTCGTTGGGCTTGTCTTGCGCCTTGCCACTAAAGGTCGCGTTGTGCTTTTTACTGAGTAGCTGCACGCATTCAGGTAGGGAATTCAAGTCAATCTTAAAAGATAACATTTTAACCGCCAAAGTCCACAAGCCCGAAGGCATCAAAAAAAAGCCAAGGCAAGCCCATTTGCTCATCAACGAATTCAGCGCAGACGAATACGCTATGAAAATCCTTCAATCAATACCATGAAAAATCTCCTTCTCAAAATCTGGCTACCTCGCCTCGCCTTGTATTTGGCGGACAACAACAAGAATGTGATCGCGTTGATCTCTGATGCCATCGCATCGGCTGAAACTCGCTTTCCTGCTGTCGAAAGCAATAGCCACCGAACTCATAGGTTTAGCTGGGCAAAAGATCGAGTCTTGGCTTACCTGCCAGGCAAGGAGGCATGGATTATCAATGTTGTTATGGAAATGCTTGTTGCTTACGCTCGCGTAAAGAAAGGAAATAAATGAACTACGAACTCCGCAAAAGGCTGGTTGATATTGCCGCAAAAGAAATTGGCACTAAGGAAACTCGTCGCAACACAGGAAAGCGAATCCTTGAATATCAACGCGCTACGAATCTTGAAGGCACAGGCTGGCCGTGGTGCGCGGCCTTTGTTTGCTGGTGCATTTGTGAATGGGGCAAAGATCCAGAGGTTCTTAAGGCACTTCAAAAGACCCCCGCTCAATTTGAAAAATGGAGACCGAAGACCGCCGCTGCTTTTGGGTTTGAAGATTGGGCATTGAAAAACGGATTGTTGATCATGTCAGACTCCGATGTGAACGACCTCAAAACCGGCGACTTGATGGTTTTTGATATGTCTCATATCGGCATTGTGACTAACGATAAGGGCACGAAAGTTTGGACTATTGAGGGTAATACAGGAGCAAGCGGCGGACGGGATGGAGATGGAGTATGGGATAAGGTCCGGCAGCGGAAAGAAGCAAAATCATTTATTAGAATCCTCCCAGCATGATCGAAAGGCACCTCCCACTAATCGCTACCCGCAAAGCTACTGCCGTCCGCGTTGACGCTTACAGGGCGGTGCCGCTGACCATCCAGTTATCAATCCCTGACGAGATTGGAAGTCTTGCTGGCGCAACTATCCTGCGGGCCGAGATACGCGCAAGCCGGACCGATGCGACGACGGCCGCGCTGGCCGGGACTTCGATTGCCGCGCCTTCTGGGCAATCGTTTGACCTGACGTTCACATCGGCGCAGATAAATCAATCCCTCGCCGGCGAGGAGTCTGCGGAGTTCTGGCTTGTCGTTTACGCAACATATCCAGCGGGGGTAATTGAGGGATCTGCGGAGCTTGAGCTTGATGTTTTTGCTAGCATTGATTTGGTGCTCCATGAACACGCCGCAAGCCTTACGGCACCAAGCCCTCCGAATGCCGCAATTGCACTTACGAAAACGCAGGCCGATTTGCTATATATGCCACTAGGGAGCGGCACGCCAGGCACGGGCACGGTAACGAGTGTCTCTGTGGTATCTGCCAATGGAGTAAGCGGCACCGTCGTAAATCCAACAAGCACGCCAGCTATTACCTTAGCTCTCGGGGCAATCACTCCGACTAGCGTAACGGCTACTGGTCAAGTTCGCGGTGGAACTGGCGTTTTTGATACTTCCACAACGATCACAGGTTCCGCTAATTTCGGCAATAACACCGTTTTTGTTTATGGAACAAACGCTGCCGCAAATCACAGGTCCGCACTTGGATTAGGAAGTCTCGCTACCCAAAGCGGAACTTTCTCCGGCACTTCTTCCGGCACCAATACGGGAGACCAAACCATTACGCTAACCGGAGATGTAACGGGAAGCGGGACAGGATCATTTGCGACTGCGCTAGCTACACTCTCGCCATCGCCAGCAGGAACTTACACTAATGCCAGCGTAACGATTGACGCTAAAGGGCGAGTGACTGCGGCAACAAGCGGGACCGGAGGGACTACAGCAGCCTCCGCCCTCACCGGCGATACGCTTGCGTCCAATGTAATTTATTCAAGCCTGACAACTGCGGCAGGCGGAGCATTTGGCACCGGGGCTTATGCTGCGGCTTTTAATCCAGCGTCCCCTGGCGCAATTGGAGGAACAACGCCAGCCAACGTCCGCGCCACCAATTTCACCCAGACCGCAGGATCTAACAGCTTTGGGAACACCACCTGGCAAGATGGGACAGTCTGGAGTTTCACCGGAACCGCACTGGCAAATATCCAAGGCGTATTGGGCATCGGTGCTTTCTCCGTCGCTGTACATCGCGGCTTGACGCTAACTGGTTCCTTTACTTTTTCAACCACCGATTTAGGGGTGCCGACATTTGTTTACGCCGCAGGGGCCGCCGCCATCCACCGCGCTGCATTGGAGCTCGGCACGCTAGCCACCCAAAGCGGGGCGTTTAGCGGGACTCATTCCGGCGCATCCTCCGGCACTAATACCGGCGACCAAACGATTACACTCACTGGAGACGTAACCGGCTCCGGCACTGGATCGTTTGCGGCTACCCTCGCCAACACAGCAGTCACGGCGGGCTCCTACACTGCCGCTAACATCACTGTAGATTCTAAGGGGCGCATCACTGCTGCCGCCAACGGCACTGGAGGTAGTGGCTTTACCGGAACGCCCGACCGCATTATCGTAGGTGGATCAACAACGAATGCAGATTCTAGCCTGGAGACGACGCTTGCAACAACTGGCACCAATTCGACGGTCAATTGCGTAACTCTCAAAGTCCCTGCCGCAGTCGGATCAACCAACGTCAGTTTGGCTTTAGCTCCAAAAGGGACCGGCGCTTTAATTATCGGGCCCATCCCTGACGGCACTGCGACAGGCGGAAACGCCAGAGGAGCTGGAGCAATTGATTTTCAGCGGACAAGAGTTAATGGAACTTACGTTGCATCAGGATCAGATTCTTTTATTGCGGGAGGGCTTTATAACGTAGCCTCAGGAAATGCTGCTTTTGCGGCAGGAAATGGAAATACCGTAGGAGGAATAGAGGGATGTTTTAGTTTTGGTACGTCAAATACAATAAGCGGATACTCATCAGGCGCTGGCGGAGCTGGAAATACCGTAGCTCCAGGCGGCAGTGGAGAGTCTTGTTTTGCGTTTGGAAAAACAAACACCGTTTCCGGCAGCTTAATAACAGGGGCTTTCACAACTGGTAGGTTGTGCGGTGTTTATACGTCTCACTCATTTGCAACCGGGCACCAAGCCAGGGCTGACCGCCTCGCTCAATTTGCTCATGCATCCGGTTCATTTGCCGCCGCGGGGGACGCACAAAGGTCTAATTTTGTCCTTCGCTGTGTAACGTCGCTTTCGTCTGCGGCTGTTGAAATGGCGCTAGATGGAGGGGTAACCTACCTTACGATCACAACAGGAAAAACGATGGCGTTTACGGCTCACATTGCTGGAACTAAAGTAGGGGGAACAGACGGTGCATACTTTATAAGGAAGGGGATTATCCGCAATAACGCCGGAACAATTACTCTTATTGGCACTATTGTTGAAGAAACAGTTTACGCGGGGACTGGTGGCACCACAACTTGTGTTGTTGATGCCTTTGAAACAGCGGCTGATTATTTGCGAATCAGAGTTGCAACACCATGGACTAGCGCTGAAACATGGCGATGGGTGGCCAACGTCGAGGCTATCGAAATTGGACACGTTTAATTTATGAAAACTTACGGTCTTTTAGAAACGCATGAGGTTATCTCTATTGTAACCAACGATAGCGGCGAACCAAATATCGAAAACCTACGCCCTCGTGGTCAATACGCTCTATACGATAAGTCGGCACCGTGGAATCAACCTGATCCAATTAAGCCGGACGACCACCCCGAGGATGCGCCCTGGAATCCTGACCCCGTCTCTCATGATCCAGCAGACTATCCTGGTCTACTCTGGACTCCGCCCGCGATGGCCGAGCTCGTTAAGCTTCCTCGGCCTTATACTTCCGCCGGAAAGACGGCTGATCCAGTCCTAATCTGGACTGAAGCAAACGTCACCCGTGAATGGGTTATCCGGGACATGACCCCGGTAGAACTTGCTGATAGTCTTCGGAAAACCTGGCCGACAACAAAAGAGTTTCTAGCTGAATTAACGATGGTTGAAATGGGCGGAATCGGGCTTTCTCAAGATCCGACCATTGCCGCTTTACGCATGATTCTGGCAACATGGGTGGGGCCGATCTACTCGGATGATGCCCGCGTTGTGATGGGCCTCGACGCCATTCGGGCTGCGGGGATTATCACCACCGAGCGCCAAGCCAAGATCATCGCGTTGCCTGTTCCCGCCCCCGAGCCCATCGCTCAGGCCGCTCCCGTCGCTGATACAGCCACTCCAACGGCTGAGGCTACCCTGGAGCCTGTGCTTGAGCCCGCCACCCCTGGAACCGTGAGTTTCTAAAATAATTCCAAAATTCCACTTGCCATCCATCCGGCAGGCATTATGAAAGGGGCACGGCGCAAGTCGGCCCCTTTTCCATTCGCCTGTTGCGGATGGACCTGCCCCTGAGCGTTTTCTTTTGGGAAAATCTAAGCGTGAGGGGGCAACGATACTTTACAAAATTATGGAACAAAACCAACTAGACCACATCGTAGCCGCCGCGCCTTTAGATATCGGCGTCCTCCTCGGGGATCTCGCCCCGCATATCCAGACGGCTGCGGCGCAGGCTATCAGCCAGACTCAGGACCAGGAGGGTGGAGGGAAGCCCAAGGTGCGAGTCAATCTCAGCATCGTGATTGACCTGACTAAGTCGCCGCCTGCTTGGCATTGTGAGGGAAGCGTTGGGCTTCGGGTTAAGGTCGTTGGGGAGGTAAGGGACCAGGACGACACTCCTGGGCTTGGGTTGATTTAGATTTTTTACAAATCACACCACAGCACAACACTCCATGGCACTACACTCCACAACACAACACGACAACCCTTTTTGCCACCACACAGCACGTCACGCCACAACATGGCACTACACAGCACAACACGACAACCCTTTTTGTCACCACACGCCACTCCACTGCACACCACCGCACTGCACAACACAACACAACAACCCTTTTTACCACGGTACTTCACCACACGCCACGCCACGCCACCGCACTGCACAACACAACACAACAACCCATTTCCGGTAAATCTACCGAAAAACCAAACAACCTAAAATAGCAAAACTCATGAAAACATATCAAGCAACCCTCCAATCCGTTTCTCCTCTCATCATGTCCCGGATGCTCTCGCCGCACGCCGGTGAGGCCGCCAAGAAAGAGCGCGAATCGCACGAAGATTACGATCTGCGCGTCTGGCCGCTCAAGGCATGGGCGACGACGCAAGGCAACCTGTTCATCCCTCGCGTTTTCTTCAAGCGCTCGCTTGAGGAAGCCGCTCAATTCATGGGGCAGCAAATCCCAGGCAAAGGCAAGTCCACCTACACCAAGCACTTCCTGGCAGGCTGCCAGATCGCCACAGACATGATCCTGGACGATACCCGCGAAGAGCTCGACTGCATCCCGATCAATTGCCACGCCGACGGCAAGCGCGGCAGCGGAAAGCGAGTGGTTCGCCACTTTCCCTCCATTCGTGACTGGACCGGAACGCTAGAGATCCTGGTGGTTGACGAGATCATCACCAAGGATGTCCTTCAGCGGCACTTGGAAGCCGCCGGAACGCTGATCGGGATCGGCAGTTTCCGGCCTCGGTCAGGGAACTCCTCGGGGATGTTCCATGTTGTTGATCTGGTGGAGATTTAGGGTTTAGATTTTTGCCACTGCACGGCACGTCACGCCACAACACGGCACCACACAACACAACACGACAACCCTTTTTGCCACAATACGGCACGGCACCCCACGGCACTGCACGCCACAACACAACACGACAATTTTTTTTTGTCACAACACGCCACGACACGCCACAGCACGCCACTCCACGATACTTCACCTCACCTCACACCACAACATAACAAACCCTTTTTTCATCCCACGACACAGCACTACACCTCACGGCACCGCATAACACAACACGACAATCATTTTTATCACGACACAGCACGCCACCCCGCCGCACACCACAACACGACAACCCTTTTTTACACCGCACAACACGGCACGACATCCCACGTTACGACACAACACGACAACCCATTTCCTGCATCCGCAGAAAAACAAAACCAAATGAAAACCAAGCCATCATTCACACTTAGCGTTGAATCTCAAACGCTGCTAAACCACCTCAGCAAACTTCAGGTTGGGACCATCATCAGCCATGAAGAAATGTCCGCCCTAATTGGCGGAATGGACCACCGCAACACAATCGGCACCATCCGCAAACGACTGGCAGACGATCACAACACCGTCCTTGGAAGCATCCACGGCACGGGATACCAAATCCTTGCCGCAATCCAAGTCCTCGACAAGGGGGACGAGTTCCGGAGTCGCCAACTCCGCGCCAACAAAACCCGAGTCCGAGAACTTCGGACCATCGACCCAGAGCAGCTTCCCGGAGACACGGAAAAGACCAAGTATTTTCAGGAAGTCGCGCATACTAGCATGATTCACGCGATTCACTCTAAGAGCCAGCAAAAGGCAATTGCCGATGGCGCAGCGAGAATCAAGCCCCGCCCAGGTAATGCGTTTACGTTGGATCAGTTGCAGTCTATGTTTGCCCCAGCGATTAAACCGCAACCCATCTAATCATGCAAGACCGATCCCCCGCCCAGGAAGATGCCGACCTATACCACGCCGCAGTGGAGTCAGTCCTAATCCACGGCGGGGGGTCGATGCCGTTAAATCCGCTAGAGGAATTGATCGAGGCCGAAACATCCCAAGGAGTCCGCGAGCATATCCACCTTGCCGCCTCCGAGATCCTGCTGCGCCTCCTGACATTTGCGGCGGATGGGCTTAAGGTAAGAGGGATGTCGGCAAGCTGGCGCACGGTAACAGTCAAAATCCCGCCACTGGCATCGGTCCGGTATCAGCGGGAAAACACCGCAGATGAGATCCCATGGCCTTACGTCGAGCTTGTAAATGCCGAGGGACAAGCAATTACACGATGGGAGCCAGCACGGCTCAAAATGATTCGGGCAGCGAGACCAAAGGCGAAGGAAAAATCCAGCAGGGCGATTATCAACATCCTGGATGTAAACAATGAAAGCGCGGCTTTGCGAGTCGGAACTCGGATAATCTCACTGGCAGCCCTCGCCGGAGTCGCATCAATTCGGGAGTTGACAGGTGCAAAAATCGCGGAAAGGTTGGGCGTGACGAGGCAAGCAGTCTCTCTTACGAACAAGGCAATGGAGCAAAAAATCAAAAGTGCCACAGGGGCAAAATCGGGAAGCCGGAGCGTCAGGCATAAAGCCGACCCACGGAAGGGGAAGACGATTGAAGAAATTCATGCCGAGCGGATCGGCTGATAAACAACAAACTAAAAAACAAAATGACGATACATCTAATTATTCTGGGACTCGCTTTTTGCGTCTCTTTCCTGCTTCGGGAATTTGCAATTTATATGAATAATGAAGCCAAACTCGGGGTGCTAAAAATCAAAGCGGATGCAAAACTGTCCCGCCACATGATCCTTTCCAACCAACCTTACTAAAAAATATGTCTGAAGAAATCAATCTCGAAATCATGCCCCGCGCCGACCTTGGCCAAATCTGGGGACAATATAGCGCGTCCGTTAAATCACTTAAGATCACGGCTGATTCTATCCAGGTCTTCAGCGTAAACGATGCGCTCGGAATGAAGCTGGCGCGAACAACCCGCCTTGAACTCAGGCAAATCCGAATTGCGGTGGAAAAACGGAGAAAAGAATTGGGCGACGGGCTTTTGCGCGAAACGCAAAAAATCAACGGAGCGGCAAAAGCCATCAAAGACGCAATTGATCCAATAGAGGCTCGACTGCTGGAGATAGAAGAATTCACAGAAAGGGAACGCGAACGCCAACTTTCCCGGCTCCGCGAGGAGCGCATAGCCGAACTCGCCCCCTACCTGACCGCCATGCCTCCTGTCGACGTTGCATTAATGGAAGCAGACTCTTACGCATCCTTCCTGGCCGACGCCAAAGACCTGCACGACATCAGGATCAAGCGCGAGGAGGCCGCAGAGGCCGCCCGCCAAGCAGAAGCCGCTCGCCTCATTGAGGAGCGCCGCGCCGTTGAGGTGGAAAATGCAAGGCTACGAAAAGATGCCGCTACCGCCGCTGCCGAAATCGCAAAAGAACGCGCCAAATATCAAGCCGAAGCCGCCGCCGCTGCCGCAATCATTGCCGCAGAAAAAGCAATTGCCGAAAGCGAAAAACGCGAAATTGCGATGGCGATGGAAAAAGAACGCGCCGTTGCCGCTGATTTACATCAGAAAAAACTCGAAGAAGAGCGCAAGGCCGCATCTGCACCAGACCGTCAAAAGCTAATCGCGTTTGCAGACAAAATCCTTGGTCTTGATATGCAAATCATGAGCACCGAAGCGGGCCAAGCCGCAGCCGATAACGTCTTGAAGAAATGCAAATCATTTGCCAATTGGATCAATGAACAATCCGAAAATATCTAAAAATATGTCTGAAGAAATCCAACAAGTCTCCAAGCCTTCCGCCCTTGCGGTGATGGCAAGCCGCTACAGTGTAGATCCCGCCAAGCTCCTAGATACGCTCAAAAATACAGCGTTTAAGGGCAGCACTGATGCAGAGCTTATGGCTTTGTGCATCGTTGCAAATGAATATGGGCTAAACCCATTCACAAAAGAAATCTATGCCTTCCCAGCAAAAGGCGGAGGAATCGTTCCGCTCATCTCGATTGATGGCTGGCTTAAACGTATCAACGATCATCCGCAGTTCGACGGCTTGGAAAAGTCATTTACGGAAGGTGCGGATGGAAAGCCAATCTCTTGCTGTGTTACAATCCACCGGAAAGACCGTTCCCACCCAACGGTGCATTTTGAGTATCTCAACGAATGCAAACGAAACAGCGACCCCTGGAATAACCAACCTCGCCGGATGCTTGGGCATCGCGCCACGATCCAATGCGCCAGGATTGCATTTGGGTTCTCTGGCGGGGATGCGGATGAGCTGGAGTCCGTTGCAGAGCGACCCGTGAGGGGCCGCGTGATTGCTCCGGCTAATATTCCGACCTTCCTGGGGCGCATTGCTGCCCCGCCTGAGGCCGCAGAAAAGGAGGAACAACCATGAGTATTTTAGGCGTTTTTATCCTGATCTGCTTTACCGTCGTGATCGTTGCTCTCTTCATCATCAGCGTCGGTCGACCTCCCAATTTCCCAAACTGCCCCACTCGCGATAACGACCGCACCCGCGAGTGGGCGAATATGGGCACTTACCACGCCGAGGAAGAGACAGAAAAGGAGGGGCGGCCATGATCGCCGATCCACGACTAGGAGCACCATCATGCTCCGCTTTAGCTCGGCTTGAGGTTTGCCCAGGCTCATGGTGGCTCACTAAAGGCCTGCCGGAAACCTCAGGACAAGATGCCATCAGCGGCACCAAAATTCACCGTTGGCTCGAAACCCAGATGGATGATGATTGGCATTTGCTAACCATGGCGGAACAAGACACTGCGCTAAATCTCTGGCACAAAGCCAGGCAAGAAATCGGAGAAGACGGGGTGGACATTGAGCAGAGAGAAATCCGGTATTGGCTAAATATAAAAAGAGGAGAATTGACCGTCAATTATTACGCACTGCAACCTTTGGCGAGCGGACAGGCTGATGTTGTTGTCGAATATCTTGACGGGCGCATCTTGATTCTGGATTACAAATCAGGACGAGGCGAGCAGGTCGAGGCATCAGATAATGCACAGCTTCGCGGGCTTACTGCTTTGGCATCATACTGTTACCCGAAAGCGCCTTCGATTGATATTGCAATTATCACGCCTTACGAAGTTACAAGGGCATCATTAGCAAATAATCAATTCATTTATGCGCAGGGATGGCTAAAGGATGTTTTGCTTCATGTGTCTTTTGCCGAAGGAAATCCGATGCGAAATACAAAATATGGAGATCATTGTCAGTACTGTAAATTCATGAGCGATTGTGGTACTTACAAAGCGGCAGTGAAGCAACAGGCGGACTTGCTTAAGGTCGAGGATCTACCGGCAAACGGCCAAGACGCTCATGCCAAACTATTTGGACGGGCTATGAACTTAGCACCTGAGCGCATTGCTGAGGCATTGGATAATCTGCACCTGCTCACATGGTATCAGTCCGCAATCAAAAGCGCCGCCAAGCGAATGATTGAAGAGGGAATCAAAGTCCCAGGCTGGAGTCTCGCTGAAAGTAAAGGCAACCGGATTATCGTTGACGCATCCATTGCTGCCGAATCCCTTACCAACCGCCTGGATCAGACCGAAATCATCGCGGCTTGCAAGATAAGCCCAAGCAAATTGACGGACGCTCTCCGCAAGGCATCCGGCCTTAAAGATGGCGGTCTGCGCTATAACCTCAGCGCTAGCAAAGCCAAGGATATGCTCCGCGATTTGATGGGCGGAAATATGGTTCAGGAATCCAAGACAGGACTTAAAAAGGAGGGCTTTAATCTTGAAGTATGATCGACCAACTTGGCGACCGGAAGGCTTCCACGGTCAACTATCACAGGATATTATCTATGCCGAGGACTGGAACGCAGAGCTGAATCCTAAAGATCACGAATCCGAAGACGACGAGGAGGAAACATAAATCAAATGAAACCAGAGCAAGACGCAGCTTTTTTATTGGCACTCCGCGCAGCCGGATTACCAGCGCCAACGGCAGAGTTGCGTTTTGCTCCTCCTCGGAGATGGAGGTTTGACTTTGCATGGCCGGAGTACAAAGTCGCCCTTGAGATCCAGGGAGGAATCTGGATTGGCGGAAGGCATAGCCGCGGTGCTGCGTTGGTCAAGGAATGGGAGAAGCTCAACACAGCGGCGGAGCTTGGCTGGAGGATCGTGTATTGTCAGCCCAAGGATTGCTGCAAATTGGACACGCTAGAGATGCTGCGCCGGGTACTTTGGGAAAGCCTGTAAATTCCCCTTGCCATTCCATTCTGCTGGCTATGGTGCGGAATGAACAAAAATAAAAAGTAAAATGAGCGCCAGACCATCAGAGGAAACCCTTGAAAACCACGATCATCAATTAGGCATGGCTCAAATGTGGATTGAGATGCTGCAAATGACGATTGAGGAAATCGCTTGGGGCATCGCCAACAAACATATCGACCCATTCACGCTCGGGCAAATCGAAGTCGGAACCTTGAAGAATAACGTAATGGCAAAGCGCATCGCGGCAATTGAGGGGATTCTTTTTCTCAAGAGCAACGGAGGGGATACGCTTCTTAGTTGCATTTCTAATTTGGTTAAGCGCGACGTAAGCATTGAATGGGTCATGC
>Ga0209134_10000295_pt1 | contig 13197 bp, 14 predicted proteins | sample LauGreSp1BDMLBSN_2_FD_187566 | JGI IMG/M metagenome (GOLD analysis project Ga0209134, IMG submission 187566) | Freshwater lake microbial communities from Lake Michigan, USA - Sp13.BD.MLB.SN (SPAdes) (version 2) | ecosystem: Environmental > Aquatic > Freshwater > Lake | place: Lake Michigan, USA... | reverse complement strand
ATGACTTGGATGTTTTGGAAGCACAAAAATTATTAGCAGATAAACAAAAAATGAAAGCCGTTTTAATAACGATAGAAAAGCCCACAAAACCATTTAATCCTAATAAACGCTTCTAAAAACAGCATAAATTTATACTTAGTTTAACTTTTATGTTTGAAAATAGCATTAATTAAGCTATTTTTGGGAACATTAATTTATAAAACACATTTATCATGGGAAAAGGCGATCAAAAATCAAGACGTGGAAAAATTCAAGTAGGTTCATTTGGAAACGTTCGTCCACGTAAAAAAACTAAAGCAGTTACAGCAGAAGAAATAGCAGCAGGTGCAGCAGCTAAAAAAGCAGCTCCAAAAAAAGCAGCTAAAAAAGCAGCAAAATAAAATAAAGAAACCGCTTTAAAGCGGTTTTTTTATACTTAAATATTTCGTTGCATGAGGGATTGTTGTTTAATGCCAAATAGATATATAATTTAGACCAATATGCTTGCCCTTTTTTACCAATACTTCTTTAAAAAATAATTCCGTAGCCAATGCTACGCAATGATTTTTGTAAATCGCCTTGATAAAAAATAACTTCGCATCTTTGACCCAAATCATAAATCCATCTGGTATAAATTCTTTTTGTTGATTTTTCGCAAAAAGATTATAGCATAAAGCCCAGTCTTCTGCTCCTTTGCAGAGGCACGCCCAAATAATTAACTAAATACAAAATAGTACTTTACTAAAAAATATTTACCTTTAAATCGTGACTTATTTTCAACCCGATAAAATTAAAATTGGCGTATTAGGTGGCGGGCAGTTAGGCCGCATGCTTATACAAAGTGCCATTAATTATAATCTATATGTTTGTTGTTTAGATCCTGATGCAAATGCGCCTTGTAAAGCTATTGCAAATGAATTTACAAAGGGTAGTTTAACTGATTATGATACTGTTTTTAAATTTGGTAAGGATAAAGATCTAATTACCATTGAAATTGAAAACGTAAATGTTGAGGCGTTAAAAGATTTACAAAAGCTTGGAAAAAAAGTATTTCCTCAACCAGAAGTCATTGAAATTATTAAAGATAAAGGATTGCAAAAAATGTTTTATCAACGTAATGATATTCCAAGCCCTGATTTTTTTTTAGTTGAAAATAAAACTCAAATTGAAAAATACAGAGATTTTTTTCCGTTTTTTCAAAAAATGCGTACCGGTGGTTATGACGGGAAAGGTGTTGTTAAATTAGGGCATCCCAATAAAATAGAACATGCCTTTGAAGTGCCAAGTGTATTAGAACGTTTGGTTGATTTTGATAAAGAAATTTCGGTAATTGTTGCTCGTAACGAAAGTGGGGAAACAAAATGTTTTCCTGCAGTAGAGTGTGAATTTAATCCGGAAGCTAATTTAGTAGAATTTCTATTTTCGCCGGCAAACATTAAAAAAAGTATAGATAAACAAGCTACTGAGATTGCTATAAAAATTGCCGAAAAATTAAATATTGTTGGAATTTTAGCGGTAGAATTATTTGTAACAAAAGATGGTAAAGTTTTAGTGAATGAAGTTGCTCCTCGTCCGCATAATAGCGGCCATCAAACAATTGAAGGCAATATTACTTCTCAATTTGAACAGCATTTAAGGGCCATTTTAAATTTGCCACTTGGCGATACTAGTATTATTAGGCCAGCGGTTATGATTAATTTATTAGGTGAAAAAAATTATGAAGGTCCTGCAAAATATGAAGGGTTAAGTGATGCAATTAAATTTAAAGGTGTTTATATACATTTGTATGGAAAAACTACCACAAAACCATTTCGCAAAATGGGACATGTTACAATAGTTGATGATGATTTAAATCTCGCAAAAAAGAAAGCCGTAACTATTAAGGATTTAATTAAGATAGTAAGTTAATAATAATTCTTTGACGGAGCTTGTTAGTTCGCGAGCTTAGTAGAGAACAAAAAATAAAAAATATGGTAGGTATAATAATGGGAAGTAGCAGTGATTTAAAAATCATGAATGATGCAGCAGAATTTCTTAAAAAATTAGATATTCCTCACGAAGTAACTATCGTATCGGCTCACCGTACGCCTGAGCGAATGTTTGATTATGCAAAAAACGCTCACAAAAACGGGTTTAAAGTTATTATTGCAGGTGCCGGTGGCGCAGCGCATTTACCAGGCATGGTTGCCTCGTTAACGCCATTGCCAGTAATTGGCGTTCCTGTAAAATCAAGTAATTCTATTGATGGTTGGGATTCATTATTATCGATTGTTCAAATGCCTAACGGTGTGCCAGTAGCTACTGTTGCCGTTAACGCAGCACAAAACGCCGGAATATTAGCAGCACAAATTTTAGGTTGCCAAGACAAAGTTATTTTTGATAAACTCGTTTTATTTAAAGAAGAGTTAAAAGAAAAGGTGTTAAAAAGTTTAGAGGAGATTAAGAAGTAGTTATTTTCTTTTTTAAATATTCAATAAAATTATTTTTGTTTGTCGGCACAATTAGACAGTGGCGTTGCGCTTTAATCGCTTATGCGAAAAGAGATTATTTACCCTCAACTAAAAACTCCATTTTTGCCAGTGTATCAATTAACTGACACATACATTTTTCAATAGTTTCATATTCTAATTCTTCATTGCTCAAGCAAATAAACATGATATCTAATTTTTGTGTTGTAAAGATTGGTATAAGGTATGTTTATTTAAACGGTAAACTTCACGCATCCTACGTTTAATAGTATTTCTTTTATTAGATCGTTTATGTTTTTTTTTAGGAACTACAAACATTGCCCTAACCGGAAAAGGACTTTCAAACTCAACTGGTTTAAATATTAATTTAATTGGAAATTGTGTTTTTGATTTACCAGAAGAAAACAATACGTCGATAGCTGTTTTGCTGCATAAACGTTCTATTTTAGTAAATGTAAATTCCATGAGATGTATGGGCAATTATTGGCACCGATGATAAGATCTCCAGTTTAACGTAAAATTATCAGAATTTTTTTAGAAATTCTAACGTTTGTTAGATTCTTTGATATACTCATCCAAAGCTCCCGACATACTTGGGTTTTTAGGATTTGGCGCATAAATATCTAAACGATAACCATGTTTTTTTAATGCATTTGCAGTAGCTGCACCAAAACAGGCAATACGAGTATTGCCTTGTTTAAAATTTGGAAAGTTTTGTTTTAAAGAATTTATTCCTGCCGGTGTAAAAAATGCAATCACATCAAATTCATTTAAGTTTTTAATGTCAGATAAATCAGCGCTAACTGTTCTGTACATTACTGCCTTTGTGTATTTAATGTTAATAGCATCTAAAAAGTCACAAATTTGTTCTTTGTGAACATCTGATGCCGGTAATAAAAACTTCTCTTCTCTGTTTTTTCTAATTACATCTACTAAATCCTGTATAGTTTGGTGACCAAAGAAAATTTTACGCTTTCTGTATTGTATGTATTTTTGCAAATAGTAGGCTGTAGCCTCATTAATACAAAAATATTTCATGGATTCAGGAACAGTAACACGCATTTCATTACACATTCTAAAGTAATGATCTACTGACATTCTGCTAGTTAAAATAACTGCTTTATGTTCTAATATATCAACTCTTTGTGTTCTAAAATCTTTTACGGGGATGCCTTCTATTTTAATAAACTGACGAAATGTTTCAATTAAATTATATTTTTTTGAAAGATCGTAATAAGGATTTTTATCGTTATCAGGCTTAGGTTGAGAAATCAGTATTGTTTTTACTCTGTTTTTTGGAAAATCAGATACTTCAATAACAGGTTGAGGAATTACAACAACAAGTTGTTTTTTTGTTTTTACGCCAATTTTTACAACTTTTTCTGTACTTACAACTGTCTCTGGTTTTTGAATAACGGTTATTTTTTTCTTAGGTTCTATTTTTGGTTTAGAAACAATAGGAGCTTTTTTTGCAGCTGCCGAAGGTTTTTTTATAACAATAGGAGCAGATATCTTTTTTGTAACAACTTTTTTTGCAACAACCTTTTTTGTTTTAGCAATTGGCTTTGTAACTAGTTTTACTTTTTTTACAGCAACTTTTGTTACTTTTTTAGTAGGCGTTTTTAATTTAGAAATAGATTTTTTAGGTACAGCTTTTTTTACAGGTGCCTTTTTAGTAATTTTCTTAACTGTTTTTTTAACAGTCGCTTTTTTCACCTTCTTGTTTGCTTTTACAGAAGACGTTTTTACAGATTTTTTTTTCTTTATAGCCATACTAAAAACAACACTTAAAAATTTACTAATAAAAATTTTGCCAATACCAACATTGGTAAAATTTCCAATGTGCAAAGGTATAAAATAATATAGATAATTCCTATGTTTTGTTCGGTCACAGATATAATAAAGCTTCTGAATATCCTTAAGCTATAAAACCCTGCGCAAATAACTAATGCTGGGTATAAAAACCATTCAGCAGGGTATTTTGTAAATTGAAGGCAAATAACAAATGGAAATAGCACAACTCCAATAGTTTGACTGAAAACCAAAACATTAAACAAATATTCTTTCCCTAAATCTTTATTAGATGAGGTATAAGATAAAACATTGATTACTAAAAATTTAATTAAATAAATTAGACTTACAATAATTACAAAATATAGATATTGTTGAAGGTGAGTATTGTCTTTGAAAATTAAACCAAAATATTGATTTGTAATTTGGATTAAAAATGCCATAATTAAAACAAAACCAATTCCTAGCAATAAAGAAATTCTTTTAGCTAGTTTAAATTCTTGACGAAAAAGTTGTTTTGCTTCCTGAAGGCTAAATACAGAAATAAATATTTTTAGGATTTTTTTTGGCTCTGAAATTCTTATTAGAACATAAATGGCAAAAACTAAAAACAGCAAAATTTCCTGCCAATAACTTGGAGTATTTATATTTAATATAGGGGAATTATGAATAGGTTTTAATGAATGCCCATTAAATATAGATAAAGCCTTTATATCCACTAAATCAATAAGTGCTACCGAATCGTTTTTATATTGTAATATAGAATCTATTTTACTCACACAAATTATATTATAATGCAAACCATCTTGAAATATTAAACCCAAGTTTTATTTGACCTTTAGTCCAGGCATCCTGTGTAGAGGTTAATAAACTACTTTCTAAAATAGCGGCACCGTTAGTGTAATTAATATGAAATACATGTCCGCCGGTTTCAATTTCAATACCTACTCCTAATGGATTATAATAGGCATTAGTATTATTTTTTTGGTATTCAGAGAAATTATAAAAATAATCAACCACTAATGCCATTCGTTTGGATATTTTTAATCTTCCTCCAATACCTAAAGAAAAAAGCCCGTTAACATCTTCTTTATTGTTATTTATATTAAGTTGTTGTTTAATAAAATTGCGATGAATATAAGTAGGCATAATTTGTACACTGAACCAGCTATTAAATTTTCGCGCTATTAATAATTGACTCACATATTGCAGCCTGTGAGCTTCATTTGTTTTAGGACGAATTGTGCCTGCATATAAATTATCTGTAGTCATTGATGTATAACCTAAATTACCATAAAAACATACCGATACCGGAATTTTATTGTTTTCTTTTTGACTTAAAAATCGCCATTTAATAGAGGCGTCATTCATTTCTCTAAATTTACTTCTTCCAATTCCAACGGTTAATTTATCGGTTATACCATAATCAAAAGAAATTCTTATGTCTGTCGAATTGTCTAATCCAAAAGCATTATGCGCTGCTTCATTTAAAGCATTTGAACTATTTTTATTATAAATATTACCAAAACGATGAGTAACTCTAAAATCTAAATTACGTTTTTTTACAGTTTCAATATTTTGTGAATTAACAATTTTGGTTGTTTTAAATGTAGCGTAAACAGGTTTTGCTGGTTCATCTTTTGCACCATCTTTCACTAAACTCAATAAATCATCTTGCGATAAAGATGTTAATGATATAAAAATACCTAGTAAAAATATCAGTTTTTTAATCATAGTTTTAAATTGAGCACTCAAATATAGATATAAAAAAGAAAAATGATGTTTTTCGTTTTTGATGGTTTTACTTAAAGTAGTATTATTTTTTAACGAAAGGTTCAAGTAACCCAAAGACTTTTACATCTACTACTTCTGCAATATTTTTTACGTATAATGACGGCACCTTAATTCCATAATCAGCTACTTTAAGTTTAAACGAGGAGTTTATTAATATTTCTGTGCCATTTATTATTAATGTTCCGTTTGCATCAATGTCTTTTTTAACCCCATGTAAATCTAAAGTGCCGTTTACGCTAACTTTATATTCTCCATCAGCATTGAAATCAATTGTCTCATTTATTTTTCCTTTAAAAGTGCTTGTGGGATATTTTGCAGATTCAACATAATTTTCATTAAAATGCTCTTCCATTAATGCCTTAGGAAATTTGAAGCTAATCATTGGAACTGCAAATTGAATATCATTAGTAGTTGTTTTTAAAACAATAGTTACTTTTTTATTTGTTGCTTCAATATTTTCTAATGGCGATTTAGAAAAAAACGAAATAGAAGACGCGTCTGTTTTTCCACTATATAATTGTGCATTTAAATTAAGTATTAAAATAAAAAAAGCGAAAGAGGTTAAATATAATCTTGTCATAAATTTGTTTTTTAAACATATAAAACTGCAGAGTAAAGGCATCTTTAATTATTATTTTGAGATTTACATTACTACTTGTTAATATTATTACAACATCAAAATAATAAAGCTTAAATTATTTATTTAATGTATTTACGACTTTCTATTAATGATTTTTATTAAATACAAAAGCCCCATATTTCATAAAATTATAAAATATGGGGCAACTAAGAAATGAAAAAAAACTAATTTTTTATGAATTTAGTCACAAGGTTTTTGTTTTCAGATGACATTTTTAAATAATACGTTCCGTTATATAGTTCAGAAACAACTATTGTTTTGGTTAATAATTCGTATTCAGAAATTATTTTTATTAATTTCCCATCTATTGAAAAGATTGATCCTTCATTGAAGATATTTGCAGAAGAAATATGCAGTATTTCAGTTGTAGGATTTGGAAATGTTGAAATATTAGATTTTGAAATACTATTCTCATCAATACCAGTTGAATTTGCTAAATAGGTAATAGAAGATGTTTTAATTACATCCCCACTTGTAGCACTATTATTATTAGCGTAATTAAATGCACCATAAAAAGTTACGGTGTTTGCAGTTGCTGGCGCAGTCCATTGAAATGTCCAAGTTGCACTTGCGCCTGTTTTTTTAGCAGATTGTTTAATATATTTAGTTGAAACTGCTGTTCCAGCACCAGCAATCCAAGTCCCTAATCCAACACTTGAGGTTACAGTTTGCGGAGTCATTTCAAAGCCATAAGCAGCAGCCCCAGACATTACAACGGTAAAATTATAAGTTGTTCCACCAATAAAACCTGACGAGGGAATATCAGAAGAAATTACTCCAGTAGTTTGAGTTGCAGTTCCGCCGTGACAACCTGTGCAAGTTGCGCCTGCTGCATCAGCTGGAGCGCCTGCGTTAGCATTAGGAGGCAACATTGAGCTAGCATTTGTTGTATTTAATGTTGAAACTACAGCTATTGATAAAATTGTAATAGCTGATGATAATAATAAAATTTTTTTCATGATGATGTGATTATGATTTCTTAAAACTATTAAAAAAAAACATGACCTAACTTTTTTTTACTCATTAATTATAAATGCTTACTCATCAGAATGCTTTAAATTTCAATTTTACAAATTTTCTACAAAAAATTATTACAATGTATCTATATTATGGAGGTATTTAGTAATTAATTTTGGAACCCCAAATTTATTTAAATCGTTGCGTTTAATTTTAATTAATGAATTTGATTTTAAAGGAGTTTTTATCTTTAATTCATAAAACGTTCCATATAAATGTTGGTGTGATAAAATATGTTTTTTTGTTTGTGTAATAGAAGTGACTTCAAAATCCTTAACTAAGGAATTGAGTTCTTTATTTTTTAGCATTACCTCTGCGATTGATTCTTCAGAAGTTTCTATTAAAAAAAATTCATATAAATTTTGCCAGATATCTTTTTCCGTTCTTTTTTGAATATAAACGTTGTCTTTATAGTTAAAGATAAAATAATGTAAATGTCTGATTTTTATTTTTATTTTTTTGTCTTTAACCGGAAGCAATTGCACGGTATCTTTTTCAAAAGCGAGGCAGTTTTCTTGTAATGGGCAGTCTTCGCATTTAGGATTTTTAGGTTTACACCAAAGTGCGCCAAATTCCATAATTGCACTATTGTGCAGTGCGGGTTGTTTTTTATCTAATAATTCATCTGCTAAAAATTGAAAATCTTTTTTACCTTTTGTAGAGTTAATAGGAGTGTTAATATTAAATAAACGGGATAAAACTCTGTATACATTTCCATCTACTACAGCATGCGGTAGTCCAAATGCAAATGATGAAATAGCGGCAGCAGTGTAATCGCCTACACCTTTTAATTCCTTTATAGTTTCATAGCTGCTTGGAAATTTACCTTTGTAATTTGATTTTATAAATTTTGCAGAAGCATGTAAATTTCTAGCTCTTGAATAATAACCCAAACCTTGCCATAATCTCATTACCTTATCTTCAGAAGCATTTGCTAAATCAATAACAGTAGGAAAATTTTCAGTAAATTTTAAATAATAATTAAGCCCTTGTATAACTTGTGTTTGTTGTAATATAATTTCGGATAACCATATTTTGTATGGGTCGTTTATATTACGCCATGGTAAATCACGTTTGTTTTTTTTATACCAGGAAATTAATTTGTTTGAAATTGGATGCATTTTAGGGTTAATCCTCTATTGAAAAAATTTTATTAATAGCCTCGATATTTTTCTCTTTAATAATTTTACGTTTCAAACTCATTTTAGGGGTTAACTCACCGCCCTCAATGCTCCACTCTTTATTTAAAATAGCAACACGTTTTAATTGCTCATAAGGTGCCAAGGATTTATTAATTGATTTAATGTGTTCATTAATCAAACGTTTTAAATCTTCATGAGTACTCATATCTTCATTGGATGTCCAGTTAATAGAATGATCTTTGCAGTATTCTTTAAAGTTTACAAATGATGGAACAATAATAGCCGACGCATGTTTTTGATTTTCACCAACTACCATACTTTGTTCTACAAAACGGGATTCTTTAATTTTGTTTTCAATCATTAAAGGAGCAATATATTTTCCTGAACTTGTTTTAAAAATTTCTTTTTTACGATCTGTAATTTTTAAAAAACGCCCTTCAATAAAAGTTCCTACATCACCTGTATGAAACCAGCCTTCACTATCCATAACTTCGGCAGTTGCTTCCGGATTTTTATAATAACCTTGCATTAGGTTAGGGCCTTTTACTAAAATTTCACCATCTTCTTCTGCTATTTTTACGTCCACGCCACTAATAACCGGCCCACAGGTTCCAATTCTAATATTATTTTCTCCGTATCTATTTACACTTACAACAACGCATGTTTCTGTTAAGCCATAGCCTTGTAAACAAACAATATTAGCACATAAAAATATGCGTTCAAGTTTTGGGTTTAGAGCCGCACCTCCTGAAGCAATACAAACTAAGTTCCCACCAACAGCAGCGCGCCATTTACTAAATACTAATTTGTCAGCTATTTTATGTTGTACTTTATACCACAAACTATTTTTATTATTGAGCTCGTATGTATTAGCAATGCGAATACTCCAATCAAATATTTTACGTTTTGTACCAGTTAATTTTTCGCCTGTAGCTGTAATTTTTTCGTATACACGTTCAATTAATCTTGGAACGGAGACAAATATTTGTGGTCGAATTTCTTTTAAATTATCTCCAATAGTTTCTAAACCTTCGGCATAATAAATTGAAATTCCTTTAAATAAATAAAGTGTACTTACCATTCGCTCATACACATGGTTAAGTGGCAAAAAGCTAAGAGCTTTCCATGCACTACTAAACGGAGCAAAACCTTGGCAGGCTAAAATATTTGATACTAAATTGTTGTGAGTTATCATTACTCCTTTTGGCATTCCTGTTGTGCCAGATGTGTATAAAATAGTTAAGAGATGACTTGGCAATATAGATTTTTTTATCACATTCAGTTTATCTGAATTAGTATTACCTTTTCCTAATTCTATAAATTCAGAAAAAGACATGATGCCTTCAATAGGATTGAAGCTAATTATATTTTTAACGTTAGGAATGTCTTTTTCAATAGCTAATAATTTTGCATATATAGCTTTATCAGAAATAAAAATGGTTGTTACTTCTCCATGATTTAAAATAAATTGTAAATCATTATTACTAATCGTTGGAAATATTGGAACCGTAACAATATTTACCTGTTGGCAACCGTAATCACAAAAATTCCATTCAGGGCGATTGTTGGAGATAATAGCAACTTTATCATTATTATTTAATCCAAGAGCTAATAAACCATAACTAACATTATTAACGCTATTAATTAGGTCTTCACTACTGTGTTTTATCCATTGCTTATTTTCTTTAGCTGATAAAACATCGTCCTTTATAAATTGAGTTTTGTATAGTTCTAGAATGTCAAATACACGGGTTATTTCCATTTTATATTTTTTACTGAAATTATTATTCTAATCAAAGATTAAGAAAATTGTATGAATTTACAAATCAAAGATTTCTAATTTTTAACACTCTAATAAGTCAACAATCCGCTGTAGATATAATTTATCTGTTTCATCAAAGGTTGAGTAATTTTCGCTATCAATATCTAAAACTCCAATTATTTCTTTTTTCGAATTGTAAACAGGTAATACGATTTCTGATTTTGATAATGAACTGCAGGCTATATGTCCGGGAAAAGTATCTACATCGTCAACTATAATTACTTCATTTTTTTGCCATGCAGTGCCACAAACCCCTTTCCCTAAATTAATTCGGGTACAAGCAACAGGGCCTTGAAACGGAGCCAACACAAGTTGATTGTCTTTAATTAAATAAAACCCAACCCAAAAAAAATTAAAACCAAATTTTAGTGCGGCACAAACATTTGCCATATTAGCAGTAATGTCGGATTCACCTTCTACTAATGATTTTATTTGTGGTAAAATAGATTGATATTTTTCTAATTTCGTATCCCCTTTAATTTCAAGATCTTCAGCCATGTTTAATATATTGTTTTATGGGTAACTAAATTTGTTTATTTTTATATACAAATATAATAGTTAAAGGTTGAGTAATAGCTAGAATAAGTTTGTGTTATTTTAATTATTAGAGTTTATATATACGCAAATGATTCAAAAATATTTTATTGCTATTGTTCCTCCAGAACCTTTGTTATCTAAAATTCAAGAAATAAAAAAAACTATTTCTCAAAATTATAATACTAAAGGCGCACTGCGCTCACCGGGGCACATTACATTGCATATGCCTTTTAATTGGGAAGAGGAGAAAGAAGTCAAATTACTAAGTTGCTTAGAGGCTTTTAAATTTGATGAGTCTTTTACTATTACTCTTGAGGGCTTTGGCAGTTTTGAACCTCGTGTGGTTTTTATAACTATAAAAGAAGAAAACTCTTTGTTTTTATTACAAAAAAAAATAGTACAACATGTAAAAGCTAATTTGCAATTATTTAATCAGTCTGATAGCATGAGAGGATTTCATCCGCATATTACAATGGCATTTAGAGATTTAAAAAAACCAATATTCTATAAAATATGGGAAGAGTATAGTAGTAATTCTTTTCAAGAAAAGTTTAATTGCCAATCCATTTATTTATTAAAACATGTAAATGATTATTGGGAAGTTTATAAAGAGTTTAAGTTTGGTGTTAAAAAAATTTAGTAAAACAAAAAACCCGATAACTATAATTATCGGGTTTTTAATTTTACAATGAGGAAAATTATTTTTTCATTAACACTTCGTCAATCATTCCATAATCTTTTGCTTCTTGCGCTGTCATCCAAAAATCACGATCACTGTCAGCCCAAACTTTTTCATAAGTTTGTCCGCTATGTGTAGCAATAATGTCGTATAATTCCTTTTTTAATTTTTGAATTTCGCGAGCAGTAATTTCAATATCTGATGCTTGTCCTTCAGCACCACCTAATGGTTGGTGAATCATAACACGAGCATGTTTTAACGCCGTACGTTTTCCTTTTGTTCCTGCGCATTGCAAAACAGCACCCATACTTGCCGCCATACCTGTGCAAATAGTTGCAACATCTGGTTTAATAATTTGCATAGTGTCATAAATACCTAATCCAGCATAAACAGAACCGCCTGGCGAGTTTAAGTAAATTTGAATATCTTTTTTAGGATCAACTGATTCTAAAAATAATAATTGAGCTTGCACTATATTAGCAACTTGATCATTAATACCTGTTCCTAAGAAAATAATTCTGTCCATCATTAATCTAGAGAATACATCGAGAACAGATACATTTAACTGTCTTTCTTCAATAATATTTGGAGTTAAATTTCTAATACCCGGAGTAATTGCGGATACATAGTTATCATATGTTAAACTACTGATGCCAACATGTTTTGTGGCATATTTTTTAAATTCGTTTTGATCAAACATAATTGATTGGTTTTAGTTGTTAAACAAATATACTTGTTCAAATGACTAATGCCAAATGAATGCCAAAAAGTTTTTAACGTCAAAACGTCAGTAAACGTTTTTTTTGATTTTTTAGCTTTTAATTAATTTATGCATTTTCTAATTTGTGCAATATATTATATAGCTTTTCCAAAAAATCACTTTCTTTGTATAAAATTGCAAAAAGTACTTATATATATATGTTTAGTTTTGTTGGGTACACAATGTGCTCAAATTACTCCTTTAACAGGAGGTAAAAAAGATACAACTCCACCTAGGGCCATATCCTTTAAACCGGAAAACACTTCGCTAAATTTTAATTCGAAAGTTATTGAGATTGAATTTAATGAATTTATTTCGCTGAAAGATGTTGTAGGACAATTTATTATTACTCCTCAAACAAAAGAAAGTCCCGATATTCAAACTGTTGGTAAAAAACTCAAAATCACTTTTAGTGATTCACTTTTACCAAATACAACTTACAAATTAGCTTTCGGAAATTCAATTACTGATCTTAACGAATCTAATGTTTTACAAAACTTTGAATATGTTTTTAGCACAGGAATTTCTATAGATAGTTTGAAGTTATCGGGAAAAGTTATTAATGCTT
>Ga0209134_10000294_pt1 | contig 13198 bp, 11 predicted proteins | sample LauGreSp1BDMLBSN_2_FD_187566 | JGI IMG/M metagenome (GOLD analysis project Ga0209134, IMG submission 187566) | Freshwater lake microbial communities from Lake Michigan, USA - Sp13.BD.MLB.SN (SPAdes) (version 2) | ecosystem: Environmental > Aquatic > Freshwater > Lake | place: Lake Michigan, USA... | reverse complement strand
CGCGAGCCACTTGGGGTTCCAGCTACGCGACTCCAACTGAAATGCTTCGAGTGTTTCCGGTGCTTGGACTTCGGGACCCGAGGTTTCGGTAGGCACATGGGACACACTGGTTTGGGATGCTCCGAAAACCACGTTCAATATTCAAACAGTTCGAATTAGTCCAAGCGTTATTTAGTTATGACGGAGTGGGTTGCTCGGAGTGCGACAATTGGTGAGTGTTGCATGAAAGCCTTCAACTACGCTTCCTTAATTAAGGCTCACTGTTAGAAGGTCAATCATGAGTCAGTCAACTTATGCAAAGAATTGTTTCAAAATCTTCATGTAGTGAAACCAAATCGAAATCACGGGGGAAAAATGAAGTTTATTCACAGCCTTAAATCAAAGTTAACTATCCTGCTTGGGGCAATACTTTCCGTCACCTTAATCGGCACTGGAATAGGTGCCGCACAGGCAGCCCCAAAGCTAGAGTCAAGTTTCGAGTTAACCAACACTGAGAGTGGCTGGACGCTCGTCGAAAAAGGTCAGAATGGTAAAGCTTTAGGTCGCACTGCGATTGTGGGTAATCATGGAGAAAAAGTCGTTCGCAGGCTGGGCCTACCAGCAGTCGCAAAGTTTGCTGGTTTGAGCGACAGCGGCGTTCCCCTAGCCGTAGTTGCCTCTGCAAATAAAACTCATATATCGTGGGCAAACGATGTTGTAAACAGTGAGATCCATGTGTACGTTGACGGATCTGAGATTGCTACAGCAGGAGAAAATCCTTCAGGAAATGCTCAACTGGACAATCTGCCGGGAGAGTCACTCAACATTTCAGCTGTTCGAGTTCATCTCGATCAAACCGCGAATACGGAATACGCAACCGCAGACTTCACTCAGCAGGTAATTACTGCTCCTCTAGCTGACACCCAACCTTCAGCCATGGCTGCATTGGCGGTTACGGCTCAGGCAACGACTACCAAGTTCAGACAAACAACTTTCATTCCAGATGCCTATCTGGATGCACCTCAAAGCGTTTGCACGCCTCTAAACACAAATTCATATCGTTTCCTTGGCGACGCCAGATCATGGTCATCAGCAGACTCAGCTGGATACCGGACTCGGATGGATGTCACTATTAACTGGCTAAACGGACCCAGCGTAATTCTTACAAAGAATGTGGGAACCACCGTGAGACAGGTTCAAAACTATTTCGGTACCTGGGTTTCAGACACATCTGCGACAGCGCCAAACACAAGCATGACCATGACCGTTCAGAGCAAGAGCGCGAACTCTGCCATCGTCCGACTAAGTCAAAATGTCAAGAATCCTCTATGCAATTCAGTGCTAACTAATGGAATATATGCAGACACACTGCTGGCTATCTATAGGACGGGTGCAATTTCAGGGTCAATAAACTACCTAGCGATGCCAAACTATGAACTTTACTTGCGCCAAGACTCGGGAGCCTATAGCACAGTAGCCAGACTTGCTTACATCAATCCATGGTGTCTAGTTGTGGGGTTTGGCGGCGCGGCTTGTACAACTGCCACTTCTTTTTAGGGCTAAGACTCGATGATAAACAAAAGGTATTTTTCAATTCTGGTTGTATTGCCGAGCATTATTTATCTCATGGAATCATCGGGGATTTTGGGTCTGACGGGCGTCGGATTTGCATTTGATGTCGGCAGGCTGGCCAACACATGGCCATTCGCAATCTTCGCCGCGCCGCTCTACCTTGCCAGTGGTTACCCACCTGCCTGGGCAGTTGTAGTTTCAGGTTTGAGGTTAGTTAGGCCACCAGCAAAGAAGCTTAACCAGCAAATTTTGTTCTGGGCGAAGGCACTCAGCTACTCGATTCTGATCGTTGTCGTGGCAATCTGGGTGGCGAGGTGCTTCACTGAGCCATTTGCTTGGACAAGGCTTGTATTGACCCTGTCTCTCTTGATAGCCATCCCTTATGGGTTTAGGAGATTGTCGCAACGGTGATTTACCGAGCGTCACGTCAACAGGCCCCAAATAACTCCCTGAAGTTCTCAAAGCTTCTCGGGCTGGAATTGGCGGGGGCATTTATTTCTTCAGGATATTGAGTACGTTCGCGCATTCCGTTTATATTCCGTTCAACGGACGGAAACGGGCATATCTGCAAAGGGCGGCTTGACTAATAAAATACTGGGGTACATTGCCACTTAGGCTCCAAATAGAGTGTACCGAAACATAACTACGGATCAGAAGGTTGGGGGTTCGAGTCCCTCCAAGCGCACCAACAAAAGCCCCGAGAAATCGGGGCTTTTATCGTTTAACCGATTGTCGGGCCTATCGGCCACCGGTCAAAAAGACCACCCGCTGCCCTTGCTAGCGCGCTATCGACTGCTCGACCATCAAGTCGATAGTTTCTGCGTCAAGCACGTGCTCGATGGCTAGAACATTTGCGCCGATGATTCCGCCTTCACGGCCGACTCGGCTAGCGACGATGGAGAGGTTTTCGCTGGCAAGAGGCATCGAGCGAGCATAAACGACCTCGCGAACACCCGCGATCAGGTGTTCACCGGCTGATGACAGCGAGCCACCGATGACAATGACAGCCGGGTTGATCAAGCTCACACAGGTGCTGAGCACCTCACCGATGTCTCGACCGGCCTGTCGAATCGCTTGAATGGCCTCAACCTTGGCGCGACGAGTGGCATCAATAAGGTCAGAGGTGTTGCGAATCGGAAGACCCTCGGCAACCAGCTTCTTGATGATGGCCGGAGCACTGGCTACCGCTTCGAGACAACCGAAGTTGCCGCAGTGGCAAGAGACGTCTCCGCCGCTTGAGACGCGAACGTGACCGATGTCACCTGCGGTTCCCTGGGCACCGCGCTGAAGCTGCCCGCCTGAGATGATGCCCGAGCCAATGCCGGTGGCAGCCTTAAGAAAGATCAGGTGGTCAACATCCGGGTATGCCACGTGGCGCTCGCCGAGCGCCATCACGTTCACATCGTTATCGACAAGAACCTTGGCCTTGAACTCCTGGTTGACGCGGGCGGGCACGTCGAAGCCATCCCAACCCATCATGATCGGCGGGCTCGCTGGCTTGCCAGTCGAGTGCTCAACTGGGCCAGGCAAACCGATGCCGATGGCTAGCAGGTTGTCATCAGACAGACCCTGGCCAGCCAAGAGGTGCTTGAGTTCGGCAATCATCCAGCGAAGGCAAACTTCAGGGCCATCCGAGATCTGGCGTTTGGTTTCAATCGAAACCAGGATTTTGCCTCCAAGGTTGGCAAGCGAAGCAACCGCGTGCGAGGCACCGAAGTCGACACCGGCAACGACGAACGCATTCTCGTTCAGGGCTAGCTGAGCAGAAGGGCGGCCGCCGGTTGAAGAGTTTTCGGCCGAAGGGGCAATCAAGCCAAGTGCGATTAGTTGGTCGAGTCGCAACGAGATGGTTGAGCGGGCGAGGCCACTTAGTTCGGCTAGTTCGGCCTTGGTGTGAGGCTGGCCGTCTCGGAAGATCTGGAACAAACGCCCAGAGCTCAGCCCAAAGTTGCTTCGATTGATTTCAGCCATAGATAAAGCATAATCGGCGACATTTGAATACTTTCGAGGAATCTTTGTCACAAATACATAACGTTATGACGATTATCGACATAAGTCTGAAAGTTAACGTCATTATTTACTCAGAGAAGTTTTCGAAGTACGAAAGGAACGAATCATGAAGTTTGGATACCAGACCATAACCTGGGGTGGAGTTGTTGGTCACCCGGGAGGCGTAACCAGCATCAAGGACCTTTTCTACATGACCCACGGCGACACCAAAGCAGCCATCCGTGATATTGCTCAGGCCGGTTACCAAGGAGTCGAAGTTTTCGACGGCAACCTAGCCGAGTTCGCCGGCAACCCGGAAGTCCTTCTTCAGGTTCTGGCCGAGAACAACATCGAGCTGGTCTCGGTTTACACGGGCGCCAACTTCATCTACGACGACATCTTGGATGACGAGCTTTACAAGATCGAGCAGGCCGCGCACCTAGCCAAGCAGTTCGGAGCCAGCCGCATCGTTCTCGGTGGCGGAGCCAAGCGCCCAAGTGGTCCACTGGCCGACGACTTCAAGAAGGTGGGCCGCGGCCTAGACATGGCGGCAGACATCGCCCGCGATAACGGGCTGGAGAGCAGCTACCACCCACACCTCGGCACCATCTCAGAAACCTTGGATGGCTTCCACCAGATCATGGACTCATGTTCAATCGGCTTCTGCCCAGACACCGCACACCTAACCGCATCGGGTATCGACCCAGTTGCAGCGATCGACCGATACGGCGACCGCCTAAAGCACATCCACTTCAAGGACTTATCCAAGAAGACTGGAAACTTCACCCCGCTCGGCGAGGGCGACATTAACTTCAAAGAAATCCTGGCAGCAATCAAGCGAGCTAACTATGACAGCTGGCTAATGGTTGAGCTCGATTCCTATGAAGGTGACCCAAAACACGCAGCAGAAATCAGCAAGAGGTATCTAGAGCGACTATTCGCTAACTAGCAAATCCACCCATCCATCAATGCATTTCCCTAAATCAGGAGATAAGAAATGAAGAAACTAGTAACAAGCATCGGAGTGAGCGTTGCACTGATGCTGTCGCTTTCAGCATGTTCAGTAAGCGGCGGCACAACTGCACCAACCACCGACAGCACTATTGCAGCGACAGTTGACGCAGCACTTGCTGCACTCGAAGGTCAGGTTCTAAGCCTCGGCCCTAACGGCGAGACCCCGTCTGGCTTCGAGACCACCGAAGTAAGTGACGCAGATCTTGCAACCATCAAGGCTGGCAAGTTCACTGCAGCCATCGTCATGCACTACGGTGGCAACGACTGGGCCACTGCACAGGTCGAAGGCCTAAAGAGTGAGTTTGCACGTCTGGGCATCGAGGTCGTCGCCGTCACCGACGCTGACTTCAAGCCAGAGAAGCAGGTTTCAGACATCGAGACCGTTATGGCCCTAAAGCCAGACATCATCATCTCGATTCCTACCGACCCAGTGGCAACCGCAGCTGCATACAAGAAGGCATCTGCAGCCGGCATCAAGCTTGTTTTCATGGACAACGTTCCATCAGGCATGGTTGGTGGCAAGGACTACGTTTCAGTAGTTTCAGCTGACAACAAGGGCAACGGTGTCGTCTCGGCTCACCTAATGGCCAAGGCACTAAACGGCAAGGGAACCATCGGTCTGATCTATCACGACGCAGACTTCTTTGTTACCAAGCAGCGCTACGAAGGCTTCAAGGAGACCCTGTCACAGTACCCAGACATCACTGTTGTTGAAGAAAAGGGAATCGGCGGTCCTGACTTTGCCGGCGATGCACAGGCAGCAGCAACCGCATTGCTAACCAAGTACCCAGACCTAAACGGTATTTGGGGCGTCTGGGATGTTCCTGCAGAGGGCATCATGGCAGCGGCTCGCGAATCTGGTCGTCTAGACCTAAAGATCGCAACCCAGGACCTTGGCACCAACGTTGCGATTCAGCTTGCTAAGAACGAGCTAATCGTGGGCCTAGGTGCACAGCGTCCATTCGACCAGGGCATTGCAGAAGCTCGCCTTGGTGCACTAGCGAAGATCGGCAAGACCGGCCTTCCTAACTTCGTAGCAATGGGTGCACTGCCTGTAAGCCACGACAACGTGCTAGAGGCATGGAAGACCGTCTACAGCGTAGACGCTCCAGCCGTAGTCACGGACGCGTTCAAGAAGTAACAAAAAACCAGGTGGTTGGGTGTTTACGCACCCAGCCACCTGGTCCACCCATCCATCTGGGTGCTTCCAAGTTTATCTAAGGAGATTTCAATGAAAAACATCAACGTAGGCCTAATCGGCGGCGGATTCATGGGCAAGGCCCACTCACTTGCTTATGCAGCTGTGCCAATGTTCTTCTGGCCGTCAAAGGTTATGCCGGTCAAGCACACCCTCGCCGAGTTCACCGACGCGATGGCTGCCGACGCAGCAACCCGCTTCGGGTTTGCAAACTCGACCAGCGACTGGAAGAGCATCATTGACAACCCAGACATCGACTTGGTCGACATCGCCACCCCAAACAACTCACACGCAGAGATCGCAATCGCCGCTCTAGCAGCCGGCAAGCACGTCATCTGCGAGAAGCCACTTGCCCGCACCGTCGAAGAAGCAGCTGCCATGTATGAAGCAGCTCGCAAGTCGAGCTCGGTCAACATGGTTGCCTTTAACTACCGCCGCACTCCAGCTGTGGCCCTAGCCAAGAAGTACATCGAAGACGGCTCAATCGGCCGCATCATCAACTTCCGTGCCACCTATCTTCAAGACTGGTCGGCCGACCCTAACTCTCCGCTTTCATGGCGCTTCCAGAAGTCTGTTGCCGGTTCTGGCGCCGTAGGTGACATCCTGACCCACGTTCTAGACATGGCTCGCTACCTAGCCGGCGAAGTCACCGAAGTTTCGGCCATGACCAACCACATCATCACCGAACGCCCGCTCCAGCAGTCAGGTTCTGACTCACTGGGCAACTCAAAGGGTGGCGCAGATGCTCCAAAGGGTGCCGTTGACGTCGAGGATGAGGTCCTTTCGCTCCTAAAGTTCGCCAACGGAGCCATCGGTTCGGTTGAGGCAACCCGCAACGCCTGGGGCCGCAACAACTTCATCACCCTTGAGATCCACGGCACCGAGGGCTCAATCGCTTTCAACTATGAGAACCGCGACCACCTCGAGGTTTGCTTCAAGTCTGACGAGGGCGACCGCCGCGGTTTCCGCACCGTTTACACCGGCCCTAACCACCCGAACGGTGGCGCTCTGTGGCCTATCCCGGCTCTCGGAATTGGCTATGGCGAGACCAAGATCATCGAAGCTCACGACCTATTCACCGCTATTGCCGGTGGTGAGCCAGTGCGCCCAGACTTCGGCGATGGCTACCAGGTGGCCCTCATCGATGACGCGATTCTTCGCTCGGCAGAGTCTGGCCAGTGGGTCAAGGTTCCCCAGCTCGACCGTGCAACCGGCAAGGTTTCGGTCTAATGTCAATCGAGCTTGCCAACGCCATCGATATGCGGGGGATTGAAAAATCCTTCGGCTCTAACCCGGTTCTAAAGAACGTGGACTTCTCAGTGAAGGTTGGAGAAGTTCACGCCCTTGCCGGTGAAAATGGCGCAGGCAAGTCAACCCTGATGAAGATTCTTCAGGGCGTATATGGCAAGGATGCCGGCACGATTCAAGTGGCCGGCAAGGATGTTGAGATCACCGACACCTTCGCTGCCCGCAAGGCCGGCGTTGGCATGGTGTTCCAAGAGTTTTCGCTGATTCCAACCCTGACCGTTGCCCAGAACATCTTCTTGACCAACGAACCGACCAAGTATGGCTTGATCAGCGACTCGAAGGCCAAAGTGATGGCCGCCGAGTTGTTCGAAGAGATGCAGGTTTCGGTTGACCCATCGGCAACCGTCGAGCACCTCCCGACCGCGTTGTGGCAGCTGACCGAGATCGCCAAGGCCCTGGCCCAAAACGCCAAGGTTCTCATCATGGATGAGCCGACCGCGTCACTGGCCAAGCACGAGGCCGAGGCTCTGTTTGCTCTGATTGAGCGACTAAAGGCCAAGGGCATCGCGATTGTTTACATCTCGCACCGCATGGATGAGGTCTATCGCATTGCCGACCGCATCACAGTGTTGCGCGACGGCGTTCGAGTGCTGACCGAGTCACTCAAAGACCTAACCCCGGTTCAAATCGTCGAAGCAATCGTTGGCCGCAAGGCCGCAGCTCACCTCGAGCACCTCGATCGCTCAGACAAGATCACCAACGAGGTGGTGCTTGAGGTCGACAACCTGAGTTCGGGCACCAAGCTAAATGGTGTTTCGTTTAGTGTGAAGAAGGGTGAAATCCTTGGTCTCGCGGGCCTAATGGGCTCCGGTCGAACCGAGCTGGTCAACACTATCTTCGGTGTCACCAAGGCAGACACCGGAACCATCAAGATCAACGGCATCGTGACCAACATCTCATCGCCTCGCGAGGCAATCAAGAACCGCATCGCACTGATTCCTGAAGACCGTCGCTCACAGGGCCTCGTTCTCGACCACCCGGTCACCGAAAACCTGACCCTGCCAATTCTTGACTCACTCAAATCAAACGGCCTGCTTTCAAACAAGAAGATCTTGGCAAAGAGCCAAGAAATCATCGACCTGTTTGCGGTCAAGGCGGCGCAGCCGTCCATCCGGGTTGGTTCGCTTTCGGGCGGAAACCAGCAGAAGGTCGTGATCGGCAAGTGGCTGGCCACCGATCCTTCGCTTCTGATGATGGATGAGCCGACCGCCGGCGTCGACATCGGCACCAAAAGCGAGATCTTGGACCTGGTTCGAGCCATCGCAGACAGTGGCAAATCGGTGATTCTGATCTCTTCTGAGCTGCCAGAGCTTCTGGCGGTTTCAGACCGGGTGATAGTGCTCAAGGATGGCCGAGTCTTGAAGACCCTGAACCGCAACGAAATTCCAACTGAAGAATTCCTCCAACTTGAAATCCAAGGAGCCAACTAATGACCAAGTCACCTTTCGCGCCAGCATTCGATTTGCTGAAGCGCTTTGAATGGCAAAAGAACATCATTTACATCGGCTTCGTTGCCGTGTTCGTCTTGTTCGCAATCACCCTTGGTGATTCTGGGTTCACCCAACCGAACAATCTGCTGAACATCTTCAGACAGGTTGCAACCATCTCGATCATGGCCGTTGCGATGACCTTCGTGATCGCCGCCGCCGAGATTGACCTGAGCATTGGTTCGGTCGCCGGTCTTGCATCGGTGGTCACCGCGATGACCTTGAACAGCTTCGGTTTGATTCCGGGCATCCTTGCCGGTTTGCTAGTGGGTGCCGTCGCCGGTGCCATCAGTGGTGGCCTGGTTGCTTGGCTAAAAGTGCCGTCCTTCCTTGTGACCTTGGGCATGCTCGGCCTCGTCGTTGGCGTTGCCCGTTGGATCACGGCTTCGGCTCCGGTGCCAATTCAAGACATGAACTACGTTGCCATCTTCGGTGGCGGCGATTTCGGCCCGATTCCTGGCTTGCTTGTGTGGGCGATCCTGATCGTGGCTGCCGGTGCAGTTGTGATGAACAAAACCAAGTTTGGCCGTCACGTTCGAGCCACCGGCGGAAACCTCGTTGCCGCTGGCTACACCGGCGTGAACACCGCCAAGGTCAAGTTCATGGTTCTGCTGATGTCGGGTGTCTTCGCGGCATTCGCCGGAATGCTCTATGCCGGCCGCCTACAGTCTGGCCGATTCCAGTGGGGAACCGGCGATGAGCTTTCGGTCATCGCAGCCGTAATCCTCGGTGGCACAAGCCTGTTCGGTGGTCGCGGCCAGGTAATCGGTTCGCTATTCGGCGCACTCTTCGTCGGTCTGATCAACAACGGTTTGATTCTTGCCGGCTTGGATGTCAGCCAGCAGCAGGTGGTTCGCGGCGCGATCATTATCCTTGCAGTTGCATTGTCAAGAAAGAAGTAGACCGATGCAGAACTCTCTTCGAGCCGGTGTGATCGGCTCTGGCTTCATGGCAGGCGTGCACACCCGCGCCATCAGGGATTCCGGGCACCAGGTCGTTGCAATAGCAAGCTCTTCGGCAGATTCGGCGGCTCGCGCGGCCGATGAACTGAACGTCTCGGCATCCTTTGACACCTGGCAGGCCATGGTTGCCTCCAATAATATTGACGTGATTCACGTATGCACACCAAACGAGTTTCACGCCGAGATGGCTATCGCGGCAGCAAAGGCTGGCAAGCACATCGTCTGCGAGAAGCCGATATCGGTCAGCCGCGAAGAGGCGCTTGAAATGCAAGCCGAGGTTCAGGCCTCGGGTGTTGGTTTTGCTATTCCGTTTGCCTACCGCTTCTACCCGGTAGTTCGCGAGATCCGCTCGCGCATCGCTGCCGGTGAGGCTGGCCCGATCCACCTCATGCACGGTGTCTATTTGCAAGACTGGCTCGCTTCGCCAAACTCGAATAACTGGCGAGTCGACTCTGTGGCCGGCGGCTCATCACGCGCCTTCGCAGACATCGGCACCCACTGGTGCGACCTCATGGAGTTTGTTTCGGGCGACCGAATCACCTCGCTGATGGCAAACACCTCGACCGCCTATGACACTCGCGGTGGCAAGCAGGTGCTCACCGAAGACATCGCAACCATAATGTTTGAGACCGAGAGTGGCGCGGCCGGTTCGCTGACTGCCAGCCAGGTTTCATTCGGTCGCAAAAACCGCTTGCAAGTCGAATTCGACGGCTCGCAAGAGTCATACACGTTTAATCAGGAACAGCCAGACTCGTTCTTGATTGGCGGTCAAAGCTCGAACCAGATCGTGATGCAGGGCCAAGAGACCTTGACTTCCTTGGATGCAAAGCGCCTTTCGAGAGTGCCGGCCGGCCACCCCCAGGGATATCAGGATGCCTTCAACGCATTCGTCGCAGATGCCTATGCTAGTTTTCAGGGCCAAGCTCGAGAAGGTGTTCCTGGATTGGCCGACGGCCTGCGCTCGGCAGCTCTAATCGAAGCAGTTTTAGAGTCGGCTGCCTCACGTGCGTGGGTTGCTGTGAAAACCGAAGCCCTGGCTTCTCGTTAGTCGCATTGAAGGAGATTCAAAGATGACACGACCAGTAACGCTCTTCACCGGCCAGTGGGCCGACCTGAGGCTCGAAGAAGTTGCCAAGCTCGCTAGCGAGTGGGGGTATGACGGCCTCGAGATCGCCTGCAGCGGTGAGCACTTAGATGTCGAGCGCGCAGCCACGGACCCGGCTTATGTTGCCGAGCGTCTTGCGATTCTCGAGCGCTACAACCTAAAGCTCTTTGCAATCTCGAACCACCTCACCGGGCAGGCGGTTTGCGACAACCCAATCGACTTCCGTCATCAGGGCATTCTCAGCTCGAAGATCTGGGGCGATGGCGAGGCCGAGGGCGTGCGCACCCGTGCCGCCGCCGAACTGAAGCAGACAGCGGTCGCCGCTCGCAACATGGGCGTGGACACCGTGGTTGGCTTTACCGGCTCTTCGATTTGGCAGTATGTTGCGATGTTCCCACCGGTTTCGGCCGAGGTCATCGAGGCGGGATATGAAGACTTCGCCAAGCGCTGGAACCCGATTATGGATGTCTATGACTCAGAGGGTGTTAGGTTCGCACTCGAGGTTCATCCATCCGAGATTGCTTACGACTACTACACAACCGTGAAGACCCTGAGGGCCATCGATAACCGCCCGGCCTTCGGCTTGAACTGGGATCCAAGCCACATGCACTGGCAAGACATTGACCCGGCAAACTTCATCCTCGATTTTGCCGACCGCATCTATCACGTTGACTGCAAAGACACTTTTGTGCGCAAAAATGATGGCCGCGTTGGCCGCCTCGGTTCACACCTGGCCTGGGATGACCCTCAGCGCGGCTGGACATTTGTGTCAACTGGTCGGGGCCAGATTGATTGGGAGTCATCGTTCCGCGCACTGAACTCGATTGGTTACGACGGCCCTATATCGGTTGAGTGGGAAGACGCCGGGATGGATCGCCTACACGGTGCTAAAGAAGCCCTCGGTTTCGTGCGCTCGCTTCTCTGGGATCTTCCAGAAAGCTCGTTCGATTCTGCGTTCAAGCAAGATAAATAATTCAGGAGCGTAAATAGTGTCAAACATTTGCACAGTCGTTGCCATTTTCACCCCGATGCCAGAGCACGCCGACTCGCTCAAGGCGATGCTGTTGCTCATTACGCCGCTGGTTCACGAAGAAGCCGGGTGTGAGTTCTACACGTTGAATGAAGACGTCGAAGGTCGCCTGATTTATGTCGAGGCCTGGAGCACCCGACAACACTGGATTGATCACATGGAAGAGCCAACTGTTAAACAGATTTTGGCCGGGGTCGAAGGCAAACTTCAGAAGGAAGTGGAAGTCTACGAGCTCTACAACGTGCCAGCTGGCACTAGCGGCAAGGGATCTTTGGCCCAGGCTGCGCCTGCTGCCTAAACACCACCTGACTCTGAAAGGCTAAAAGCCCCGAGTAATCGGGGCTTTTCGTTTTAACCGCTCACCTAGACTCAACCTATGACCTTGGGCTTGTTGATATCGGTGGCTGTGTTCAGCTTTGTGACTTCGGTGTCACCGGGGCCGAACAACACCTTCCTTCTATCATCGGGCGCTAACTTCGGGCTCAAGAGGTCGGTTCCATATCTGTTTGGCATCATGGCTGGTCTCAGCGGCATGATGGTTGCACTCGGTGCCGGGCTCGGAGTTGTCTTCGCAACTTTGCCCGCGGTTTACCAGGTGCTGAAATGGGTTGGTTTTGCCTACATCGTTTGGCTGGCGTTTTTGATCGTGAAAAGCACTACCAAATCTGATACCGCAGAGGCTAAATATGTTGGTTTTGTGGGGTCAACGACTTTTCAGTTCGTAAACCCAAAGGCTTGGGTTGTGGTTGCTTCGTTCATGGCTACCTTTGTGCCCGTGGGGTCTGGGCTTGCAGCGACCGCCTTTATTTGCCTGGTCTTCTTGGTTTTCACCTACCCTGGCGCACTCCTTTGGGCAGTTGCTGGTCAGGTCTTGAAGGCTTGGCTTAGTGAACCATCGCGCCGGCGCGTATTCAACATTGTGTCGGCAATTCTGTTGGTGCTATCGATGGTTCCGGTTCTGTTCCTTCACTGATGTGATGCCGAGGCTCGCGATGCAATCATCGTGGGTCAAGCCATGGCTAAAGCCAAGAACTTATTTAGCAAGAGCCACTAGCGCGGTGAACACGGCCTGGTCGTTTTCTGTTTTCAAGCCCCACTGGTGGGTCACCTGATCAAGCACGGTACTGCCATAGCCCGGTGTGGCTGGCGAGGTCTTTGCAGCGATGGGGTTGAGAACCTGAATTCGAACCAAGCCTTCAGCGGCAGAATCAACAGAAATATCAACCCGACCGGTTCCATATTTAGCGGCGTTGTTTATGGCCTCACGCAGTACCTCAATTGAGCAGGCCTTTCCCACTTCGGAGGCATCGATAGATTTAGCAGTTTCGGCGTTGACCTGAACCTTGAATTCCAGGCTTTCACCCCATCCCTCGGTCAGTTGAGTCAGAGCTGCCGCGAAGGGAAGTTTTAAGGTCTCATTTCCTGCATCCAAAGACTGGCTGGCAGATCCAACCTTTTCGGCTAGCTGCTTGCGGGCATTTTCATCAAGAGTTTCAGCCTGGTTGAGTTCCAAGAACACAGCAAACAGCGATGACTGCACAGGCCCGTGAACTA
>Ga0209134_10000293_pt1 | contig 13201 bp, 11 predicted proteins | sample LauGreSp1BDMLBSN_2_FD_187566 | JGI IMG/M metagenome (GOLD analysis project Ga0209134, IMG submission 187566) | Freshwater lake microbial communities from Lake Michigan, USA - Sp13.BD.MLB.SN (SPAdes) (version 2) | ecosystem: Environmental > Aquatic > Freshwater > Lake | place: Lake Michigan, USA... | reverse complement strand
GCCTTGAAGACGAAGGCGACGACCTCCCGGCCGCTGAAGCCAACAATGATGTCGAAGCCGACCAGGACGCCGCGGTCGTGCGCTTCGTCACCGAAGTCCTCTCGCAGGCCGTCGCCGAAGGCGCGACGGACGTCCACTTCGAACCGCAGGAAAATAATCTCCGCATCCGCTACCGCGTCGACGGCATCCTCATCGCGATCCCGCTTCCAGATAATCTCGCCCGCTTCCAGGACGCGATCATCTCGCGCCTGAAGATCATGGCGCGTCTCAATATCTCGGAGCGTCGCCTCCCCCAGGACGGACGCATCAACTTCCGCGACGGTAAGAACGTCCTCGATATCCGCGTCTCGACCATTCCGACCATCTACGCCGAATCGGTCTCGCTGCGTCTCCTCAACCAGCGCAAGGAAGCCTATAACATGGATCGCATCGGCATGAACGCCGACGAGCAGACCGCGATCCGCAAGGTCCTCGACTACCCGCACGGCATCATCCTGGTCACGGGCCCGACCGGTTCCGGTAAGTCGACCACGCTCAACGCCTTCCTCCAGGCGATCAATTCACCCGACATCCGTATCGTGACGATTGAAGATCCGATCGAGTACGAAGTGCCTGGCGCCAATCAGGTGCAGACGCGCGCCGAAATCGGCCTGACCTTCGCCGGCGCCCTTCGCAGCACGCTGCGCCAGGACCCCGACGTCATCATGGTCGGTGAAATCCGCGACTTGGAGACGGCCGAGATCTCGATCCGCGCCTCGCTCACGGGCCACTTGGTCTTCTCGACGCTTCACACCAACGACGCGCCCGGTGCGATCACCCGCCTCGTCGACATGGGCGTCGAGCCCTTCCTCGTCGGTTCCGCCGTCGAACTCGTCATCGCCCAGCGCCTTGTGCGTCGCCTCTGTGCGGATTGCGCCAAGACCGTCCCGGTCGACCGTAAGAAAATCCTGCCCGCCCTCGAGGCGCTCGGTATGGACGAATCCTTCCTGAAGGACGTCACGTCGCTCAAGGAAGCCTGCGGGTGCCGTAAGTGCCGTAACACGGGTTACCGCGGCCGCGTCGGCGTCTTTGAAATCTTCCATCCGAAGCCGCTGCACGATCTCATCGTCGGCCGCGTCTCCAATCGCGAGCTCACGGAAAAGGCGATTGAGCAGGGCATGCGTCCTCTCGCCAAGGCCGGCTGGATCAAGGTCGCCGCTGGTCTCACGACCATCGACGAGCTCGTCCGCAACCTGAGCTCGAACGAATAAGCCGCGATGGCCGTCTTCAACTACACCGCGCGCGACGCCGGGGGCGCCGTGACTGAAGGCACCATCGACTCGCAAACGCGTCGCGACGCCCTACGTAAGCTGCAGGCTCGCGGACTCAAGCCGGTCAAGGTCGAGGAAGCGGGTGCTGCGGTGCGCGCCAAGGAAGCCGTCCGCGAAGGCGGCCCCGATGATAAGGATCTGCTGCCGACCGAGGCCGAATGCCTGCCTTTCCTAGAAGCAATGGCCGACCTGGTCCGCTCCGGGATGTCCGCGGGCGAAGCGCTCCGCCTCCTCGCCCTCCGCCTCCAGAAATCTCGACTCCGCGTTCTCTGCGCCGGCCTCTGGTCCAAACTCGGCGAAGGGCAGAGCCTCTCCGTCGCGATGGGTGGCTACCCGAAGGTCTTCGACGGCCAGACGCTCAACCTCATCGCTGCGGGCGAAGCCACGGGTAATATCCGCGACGTCCTGGAGCGCCTAATTACGCACTTCACGGAGCAGAACGAATTCCGCCGTAAGTTGGCCAGTGCGATGGCCTACCCGCTCTTCATCTGTTTCGTGGCCGTGGGCGTTATCATCTTCTTCGTTCTCTTCCTGCTGCCTCGCTTAGAGACCTTGCTGAAGTCGCTCGGCGGCGAGATGCCGCTCTCGACGAAACTGCTCATCGGCTTCGCGAACACACTGCTCTGGTTCGGCCCGCTCCTCCTGGTCCTCGCGATTGCGTTGGCCTTCTATGTGAAGCACTGGCGCAAGACGGAAGCAGGCCTCGTCGCCTCAGATGCTTTACTCCTCCGCGTGCCACTCGCCGGCACGTTCGTGGTGCGTGTCTCGGTCCTCAACTTCTGCCAAACGCTCGCGGTGCTCCTGGAGAATGGAATCACCACCGCGGAAGCCCTTCGCCTCGCCGAGAAGACCGCCCCGAACCGTGCCCTCCGCCAGCAGCTGCGCGAGGCGACCGACCGCGTGCTCGAAGGGGATAGTCTCTCGAAGGCCCTCGCGCGCACGGGCTATTTCCCGCGCCTCCTCCTCGATCGCGTCGCCGTCGCCGAACAAACCGGCAACCTGGCGCCTGGCCTCCGCGACATCGCCCGCTCTTATCGCGCCGAACTTGATCGCTGGCTGGGCACGCTTTCGCAGACGATCTCCGCCTCGGTGCTCATCGTCGCCTTCTCGTTCGTCGCCTTTATCGCCTTCGCGATCGTCTCCGCGGTCTTCCAGGTCAGTTCCAGCTTCAGTTTCTGAGCGACGCGGGTTGCCCTGGCGGGCGAACCTTAACCTTCCATTAAGCCCGCGTTTTTCCGGAAAATATAGTCCCGAAGACCAAGCAACTTTTCGTTCCCGCCGGCGTTTCATCTTCGTAATCTCACCCCATGAGCGCCGAAGACGACTCCGCCGGAAAACCCAATCCTTTCTACAAGCCGGCCTTCGGCCAGGTGGTGCGCCGTCAGTTCATCGGCCTGCTGGCCGCGACGTTCGGCTGGACGATCCTCCCGTCCGCCTCCGCGCAGGAGAAGAAAGGGAAGGGCGGCAAAGGCGGCAAGGGCGGGGGCGACGATTCTTCCAAGGCCCGCGGCCCGGTCTTCCAGGGTGATTACGTGCTGCCGGAGCCTCTCGCGGAATATTCCAAGCTCTCCCTGATCTTCGGTCGCGCGACCGACAAGGCCATCACGGCCAGCCTTCTTCCGGCTTCGTCGATGGAAGCGTTCCTCGAGATCGGCACGGCGAAGGGCCGTTACGGCCGCAAGACGGCGGTGACCCAGCTTCCCGCGGGCAAGGCCACGGAGGTCGTCATCGAGGGACTTTCCCCGAACACGGAATACTTCTATCGTCTGAATTACCGCAAGCCGGGCGGGGGCAATTACACCCAGCGTGCGGAGGCCCGCTTCGCCACCCAACGCGCCCCGGGCTCATCCTTCGTCTTCACGATTCAAGGCGACTCACATCCGGAACGCCCTCAGGCTAGTCATCCCGACCTTTACTCGCGCACGCTCGTCACGGCCGCGGCCGATAAGCCGGACTTCCATATCTGCATCGGTGACGACTTCTCAATCGAACGCATCCGCACGATCAACGAGGCGAACTGCCAGCTCCCTTATCTCCTCCAGCGGCCGTTCCTCGGCCTCGTGGGCTCCGTCGGCCAGGTCTTCCTGATGAACGGCAACCACGAGCAGGGTTCGCTCTTCAACTTCTCGCAGAAGGACGAACGCCACGACGTCGCGGTCGGCGTGCAGAAGGCCCGCAACTCGCTCTACCCGGTCCCGGGGAACGAAGGCATCTATTCGGGACACGCCGAGCCGTTCAAAGAGATTGGCGCGCTGAAGAGTTACTGTGCCTGGACCTGGGGCGACGCGCTTTTCGTCCTGCTTGATAACTACTGGCACTCGCCGTCGCTCGTCGACAGCGGCTTCGGCGGCAAGGGAGGCAAGGAAGAGAAGGGCGCCGATAAGAAGAACCGCGACTGGTGGGGCATCACAATCGGCGACGCTCAGTATCAGTGGCTCAAGCGCACGCTCGAGACCAGCAAGGCGAAGCACAAGTTCGTCTTCGCCCACCACGTCCTCGGCTCCGGACGCGGCGGCGTCGACGAGGCTGATCTTTATGAATGGGGCGGCCAGGGCAAAAAGGGCGAGGGCACTTTCAAGGAGAAGCGCCCGGGCTGGGAGCTCCCGATCCACCAACTCATGGTGAAGCACAAGGTCAGCGTCTTCTTCCAGGGCCACGACCATCTCTACTGCCAGCAGGAGAAGGACGGCGTCATCTACCAGGAACTGCCCATGCCGTCCGACCATGGCTACGTTGCCTACAACGAGGATCGTTACGCCTCCGGCAAGAAGCTCCCCAGCGCCGGGTACGTCCGCGTCACCGTCACGCCCGCCTCCGCCAAGGTTGAATACATCCGTTGCTTCCTGCCCAAGGACGAAACCCCCGCCACCAAACACGGCATGATCGCCCATGCCTATGAGGTGAAGGCGCGTACGACGTAAGCACGGAGGACTGCATCGATGACTGCATCGAGGACTGCATGGATCACGATACCTCTGTTCGCCGCAGGGCGAACCAGGGTAGGGGCACGATTCATCGTGCACTCCTTCAGCGGAGGGCGCGGCGAAGCTACGCCCCTACCCCGCTGGCCCTCTCTAGCCCGAGCCCTGGCCCTGGCCCTAGCCCTCTGCTTGGCGCCTTTGTGCCTTGGCGCCAAGCAGCCCAACATCCTGCTCATCCTCTTGGACGATATGGGCTACCGGGACGTGGGCTTCGCCGGTAACCGATACATCAGCACCCCGAACATCGACAAGATTGCCAAGTCCGGTGCGGTCTTCTCGCAGTGCTACGCCAGCGCCCCGAACTGCGCGCCGACTCGCGCGTGCCTCCTCACCGGCCAGTATGCCCCGCGTCACGGTGTCTACACGGTGGTCGACGACCGTTACGCGCCGGGCCAGCCGCACATGAAGGTGATGTCCACGAAGGGCAACGACGAGCTCCCTGCGCAGACCAAGACGGTCGCCGACGTCCTGAAGTCGGGCGGCTATTCGACCGCGCTCATCGGGATGTGGAACCTCGGCCGTGGGCGCAACGGTTCGCCGGGTTCGCCGCTGAGTCGCGGCTTCGACGTCTACAAGCGTCCGGATGACGTGAACTTCGAGAAGGACGCTTACCTGGACGGCAAAGGCCGCTACCTTTCCGATGCCCTGTGCGACGAGGCGCTGTCGTGGATCGACCAGAACAAGTCCAAGCCGTTCTTCCTCTACTACGCCGAACACTCCGTTCACGAACCCTTCGACCCCAAGCCCGCGCTCGTCGCGAAGTATAAAGCCAAGCCGCCCACTGGCCTGGACAAAGGCATCACGCCCGAATATGCCGCCACCGTCGAAGCGGTCGATATCAGCATTGGACGTATCATGGCCAAGCTCGAATCCCTCGGTCTCACGAAGGACACCCTCGTTATTTTTACGTCTGATAACGGCGGGCTCCCTTACGTCGTCAACCCGCTCCGCGGCAGCAAAGGCCTCCTCTACGAGGGCGGCCTCCGCGTGCCCGGCGCGATCTCTTGGCCCGGCGTGATCCCCGCCGGCAAGACCTTCGACGAGCCCGTCGCCAGCATGGACTTCATGCCGACCATCCTCGAAGCCGCCGGTCTCACGCTCCCGAAGGATCAGCCTACCGACGGCATCAGTCTCTTAAGGCAGCTCAAGACCGGCGCTTCGCTGAATCGCAATGCCATCTACTGGCACTTCCCCTGTTACATCGGCAAGGGCGAGCCCATGAGCCTACTGCGTGCGGGCGATTTTAAGCTCATCCAGAAATTCGCCGGACCCACGTTCGAGCTCTATGACGTGAAGAAGGATCCCGGCGAAGCGCACGACCTCGCGAAGGCTGAGCCCGCGAAGGTCGAAGAACTCAAGAAACTCCTCGTCGCCTGGCAGAAAGATACGGGTGCCTTCCTCGCGGATAAGCAGAACGAAGCCTACGATTCCAACGCCCGGGAACAGCGCGGCGGCGGCAAAAAGAAAAGGTAGGGACGTGATTGCCATCACATAATGTCCGTTGGCTGGCGCACGTAAGTAGTCCATAATCTTAGCTAAGACCAAAACGGTGACAGGTGCCGGCCCCCAGGGAATCAGCCCCTCGGGAATCGGCCTTTCAGCCATCGGCAATCAGGATTCTGCGGCCGACGCCTGAACGTCTGCCTTCCCGCCACCCGCCACCCGGGGCTGCCACCCGCCACCCGAAACGATTTCCCCTTGTCCCCGTGTCACAGTGCCCCCGTGCCCCCTCGCAGGCTGCGCCTGCGCCTTACTTCGTCGCCTCTTCCGCCGCACCTTCGGTCTTCACTCCAGCCGGCAATTCGCCGAGGAGTTCCAGCGCGGTGACGGTCGCCTTGAAGGTGACGGTGCCCGCGCTACCGCGGTCCGCCGTCATGGTGAGATTGCCGATCGCGAGATAAGGCGCGCGCGCCTTCACGCTTTCGTAGAAGCGGAGCACGCTCGCGAGGTCGGCCTTCCGGCAGCTCATCTGGAGCGAATGGACCGCGAACTTGCCGGCCTTGGTGGTCTTAGGCGATTCGGTGTTGGCGCTCAGGCCGGCTTCCTTGGCGGCGTTCACGGCCTCGGCGACGAGTTTGGCCTGGTCGTAGCCATGCCCGGAGTCGAGCCCCTGGACGGCGACGGCGGTGGCGTTGCGGACCTCGCGTTCCTTCGCGATCCAGGATTTCTGGACGAGGGCGTCCTCCTCGAGGGCCCGCCAGTCATCCCAGCTGCCTTGCACGCGCGACCAGGCGCCGGTCGACCACAGCAACGCGGCGACCAGCAGCGCGGCGAGCCCCATGAGGCGTTCGCGAGGTTTCAGGCTGAAGAAGAAGTGTTTCATTGTTTAGGGGTTTCGGCGGCCTTGAGGAGCGCGGCCTGCTTGAAGGTGATGTCGACGCGGAAGGTCGTGGCGGTCTCGCGCACGCGCGGTTCGCTGTTGGTCGCGCTTTCGACCTCCGGCATGGCTTGGACGGCCTTGAGGAAGTCGGAGATATCGCCGGCGTTCGGCGTCTTGGCGTCCACGGTCATCACAGGCTTGGCGATGGTGCTATCCTTGGCCTTCTTGATCTCGCAGTGGATATTGGTGAACTCGACGGTGGCCGGACGCTTTTCGTTCACGAGCGCGAGCATCTCCATCGGCAGCAGGCGTTTGACGCCGAGCTCGAGGATGCGCGACGTGATGCCCTGCGAGGCTTCGATGTCTTCGACGAGCGGACGGCGGGCTTCATTGGCGACTTCTAATGAGGCCTTACGCAGGCCGACGACGAAGCCAGCGATGTCGAGAAGCAGAGAGAGGACGAGAACGGCGGCGCCCACGCGCGCGGCGTTCCAGAGAATGAGGTTCAGGCGTTCCTTCTTGCGGCGTTCGGCGAGGAAATCGCTGTCGCGGATGTCGGAGTCGTCGAGGCCTTTCTTGGGGATGGTGAAGGTGCCTTCAAATTCGCCCTTCAGGATGAGATCGCCTTCGACGATCGCGCCCGAGAGGGCCCCGGTGAGATTCTCGACCGGGGTGTCGGCCGCGAGGTCGGCGCGCGCCGCGGCTTCGCGGGCGATGCCAGCCTCATCGGTATCGGCGAGTTCGGCGACGACGATGGCGGCGGGCATCTCCTCGCCGGCTTTCCAGGCGAGAGCGGTGAGGCGTTCATTGCTGCGGTGCACGACGATGCCGTCGGTCGCCGGGCGATGGCCACACAGAGCTAGGAATTCCGGGACGACTTGGCAGTCCTCCGGCCAGGCGAAGCTTTCCTCTGCGGTGAAGCGGCGACGGTGGGCGGCGTAAGCGAGCACTTGCTTGCCGTCGGCGGACGTGACGAAACCGACGAGCATCTGCTCGAGCGGAAAAGGGGAGATGGCCTCGAGCGCGAGGTTCACCTGGCCGGGGACGTCTTCTCCCTCGACGGAGAGTCGGCGAACAAAGAAACGATTACCGGGAAGCATCGCGGCTTCTTGCGGCTTGGGCCCGGTGAAGGCGCGGGTGAAAGGAGAGGTCATTTTTTAAGGGATTGCGTGGCCCGAGGGGTGATGGCGGCAGAGGGTTCGGCGGGGGCCGGAAGGTCGTCGGAGTCAGCGGGGGGTTTGGGGGCGGGCGGGGCGCCGTTGTCTTCCTCCCAGGCGAGGATCTGGAACGGGTAAGCAATCGTCTTACTGGCGACGCGGCCGCTCATGGTCGATTTGCCGAGGGTAATCGGGGCTACGATCCCTGGGGTGAGGTAAGGGGAGGGGTTAGTAGTCGACCGCGGAACGGGTGTCGAGGTTCCCGTTGTTCTTACGGTTGTGGTGGTCGCTCCGGTCCGGCTCAGCCCGAGGCTGGGGTCGGTGTCAGGGTTGGCCGCGGCGGTGGGGTAGGCCACGTCTTCGCGGATGGCCACGAGTGCGCTCACTCGGCACTGGGCCCGACCTTCTTTCACCGTCACGCGCACCCACATGAGGATGACCTCGTCATCAAACTTGGTCATGTTGAGGCCACCGCCGACAAGTTGCTGCACTTCGCTGGTGACCCGGAAATAGGGCGGGGTGCCGACGATGCGCTTGCCGATCTCGGCTTGCCGCTCACGGATCAAGGCGATCTGTCGCTCATCGAGACCCTGCGAGAGCAGCACGGCATCCGAGGCGGTGTTGATGTTGGCCTGCGGGAACGTGAACAGGCTGACGCAATCCTTGAAAGCGAGGAAGACCGGCGTCGGTCGGCCGGCCTCGTCGAAGAATTGCTCCTTGGCCACGCCGATGGAGCGGAATTCCTCGAAACTGCGAATCGGGCGGCGCGCCGGGCGGAACGACAGGGTGCTCCGCTGGTAGGCGGCGTCTGTGGCCTCCTCCTCGATGGATTCATACGACTTACTCTGCCAGGCGATGATGGCGTCGGCGACGCGCTCGGCGTCGCGCTGCTCCATGCCGAGGGAGTAGAGCAGCTGGATGAGATCGTTTTTGGTCAGGACGCTCAGCGGCAGCTTGCCCGACTCGTCTTCGTAATCGAACTTCACCTCGAGGCCATCGCGCGCAGGGAAGCCGGCGTAGGCGTGCGGGTCGTCGTAGCCCTGCGAGTGGTCGTGGATTTTGTTGAGGTCGATCGAGCGGATCTCGGCGATGACGGCCAGCGCGAGTTCGAGCTCCGACTGCGCGTCGGCCCGCAGGCGGCGTCGATCTGCCTCGCGCGTTGCCATGGAAAGCTCGAGCGAATTGTCCTCCATGAAGCGGGCGAGCAATAGCGAGGCCAGCGTGATGAGCACGAGGATGACGATCAGGACCGAGCCGCGACGTTTCTTCACGTTCATGGCGTGGAGGCGCCGGCGCGCTTGATGGGGAGGTTGATGACCTTGGTCGCCTTGAGCGCGCCGCGTTCAAATAGGAGATGGATGCGCGCGGGTTTCTTCCACGCGGTGCTGCCCGTCTCGTTCAGGGGCTCATCCTCGACCTTCCACTCCTTGAGGTCGGCGTCGTAATATTCGTAATGGATCGCGGTGACGAACGGGCTGACGATGGTCTCGTGCTTGTCGGTCTTGTCTCGCTCGAGCTCGAGGCGCGATTGCCACTGGAAGATGATACCACGACCTTCCTCCACGAAGACGTTGAAGTCGACGTCGGGGAGCGGTGCCTCCGGCCAGTCGGCCAAGCGCCCGGCGTCGGCGAGCAGGAAGCTGAGGCGCGGCTGCGTGGTGCCCGCACCGTCGTCGACGTCCTTGAGTGCAACGCCCGAGGAACTGGGCCCGTAGGTCGCCTGCTCGAAAGCATTGCGCACGAGCGCGGTCGCCGCGCGTGCATGCTGGTCGAAGAGCCGCTGGTCGCGCCCTCCGCCCCAGAGCTCGGTCATGGAGAAGAGGAAGGTGTTCAGGGCCACCATGAGCGCCCCGAGCAACGCGAGCGACACGAGCATCTCAAGCATCGTGAACCCGCGGCGGATGGCGTGCGTGGCGTTCATCGCTTGGCGGGTGGCGCGGCGGGCTGCCCTTTAGGTTGACCGTTCTTGCCGTTCGACGTCGGCGTGGTGGGCTGGCCCTTGCCGCCCTTACCGCCGGCAACGGGTTGGGCGGGGATGAGTTTCTTGCCGCGCGTGGGCGCACTGATGAAGGCGGAGTTGCCGTCGGCTTCCTTGTAACCGCGTTCCTTCTCGAGACGCTGACGCGCTTCGTCGCGGATCTTCTGACGATCTGACGGGATGGACCACGTGGGCCGCAGGAGCATACGCGTCTCGGCGAACTCCTCGGCTTCGCCGCCGTCGGTGCCTTCGATCTCGGCGGTGAGTTGCACGGCGAAGAGGTCGCTCACGCTAGTAGCCTCAATCTTACCTTCCCAACGCGCGGTGCGCCCGCCGGGCAGATGAATTTCGCCGCCCGCTTCGACGTCTTCGAAACCAGGTGTCTCCAGGAGCGCAGCGCGGCAACGCGCGCGGTCGTCGAGGCGTTGCTCGTCCTGCTTCATGGCGATGCGGCTGAGCAGGACATTGGAATAGGCGGCGCCGAGGCTCACGGCCGCGACGGCGAAGATGGCGAGGCTGACAAGCACCTCGATGAGCGTGAAGGCGCGACGTTTCATCGGGCGTCGACGGCCGGTAACGGCGCGCAGGTCAAGGGGTCGATGGGGATCACGCGGCGCCCTTCCTCGCGCGTGACTTCGAGGCGGACGCGATCGCACGTGCCGTCGGGGTAAAAGCGCATGCGGAGGATGGCCTGCTCGGAGGCGACGCCGCCCAAGAGGATCGCGCCGGTAGTTTCGGGAGCGAGGATTTGGACCTTCACGCCCTCGATCTTCGGTAGCCGTTCTTCGGTGCGCGGATGGTCTTGGTCGACATTCTCTTCGCCCCAAAAGTAGTCCGGTCCCGAGCCGTCTGCGTTGTCGGCCGGGATGAGTTCAAGGATGGCCGCCTTCTGCACGGCGGTGCGCCGGACGGTCTGCAGGAGCGCCCGCAGCGCGTCCTCCGGATCGGAGCGCACCGTGCTCTTAAGGAGCGTGCTCGAGCCGCCGATCAGCACGGCCGCGATCATGCTCATCAGGCCGATGGCCAGCAACGTCTCCAGCAACGTGAAGCCGGGACGCGCCGGGGTACCGGACCGTTGCTGCTGGGCCTGGTTCACCAGTTGCCGATATCGTCCGCGGTGTCCGCCTGCTTGTCGCGTCCCTTGGAGAAGAGGTCGTAGCTATCCGTGTTATGCGTTCCGGGGTAGCGGTATTCGTACGGCTCGCCCCACGGATCGGAAGGAGCCTTACCGCCGGGGACCTTGATGTACGGGCCCTTCCACTGGTCGGCCTTATCTTCCGGCGCCTTGATCAGGGCCTTGATACCTTGCTCGGTCGTAGGGTAGTCGCCGAGGTCGCGACGGAAGCTGAGCAGCGGGGCTTCGAGCGACGAACGCACGAAGATCTTCGCGGAGCCTTCCTGGCCTTGGCCGAAGAACTTATCGAGGTTACCAACGACGACGCCGACGAGGAGCGCCATGATGGCGATCGTGATCAGGATTTCGAGGAGGGTGAAGCCCTTGCGGAGTCGGCGGGCGTGCTTTGGCTGGACGGTGGTCATGGAGGGAAGAAAAGGTTTAGCGGACCTTCGGGGCCTTCTGGGGCTTGGCCGTCGCCGCGGGCGCGACGTTCTGGGTCTTGGGCGTCTTGCCGCTGGTGGTATCGGTTCCACGCTGGCGCGGATCGCCGCCGTTATCCGGTCCGCGGCTCTTGTTGAACTTGTCTTTCATGGACTGACGGAAGGCCTCAACCTGCTCTGGGGTGAGATTCTGCGGGCCGCCCGCGGTGGGCACGCCGACGCTCGACGACGGAGCGATGGCGTTGGAGACTGCCGCCAACTGTGCGGGGCTCGGGCCGCGATACACGACCACGACGGCCTGGTGCAGGGCCATCTGTTGGGGCTGGCCGCCGTTGTCGATGACGAGGGTTTCATTCGCGACGTCGAAGCCCTTCACGACCACGGGTACGTTCGTCGACGGGGCCTCGCCTTCGGCCACCCAGCTCGACTGCTTGGTCAGGGTGTTGTAGATGCTGTAGTAGTTCACGCCGCCTTCGGCATACATGCCGCGGAATTCGAGGGTGCTGGGAGCCACGCCCGGACCAGTCGCCGCGCCCGTGCCGCCAAAAGGCGAGTTCTTGACGAGGCCTTCGAGGTCGATCGCCGAAGCGTTGCCAAGGCCGAGCAGGGCCGCGATCAGCAGGCTGCTGGAGAGTCGGGGGAGGGTGCGCATCTTATTAAAGGGGAGGGGGTATCTCTAAAACACCAAGCAAGGGGTTAGGTTGCCAACTTCATCGTCATCTTGGGCACCCCTCCACGCGGTATCGAGGAATAATGCCCAAATAGGCTATTTTCGCCCTATTTTAGGCCATTAAACCCCATAAAACGTCCTGATTGGCATATCCAATCGATTAGCACTCAGCCAGTTAGGCCTTTTTACGAAATTTTGACAACTTTTTGACGGTTTAGGCCTTTGGTTTGCAACCTAGCCCCACTCGCTATGTTTAAATGACGGATGAAGCTCTCGGCCCCTCGCGCAGCTTGGCCCACCCCGATCATCACGATGCTCGGGGCGGTCGTCTGTGCCTGGTTCTCCCCCATCGCTGCCCAGGATTTCCAGAAGGACATCCAGCCCTTCCTGAATAAGTATTGCACGGATTGTCACGACGCCGAACTCGAGAAGGGGCACCTTAACCTCGAGCAGTTCCAGGACGACACCCGCTTCTTCCGCGACCAGCGGATCTGGCGCGAAGTCGTCAATCAGGTCGTCTCGGGCGAGATGCCTCCGGTGAAGAAGAAAGTCCGGCCTTCGCCCGCCGAGATCGAGCACCTGCAGACCTCCATCCATAAGCTCCTCGCTAACGCCATCACGAAGGCGAAGCCGGATCCGGGCGATGTCACGATTCGCCGCCTCAACCGTCTCGAGTTCAACAACACGATCCGCGACCTGCTCTACCTCGACGAGAATTTCTCCGCCGACTTTCCGGCCGACGACACGGGCTACGGCTTCGACAACATCGGTGACGTGCTGACTTTCTCGCCGGTTCACCTCGAGCGCTTCCTCTCCGTCGGCGAGCAAATCGCCGCCAAGGCGATGCCGACGAAGCCCAACGAACTCGACGGCACGGGGCTCGCGATGATCGAGATGCTCCCGAAGGGCCGCCGCGACAGCCAAGACCGTTACTTCGATCCGGCGCCGTATCTGACCGGTCCGATGACCGCGCCACGTGACGGAGATTATATCATCTCGGTCAGCCTCCGCTCCACGGGTGCGCCCGGCGACCCGCCGCCTAAGGTCGGCTTCGTCGTCGATGGCGTCGAGGTGGGTTCCTACCAATTCAAGTCGGCCAAAAAATACGAGACCGCCGAGGCCAAGGTCACGCTCAAGGCTGGCAAGCACGAGTTCACGCTGAAGTGGCTTAATCCGCCCGCGAAGATTTCTGGCAACGCTCGTACGCTCTCTGGCCTCCGCTTGCGCC
>Ga0209134_10000292_pt1 | contig 13225 bp, 6 predicted proteins | sample LauGreSp1BDMLBSN_2_FD_187566 | JGI IMG/M metagenome (GOLD analysis project Ga0209134, IMG submission 187566) | Freshwater lake microbial communities from Lake Michigan, USA - Sp13.BD.MLB.SN (SPAdes) (version 2) | ecosystem: Environmental > Aquatic > Freshwater > Lake | place: Lake Michigan, USA... | reverse complement strand
AGTGGGCTTTCACATGGCTAAAAAGGGCCTGGCCGGTGCTCTCGGCTGCGATTTCAAGCGAATCACACGCAAACGAGCCGGCTTCAAAGCCCTCAAAGACACCTACAAAGCCGAATACGGCGTGGATTTCGAAGTCACCACCTCGGCAACCGGCAAAGAGCCCTGCGTTTTAGCCAAATTTGATGATGGCAGCACGGCCATGCTGCTCGATGCTCGCGACTTGGCGCTTGCCGACGGCGACCTCAAGAAATTCGATAAAACCTTGCGCGCCAAGATGCTGTTTTTCTTCTAAACAACAGCCGTTTTTCGCCAACATTCGGCGTGTAGCACCAATTGCCAAATTGCGGTTGCATTAACAAAAAATTGTTTACAACCGTGAATCAATCGTTATAGAATAATCCTTTGCTTCCTAACACCTTCGTATGCATATTTTGGCTGCGCGTGTCTGCATATTTCGGCGGATCGGGTTAGGGTCGCGATCTCCCAACCACCCAATCAACGAGTTACGCCCTTGGAGGGACCCTCTTGGCTGCTGCGAAGAACGCATCAAACATCAAAAAGAACGACCGTCTTGCTAAGCGACTTTCATTTGCAAAGTCACCAGAGCCGATCGAACTTCCAGACCTATTAAGCCTGCAGACCGAGAGCTTTGACTGGCTCGTCGGCAACCCTGCGTGGCGCGAGAAGGAAGGCCCGGCTGCTAAGACCGGCCTTGAAGAAATCTTTGAAGAGATTTCCCCGATCGAAGACGCATCTAACTCGTCGCAAGACGCCAAGATGGGCCTAACCTTCGCAGAGCCTATGCTCTACGACCCTTCTTACACTCCTGACGAGTGCAAGACCAAGGGCAAGTCATACACCCAGCCTCTTTACATCAAGGCCGAGTTCACTAACTACCTAACCGGTGAAATCAAGTCACAGACCGTCTTCATGGGCGACTTCCCAGTGATGACCGAAAAGGGCACCTTCGTTATCAACGGCACCGAGCGTGTTGTTGTTTCGCAGTTGGTTCGCTCACCTGGTGTTTACTTCTCTGTTTCTACCAACACCACCGGAAACCTTGACGTTCGCAACAACAAGGCTCAGATCATCCCGAGCCGTGGTTCATACCTCGAGTTCCTAACCGAGTGGGTTCGCGACGACCGCAAGCCAATCGCTCGCTTCGGCCAGCCAATCATCCAGGTTCAGGTAGACCGCAAGACCAAGGTCTCAGCAACCATCTTCTTGAAGGCTCTTGGCCTTTCAGAAGACCAGATCCGCGATGAGTTCAAAGACCTAGAGTCAGCAACTAAGGCTGGTGCTCCAAACTGGACCTTCGACCTAGACCTAATCGAGAACACCTTGGCTTACGACAAGTCAAAGGTTTTCGTAAACCCGATCATCTCTAAGGAAGACGCTCTTCGTGAGCTCTACCGCAAGGTTCGCGGCGAGACCGCTGGCGCCGAAGTTTCAGAAGCATGGTTGCGCTCAACCTACTTCGAATCAAAGCGCTACAACCTAGCCAAGGTTGGCCGTCACAAGCTAAACCGCAAGCTCGGTCTAAACGTTGACGCTAACGCCAACACCCTGACCGTAGAAGACGTAGTCGCAACCCTCAAGTACTTGCTCCTATTCGACCAGCAGATCGCTAACGCCTCAGCTGTTTCAACCGGTGCACGCCTTGAGTTCCCAGTCAAGATGGGTGGCAAGTCCGTAAAGATTGCCGTCAACTCTGACGACATCGATGACTTCTCAAACCGCCGCATCCGCAGCGTGGGCGAGCTCATCCAGAACCAGGTTCGCATCGGTCTTAGCCGCATGGAGCGCGTTGTTCGCGAGCGCATGTCGACACAAGACATCGAAGCAATCACCCCACAGACCCTGATCAACTTGCGACCAGTCGTAAGCGCCATCAAGGAGTTCTTTGGTGCTTCACAGCTTTCACAGTTCATGGACCAAAACAACCCACTCGCTGGCCTCGCTCACAAGCGTCGTCTATCAGCGCTTGGGCCAGGCGGTATCGCTCGTGAGCGTGCCCAAATGGAAGTTCGAGACGTTCACCCTTCTCACTACGGCCGTATGTGCCCAGTTGAGACTCCTGAAGGTCCGAACATCGGTCTAATCGGTTCCCTAACCGCTTATGCACGCATCAACGCATTCGGCTTTATCGAAACCCCTTACAACAAGGTTGTAAACGGCAAGGTTTCAGGCAAGATCGAATACCTAGACGCAGCTGCAGAAGATGGCAAGGCAGTAGCCGCAGCCGAAACACCTCTAAACGCAGACAAGACCTTTGCAAACAAGAAGGTCTTTGCTCGCTACCGTGGCGACGTTGTTGAAGTTGACAACACCGATGTTGACTACCTCGACATCTCACCTCGTCAGCTAGCTTCTGTTTCTACCTCTCTTATTCCGTTCCTTGAGCACGACGACTCGTCTCGTGCGCTTATGGGTGCCAACATGCAGCGTCAGGCAGTTCCACTGCTTCGCTCAGACTCACCATTCGTAGGAACCGGTATGGAGCGCGTAGCCGCTATCGACTCTGGTGCCGTTGTTATCAACGAGACCGCCGGTGTTGTTCTTGAACTATCTGCAGACGTAATCACCATCCAGCAAGACAAGGGTGGCGTAAAGGAATACGTTCTTCGTAAGTTCGACCGTTCAAACCAGGGCACCGCGATCAACCAGCGAGTAATCGTTGATGCTGGTCAGCGCGTAGAAGCCGGCGAAGTTCTTGCCGACGGCCCTGCAACCGACCTCGGTGAGCTAGCCCTCGGAAAGAACCTTCTCGTTGCATTCATGCCATGGGAAGGCCACAACTTCGAGGACGCGATCATCCTTAGCCAGAACTTGGTCAAGGAAGACACTCTTTCTTCTATCCACATCGAAGAGTATGAAGTTGATGCTCGCGACACCAAGCTTGGTAAAGAAGAAATCACCGCAGACCTTCCAAACGTTTCACAAGAGTCACTTGCAAACCTCGACGAGCGCGGCATCATTCGCATCGGTGCTGAGGTTCGCCCAGGAGACATCTTGGTCGGAAAGGTAACACCTAAGGGTGAAACCGAGCTTTCTGCTGAAGAGCGTTTGCTCCGTGCAATCTTCAACGAGAAGAGCCGCGAAGTTCGCGACACCTCTCTAAAGGTTCCGCACGGCGAGCAGGGCACCATCATCGGCGTAAAGGTCTTCGACATTGACGCAGGAGACGACGAACTAGGTGCCGGTGTAAACCAGCGCGTAGTAGTTCACATCGCACAGAAGCGCAAGATTACCGAGGGTGACAAGCTCGCCGGTCGTCACGGAAACAAGGGTGTTATTTCTAAGATTCTGCCTGTCGAAGACATGCCGTTCATGGAAGATGGCACCCCGGTTGACGTAGTTCTAAACCCACTTGGTATTCCAGGTCGTATGAACTTCGGTCAGATCCTAGAAACCCACTTGGGCTGGATCTCGAAGCAGGGTTGGAACGTTGAAGGCGTTGCGAAGTGGGCCGACAACATGGCGAAGGAAATGCGTTCAGCAGCTCCGGGCACCAAGGTTGCTACCCCGATCTTCGATGGTGCGTCTAAAGACGAAATCGTTGGACTTCTAAAGTCCACTTTGCCTAACCGTGATGGCAAGCGCCTGATCAGTGAGACTGGCAAGACCAAGCTTTACGATGGCCGCTCAGGAGAACCATTCCCAGAGGACATCTCAGTTGGTTACATGTACATCCTCAAGCTGCACCACCTAGTAGACGACAAGATCCACGCTCGTTCAACAGGTCCTTACAGCATGATTACTCAGCAGCCACTTGGTGGTAAAGCTCAGTTCGGTGGTCAGCGATTCGGTGAAATGGAAGTTTGGGCACTCCAGGCTTACGGCGCCGCGCACACCCTGCAAGAGCTCCTCACCATCAAGTCTGATGACATCACTGGTCGCGTTAAGACCTATGAGGCAATCGTCAAGGGCGAGAACATTCAGGCTCCTGGAATTCCAGAGTCGTTCCGCGTTCTAGCCAAGGAAATGCAGTCTCTAGCCCTAAACGTTGAGGTTCTCAACGCAGCTGGCCAGGTTGTATCTCTAAAGGAAGATGACTTCGAGTCCGACCGCGCTGCGGAAGAACTTGGCATCAACCTTTCCCGCAACGAGAACTCATCGGTCGACACCGAGTACACCGGTTTCTAAGAGATTTAGGAAAAAGGACAAAACATGGAAGTTGAAAACTTCAGCGCTCTCCGAGTAGGCCTAGCCACTTCGGAAGATATTCGCTCTTGGTCAAACGGTGAAGTAAAGAAGCCGGAAACCATTAACTACCGCACCCTGAAGCCAGAAAAAGATGGCCTCTTCTGCGAGAAGATTTTTGGTCCTACAAAGGACTGGGAATGTTCCTGTGGAAAGTACAAGCGTGTCCGCTTTAAGGGCATCGTTTGTGAGCGTTGTGGTGTTGAGGTAACCAAGTCTTCAGTTCGTCGTGAGCGCATGGGTCACATCGAACTTGCTGCTCCGGTTACTCACATCTGGTACTTCAAGGGTGTTCCAAGCCGTCTAGGTTACCTATTGGCTATGGCTCCAAAAGACCTTGAAAAGATCATCTATTTCGCGGCTTACCGCGTTATGTCGGTCCACCACGAAGACCGCACTCTAGATGCCGGCCTCATCAAGGAAGACTATGTTCACCGTCTAAACACCCTTCTTGACTCACGTCAGGCAGAGATGTTGGCTGTGGCACAGGCTGAATATGACGAGCTTGCTACCTTCGGTCTAACTCTTGAGCCTTCAATCAAGCACTGGGAAGCCCCACTATGGGTTGACGCCCAGTTCGTGAAGGCAATCGAGCAGCTAGTTGACCTCGAAGAGAAGAACCCAGACACTTTCTGGGGCAAGAAGGCAACTGCCGCTGCTGAAGAAGCCGCTGACGAGAACGAAATTGCAGTAGTTCGCTCAGCAGCCGAAGAGAAGCGCATCAAGCAGCTCATCTCTGAGTTCAAGAAGAAGACCGACAAGATCGTCAAGGAATACGCTCGCGTTGAGCGCCCAGCCAACTTGCAAAAAGAGCAGCTTGCCTGGCGTCTATTCCTAAGCGTCAAGGTTGGCGACTTGATTCAGAACGACGTCATCTTCGACCACTTCGACTACAGCTTCGGCGAATACTTCGACACCTCAATCGGTGCCGAGGCTGTTCAGCGAGTTCTAGCCGAGTTCGACCTAGTTGGATCAGCTGCCGAGCTTCGCGAAGCAATTGCTACCACCAAGGGTTCAAAGCAAACTCAGGCAATCAAGCGTCTCAAGGTTGTTCAGTCATTCATTGGCTCGAGCACCCCTCCGACATCAATGGTTCTAGATGTTCTGCCGGTTCTTCCGCCAGAAATCCGTCCAATGGTTCAGCTTGACGGTGGCCGCTTTGCGACCTCTGACCTAAACGACCTTTACCGTCGTGTGATCAACCGCAACAACCGTCTAAAGCGCTTCATCGATCTAGGTGCAGTTCCAAAGACAATCCTGAACAACGAGAAGCGCATGCTTCAAGAGGCTGTCGACGCACTGTTCGACAACGGTCGTCGTGGCCGCGCAGTTACCGGAACCGGTAACCGTGCACTGAAGTCACTATCCGACTTGCTCAAGGGCAAGCAGGGTCGTTTCCGTCAGAACCTTCTTGGTAAGCGCGTTGACTACTCGGGTCGTTCAGTAATCGTTGTTGGTCCTCAGCTCAAGTTGCACCAGTGTGGTCTTCCTAAGTTGATGGCTCTCGAGTTGTTCAAGCCTTACGTTATGAAGCGTCTTGTTGACCTGGGCCTTGCTCAGAACATCAAGAGCGCCAAGCGCATGGTTGAGCGTTCACGTCCACAGGTTTGGGGTGTCCTCGAAGAGGTAATCCGCGAGCGTCCAGTGCTACTGAACCGCGCACCAACCCTTCACCGTCTAGGCATCCAGGCTTTCGAGCCTCAGCTTGTTGAAGGCAAGGCAATCCAGCTTCACCCTCTCGTTTGTGCTGCGTTCAACGCCGACTTCGATGGTGACCAGATGGCTGTCCACCTTCCTCTATCGGTTGAGGCCCAGGCCGAGGCTCGCATCTTGATGCTTGCTTCGAACAACATCCTCAAGCCTTCAGATGGCCGTCCAGTTGCAGTTCCTACTCAAGACATGATCATTGGTTTGTTCCACATGACTACTCTTGCCGAGGGTGCAACCGGCGAAGGAAACGCCTACAGCTCAATCGCTGAAGCACAGATGGCATTCGACTCGAAGGCACTTGACCTACAGGCCAAGGTACGCATTCGTCTAGAAAAGAATGGCGTCACCTCTCTAGTCGAGACCACTCTTGGTCGTGCGCTGTTCAACCAGGCTCTGCCTGAGGCATACAGCTACTACGAGGGCCAGGTCGGCAAGAAAGAGATCGGCAAGATTGTTACCGAACTCGTTCAGAAGGTTCCACGCGTTGAGGTAGCTCAGTCGCTTGACCGAATCAAGGATGCCGGTTTCTACTGGGCAACCCGTTCGGGTGTATCGATGTCGATCGCTGACGCGAACTTCGACATGTCGGGTGCATTCGACAAGGCTCGTTCAAAGATGATTATCGATGGCGAAAAAGAGCACACCAAGATTCAGGAAGCGTTCGACAACGGTCTGAAGTCAGACCTTGAGCGTCGCGATGAGCTTGGAGCCCTTTGGTTCAAGAAGACCAACGAGATTCAGAACTTGCTACAGGAGTCAATCCCTGAAGACAACGCAATCTTTAAGATGGTGACCTCTGGAGCTCGTGGAAACTGGCTACAGATCCGTTCCATCGTTGGTATGCGTGGCCCTGTTGCTACCTCTTCTGGAGACTTTGCGCCTATGCCTGTAAAGGGCAACTACTTGATTGGTCTAACCGCCAACGAGTACTTCATCAACGCAACCGGTGCCCGTAAGGGTAACGCTGACACCGCGATGAAGACCGCTGCTGCTGGTTACCTAACCCGTCGTCTAGTCGACGTGGCTCAAGACGTAATCGTTCGCGAGCCAGACTGTGGCACCAACAAGGGCCTAGAGAAGTCGATGAAAGACATCGAAGGCAACTGGGATGAGCAGACCATTGAGCTCTCAGTTCTGCACCGCTCACTTCAGCTTGATGTTGTTGTTGGCAAGGATGTCATTGCAAAGGCTGGCCAGACCGTTGACCAGAAGTTGATCGATGTTCTAAAGGCAGCCGATGTTGATGCAGTTCACGTTCGCTCAGTTCTAACTTGTGAGTCTCAGCAGGGTGTTTGTGCACTTTGCTACGGCATCTCGCTAGCAACTGGAGACGATGTTGAGTTGGGTGAGGCCATCGGCATCATCGCCGCTCAGTCAATCGGTGAGCCAGGAACTCAGCTAACCATGCGTACCTTCCACACTGGTGGTGCAGCATCGTCAGCTAAGAAGCAGACAATCCTGAAGTCAATCGGTGGTCAGAAGGTTCGTGTTGAGCGTCTGATTTCTTATGACATCACCCAGGGTCTAAACGGTGTTACTGACCTTCTAGAAGCACGTGTTGGTTGGCGCCAGCAGGGCAAGGTTGCCGTTATGGCATTCTGGCCTGGCACCGTCGACATCGTCGAGGTTCCTACCTCGGGTGGCGCAAAGAAGTTCGACGTTTACGTTCGTCCAAACGGAGAAGCTGCCGAGAAGGAAGCTGAAGACCTGGCTAACCAGTACTCATTCAGCCGCACTACCTCGAAGACCTTCAAGAAGCTCTCACCTTATTCACCTATCACTTCGGTGAGCAACCCTGAAGACCTCTTGGTCGAAAAGGGTGAGGTTGTTAAGGCCGGAGACTACCTAGTAGACGGAACCCCGATCCCGCACGAAGTTCTCATGGTTAAGGGTGCCCGCGAGGCAGCCGCCGAGATCATCCGCGGTGTTCAGGCAATCTACGGTTCACAGGGTGTGCCTCTTCACGACAAGCACCTTGAGGTTATTGTTCGTCAGATGCTCGGAAAGGTCACTGTCATCGACAGCGGCGAGACCGACATGCTTCCTGGTGAAATCATCGACAAGAACCGTTTCACCGCTACCAACCGCAAGGCTCAAGCAGAGGGCAAGAAGCCTGCCTCGGCTCGTCAAGAAGTAATGGGTATGACCCGTGCTTCATTGGCAGCTCAGTCATGGCTATCGGCTGCTTCGTTCCAAGAGACCACCCGAGTTCTTACTCAGGCAGCTCTTGACCGTCGCGAAGACCCATTGCTTGGTCTAAAGGAGAACGTCATCATCGGTAAGCTCATCCCAGCTGGAACCGGTCTTCCGATCTACCGCAACATCACTGTTGAGGCGACCGAAGAGGCCAAGGCTGAGAAGTACCCTAACCGAATTTGGGCAGAATCAGCCGAGTCGACAGACTTCTCGGATGAGTTCAGCGCAACCGACTTGAGCTTTACTTCTATCGAGTCTTACTCGGAAGAGAAGTAACAGCCCAGAAACCATTTGACCCATCGGAGTATCTTCCGGTAGTCTTGGGAGAGCATGTGCTAAGGCACACGCTTCGCCCTTGCTAGCAGAAGATTGCTCCGGTGGGCCAAGAAACTTTCTTCGCACCAATCTGGTGCGCTAAAGAGTTGTTTTTAACAAACCAGAACCATCTGGCAACGAAAATGCCAGATTTATCAAGGAGAAGTAGTGCCTACAATCCAGCAGCTGGTCCGCAAGGGCCGCACGCCTAAGGTCACCAAGACCAAGACACCTGCGCTAAAGGGTTCACCTCAGCGTCGTGGCGTTTGCACACGCGTTTACACCACCACCCCTAAGAAGCCGAACTCTGCGCTTCGCAAGGTTGCTCGTGTGAAGCTAAGCAATGGCATCGAAGTTACCGCCTACATCCCAGGTGAAGGTCACAACCTCCAGGAGCACTCAATGGTGCTCGTGCGTGGCGGTCGTGTAAAAGACCTTCCAGGTGTTCGCTACAAGATCGTCCGCGGTGCTCTAGACACCCAGGCAGTTAAGAACCGTAAACAGGCTCGTAGCCACTACGGTGCAAAGAAGGGTAAGTAATCCATGCCTCGTAAAGGCCCAGTAACTAAGCGTCCAGTTGTAGCCGACCCGGTTTACAGCTCACCTGTAGTTTCACAGCTAGTAAACAAGATCCTGCTTGACGGCAAGAAGTCAATCGCAGAGTCAATCGTTTACGGTGCTCTTGAAGGTGCAAAAGAGAAGTCAGGCGCAGACGCAGTAGTTCTTCTAAAGAAGGCTCTCGACAACGTCCGTCCAACCGTTGAGGTTCGCTCACGTCGCGTTGGTGGCTCGACCTACCAGGTTCCTATCGAAGTGAAGGCACACCGTGCCAACACTCTCGCTATGCGCTGGTTGGTTAGCTATGCCAAGGCACGCCGCGAAAAGACCATGACCGAGCGTCTCATGAACGAGATCCTCGATGCATCAAACGGTCTTGGCGCAGCTGTGAAGCGTCGCGAAGACACTCACAAGATGGCAGAGTCCAACAAAGCATTCGCTCACTACCGCTGGTAGAAGCAAACGTCCGTTCGGAGTTCGAAGGCTTTTAGTCTTTCGTTCACCGAGCGGATGTTTTCATTTAGCAAACTAAACATCCAGATCTAAATCCCGGAGGATTATCGTGGCACAAGACGTGCTTACCGACCTACTAAAGGTTCGCAACATCGGCATCATGGCTCACATCGACGCCGGCAAGACCACCACTACTGAGCGCATCCTGTTTTACACAGGTATCACTCACAAGATTGGTGAAGTTCACGATGGTGCAGCAACCATGGACTGGATGGAGCAAGAGCAGGAACGTGGCATCACGATCACCTCTGCAGCTACCACCTGTTTCTGGGACAACAACCAGATCAACATCATTGACACCCCAGGCCACGTTGACTTCACAGTTGAGGTAGAGCGTTCGCTCCGTGTTCTTGATGGTGCAGTAGCCGTGTTCGACGGTAAAGAGGGTGTTGAGCCTCAGTCTGAGACCGTATGGCGTCAGGCCGACAAGTACGACGTGCCTCGCATCTGTTTCGTCAACAAAATGGACAAACTAGGCGCCGACTTCTACTTCACCGTAGACACAATCATCAACCGTCTTGGCGCAAAGCCATTGGTTATCCAGATTCCAATCGGTGCCGAGAGCAGCTTTGAGGGTGTCGTTGACATCGTTGAAATGCGCGCTCTAACCTGGCGTGGAGACGTAGAGATGGGTGCGAAGTACGACATCGAAGCCATCCCTGCCGACCTACAAGAGAAGGCCGACCACTACCGCACCGTTCTTCTAGAGACAGTCGCCGAAACCGACGAAGCTCTCATGGAGAAGTACTTCGGTGGCGAAGAGCTAACCGTTGCTGAAATCAAGGGTGCAATCCGCAAGCTCACCGTTTCTTCACAGATCTACCCAATTCTTTGTGGCTCTGCCTTCAAGAACAAGGGTGTTCAGCCAATGCTTGACGCAGTGGTTGACTACCTTCCATCACCGATGGACGTTCCTGCAGTTATCGGTCTAGACCCACGCGACGAAGAGATCAAGATTCTTCGCGAGCCAAAGTCAGACGCACCATTCGCTGCACTTGCTTTCAAGGTCATGACTCACCCGTTCTTCGGTCGTCTAACCTACATCCGCGTTTACTCAGGCCACGCTGCTTCAGGTGCTCAGGTTGTTAACTCAACCAAGGGCAAGAAAGAGCGCATCGGAAAGCTTTTCCAGATGCACGCCAACAAGGAAAACCCAGTTGACTCAGTCACCGCCGGCCACATCTATGCAGCCATCGGTCTAAAAGACGTGACCACCGGAGACACCCTGTGTGACCCGGACAACCAGGTAGTTCTTGAGTCGATGACTTTCCCGGAGCCAGTTATCTCGGTTGCGATTGAGCCAAAGACCAAGGCCGACCAGGAGAAGCTAGGTCTAGCCATTCAGAAGCTTTCTGAAGAAGACCCAACCTTCCGCGTTGAGCACGACCACGAGACCGGCCAGACCGTAATCTCAGGCATGGGCGAGCTTCACCTTGACATCCTTGTCGACCGCATGCGTCGCGAGTTCAAGGTTGAGGCAAACGTTGGTAAGCCACAGGTTGCCTACCGCGAGACTCTAAAGCGCGTAGTTGAGAAGTATGACTACACCCACAAGAAGCAGACCGGTGGTTCAGGTCAGTTCGCTAAGATCCAGATCCGTCTGGAGCCAATGGAAGTTGTTGGCGACAAGACTTACGAGTTCGTAAACGCCGTTACCGGTGGTCGCGTTCCTCGCGAATACGTGCCATCAATCGATGCAGGTATCCAAGACTCAATGCAGGTCGGAACTTTGGCTGGCTACCCAGTAGTCGGCGTAAAGGCCACCCTGCTAGATGGCGCTTACCACGACGTTGACTCGTCTGAAATGGCGTTCAAGATTGCTGGCTCGATTGCTTATAAAGAAGCAGCTCGTCTAGCTCAACCAACTCTGCTCGAGCCGTTGATGGCCGTCGAAGTTCGTTCACCTGAGGAATACATGGGTGACGTAATCGGAGACCTCAACTCGCGTCGTGGTCAGATCCAGTCAATGGACGACGCTTCTGGCGTCAAGGTCATCCGTGCCCTAGTGCCATTGTCAGAAATGTTCGGTTACGTGGGTGACCTCCGCTCGAAGACTTCGGGCCGTGCGGTTTACTCAATGACCTTCGAAACCTACCAAGAGGTTCCAAAGGCTGTAGCTGAAGAAATCGTCCAGAAGAACAAGGGCGAGTAGTAGTCTTCACCGATTGCTGCAAATCCAAGTAAGATAGAAAATCTGTAAACCCCTAAATCTCTTCGGGCATACCTTGTCCGATGATTTACAACGAGTCCTGAGGAGGACCCATAATGGCTAAGGCGAAATTCGAGCGCACCAAGCCGCACGTCAACATCGGTACTATCGGTCACGTTGACCACGGTAAGACCACTTTGACTGCGGCAATCACCCGTGTTCTACACGACAAGTTCCCAGCGATCAACACCGCATCTGCATTCGACCAGATCGACAACTCTCCAGAAGAGAAGCAGCGCGGAATTACCATCAACATCTCACACGTTGAGTACCAGACCGAGAAGCGCCACTACGCTCACGTAGACGCTCCAGGCCACGCCGACTACATCAAGAACATGATCACCGGCGCAGCTCAGATGGATGGTGCAATCCTCGTTGTTGCAGCTACTGATGGTCCTATGCCTCAGACCCGCGAGCACGTTCTTCTTGCAAAGCAGGTTGGCGTTCCTTACATCGTTGTGGCTCTAAACAAGTCAGACATGGTTGACGACAGCGAAATCCTAGACCTAGTAGAGATGGAAGTTCGCGAACTTCTTTCACAGTACGAGTTCGACGGCGACAACGCTCCTGTTATCCAGGTTTCAGCACTCAAGGCACTTGAGGGCGACGCAGCTTGGGGCGACAAGGTCATGGACCTAATGAACGCTTGCGACGAGTTCATTCCAGAGCCTGTACGCGACACCGAGAAGGCTTTCCTTATGCCTGTAGAAGACGTTTTCACCATCACTGGTCGTGGAACCGTTCTTACTGGCAAGGTAGAGCGTGGCTCTGTCAAGGTTAACGACGAAGTTGAAATCGTCGGTATCCGCGAGAAGCAGAAGACCACCGTTACCGGTATCGAGATGTTCCGCAAGCTACTTGACTATGCAGAAGCAGGCGAGAACGTGGGTATCCTTATCCGCGGTATCAAGCGTGAAGAAGTTGAGCGCGGCCAGGTTGTTTGCAAGCCAGGCTCGATCACCCCTCACACCGGCTTCGACGGCAACGTCTACATCCTTTCAAAGGAAGAAGGCGGTCGTCACAACCCGTTCTACGCAAACTACCGCCCACAGTTCTACTTCCGTACCACTGACGTGACTGGTGTTATCACCCTTCCTGCAGGTACCGAAATGGTAATGCCTGGCGACACCACCGAAATGTCGGTTGAGCTAATCCAGCCAATCGCCATGGAAGAGGGCTTGCGTTTCGCAATCCGTGAGGGTGGCCGCACTGTTGGTGCCGGTACCGTCACCAAGATCACCAAGTAAGTTTCTTACTTTAGAAATGCCCCAGACCTTCGGGTCTGGGGCATTTTTTTGCCCGGATGTTGGTTGAGTCGTATACTGAACCCAAGTAAAGGAGGGCTTGACAAAATGCCCGCAATAACCGCAGACACGCTCACACTTTCGCACCTAGCACCCGCCGAGGGCCGAGCTAGAACCGTGAAGTCAGTGAGTAAAGGCCCACAAGCCCACGAAGGCGATGGCTTTCCTGTCACCCGCGCATTTGCCGGCATCAGCTATCAAGACCTAGACCCCTTTA
>Ga0209134_10000291_pt1 | contig 13236 bp, 12 predicted proteins | sample LauGreSp1BDMLBSN_2_FD_187566 | JGI IMG/M metagenome (GOLD analysis project Ga0209134, IMG submission 187566) | Freshwater lake microbial communities from Lake Michigan, USA - Sp13.BD.MLB.SN (SPAdes) (version 2) | ecosystem: Environmental > Aquatic > Freshwater > Lake | place: Lake Michigan, USA... | reverse complement strand
CCGAATGACACACACGCAGCAGTTTTAAAGGATGCTCTTGCAACAGATTTGGCAGTCTTTGTTGAAAAGCCATTGGCCACAACAGTTGAAGATTTGAAATCAATTCTTGCGTGGGATGACAAGCGAAGTGCAATAACATGGATGGGTCTTGAATATCGATTCATGCCTCCTGTTGCCGAAGCTATTGCTCGTGCCCAAGAAGGAGATGCCGGAAAGATTCATCAAGTTTCAATCCGCGAGCACCGCGAGCCTTTTTATCCAAAGGTTGATAACTGGAATCGTTTTGCAGAACGCACCGGCGGAACGTTGGTTGAAAAGTGTTGTCACTATTTCAACTTGATGGACATCATTATTGGTGAACAACCAATTCGCGTCTTTGCATCAGGTGGGCAAAGTGTTAATCACCTTGATGAAAAATACGATGGCAAGCAAGCAAATATGTTAGATAATGCTTATGTCGTTTTAGAGTACGCAAACGGTGCTCGCGGCATGCTAGATCTGTGCATGTTTGGCGAAGGCTCTTTTGATAAAGAGATTCTGACCATCATTGGTGATGAAGGAAAGATTGAATCATTCTTGCCATCACAAGTTGTCCGCGCATCTCGTAGAGAATCAATTGGAAAGCTTTCAGGCTGGAAAACTGGTGCAGCTCGCACACCTGGTAGTGAGCAAAAAATCGTTCATAACTTCGATGTTAAGTACATGGGTCACCACTATGGCGCTTCATATATTGAACACACTAAGTTCCGCGATGCCATCTTGAACTCAACTCCTGCTGAAGTTACCTTGAAAGATGGCGTAACTAGCGTAGTTACCGGGCTTGCTGCTCATAAGAGTATCAATGAAGGACGAGTTGTTGAGATAAAAGAGCTCTGGGCTAATGCACAAGCTCATCCTTGATACCGATATCGGTACGGATGTGGATGATGCCCTTGCGCTAGCAGTTCTTTTAGGGTCAAAAGATGTTGATTTACTTGGTATCACAACTGTTTATGGCGATACCCATCTGCGCTCAACAATCGCCATGCATATATGTCAATTGGTCAAGAGAAATATCCAAACCTTTGCTGGTCAGAGCCAACCAATTTCTGGGCGTGAAGTTTGGATGAGCGGGTCAGAAGGGAAGAATTACAAGAATTTAGATTCCTTCACGCCCGAATCAAGAAGCGCGGTTGAATACCTTGTTCAAGCAATTGACGCAGACCCTCATGCAATTGAAATTATCGCAATCGGACCATTAACAAATATTGCAAGTGCCATTAATGCATCACCTAATTTCGTAAAAAACGTGAAGAGGTTATGGATTATGGGTGGAGACTTCACTCAGTCAAAAGTTGAACATAATTTTAAGTGTGACACCGCTGCAGCAAAGATTGTTCTTGAATCACAAATTCCTATCTCAATTCTTGATTTACCCAACTCCCAGAAAACCATCATTCGATCGCCAGAAATAGCTCGCATTAAGGATGCTCCAAATCTTGGGCCACTTCTCTATTCAGAAATCATGAGTTGGATCCAGCCAAGAAATCAAGATTGGACTATCCCTCATGATCCAATAGCTGCACTTGCCATGATTGCACCAGAATATTTCGATGTCTCAACGTTAGGTCAGGTGAGTATTGATAATGATGGAAAAAGCTTTTGGCAAGAGTCACCTTCTGGAAATGTCACGCTACTAACACCAAATGATCCTGAAAAAGCTGTGGAAATAATGTTAGAACTAATTACCAACTGCTCCAGGGCTTAGCATGAGTATCAACGATTTCAGCTAGTTGCTGTAATCGTGGAATAGAGACATCACGCAGTGCTTTAGGGATATCAGGTGAACCCACGATATCTGCCCAAACTGCACGTCCTGCAAGGAATCCACTTGCACCACCCATGGCACATGCTTTAACAGCATCATTAAAGAATGGTTGTTTAACTCCATTTGAAAGCACAACCCATGGAGATCCGATTGCTTCAGAAATTCTTTCAGCATTCTTGGTAACCAAGTTGAGATCTCCTTCGCCATGAAATGGAACTTCAGCCTTATAGAGATCTGGCTTCCAGGTAGCTGCTTCACGGGCAGCAATGACTAGCTCTTCTTCACGGTTAAAGCTTCGTGAGGAATCAGTTGGTGGTTTTACAATAATTTCGATAATTGATGGCAAGCCGGAAATCTGACATAGCTTGTTGAACTCTTCTACCAACCGTGCACGTGAATCCGGTGACTCATCATGGCGCCACAAAATTAAGAACTTTAATCCAACACTGCCGATGTCTCGCATGCGAATTGGATCAACATCAGGATCAACTGCAGTATCTGTTGCCGCGCCACCTGCAGGGCCAACTAATAAGTCTGCTGCTGCAATTAATCCACAAGTTCCCTGTAATGCCTTTTGATCGATAATTGCATCAATGCCAAACTCTTGATCCACTAACAAAGCAGAAGCAAATGGCGAGAGTTCACGAGCGACATCGACTTTAAATTGTGTCAATTGTGAATCAGGAACTGGCGTACTTTGATGGGCGGCAAACATTCCACGCAAAGCTTCACGCTGATCCACTGCAACCATTGCAAGAGCACCCGATGGGCGTGCCAATTTAGTAAGTGGTGCTCTCATTTGTGTGCCTCCAGGTATACGTCAAGCTCAGTAGTGGTTGGAATCATTGATTGCCCATCAAGGCCCCGACAAGAAAGAGCAGCGACTGCATTTGCACGGCGTATTGCTTCTTGTAGTAAATGTCCTTGAATAATTTGTGCAACAAGTGCGCCATGGAAAACATCTCCTGCACCTAATGTGCTCATGACATCTACTGCAAAGCCTGGCGCAGTTACCAAACCCGTTTCAGGTGAAAAACCAGCACTGCCGGCTGAGCCCTGTGTTGCCACAACAGTATTACCAGCCTTCATTGAATCATTTTCGAGAGCAACTGCTAAATCAACACCTGGATAGCGAAGAGCCATCTGTCGATCTGTGGGAACAAATAAATCAACTGTTATTGGATCAAAAGATTCAACACCATATCCGGCATCGTATGAAATCTGTGGTCCATTTCCACGTGAGATTCCAAGTTCAGGTAGCTGATTAATCCCAACATGATCCACATGTACCCACTGTGCAGCAGCAACTAACTTCTTGGCTGCTTGATTAATAGGTGCCTGAACCATTGGCTGGCGAGTACTTATTGCTCGCGCGCTGTGCTCTTTTGAGGCAACAATTACGCTGCCTGAGGTTGCAGATGTCCCGATTGAAATACCAGTTGTATCAACGCCTTCTTTTTCAAATATTCGTAAAACTTCCTTGCCATCTGCATCATCACCGATAGTTCCAACTATTGCACTCTTAACTCCAAGTCGACTGAGTGCAACTGCCGCAACTGCTGCAGGACCTCCCCCTGCACGCGAAATTTCTTGCGCTAGGACACGTTCATCTTCGGCAGGATATCTATTAACTAAAGCGATTGTGTCTATGGTGATCACGCCAACGCAGACAACTTGGACTGAGCTCAATTGCTATCTTTCTTTTTTGCATCAGCAAGTGCCGTTGCTCGTGCTCCAGTGATGTGTTTTAAAGTCAGTTTCGAGGCAAGCTCGCCATTTCCACTTTCAATGGCGCTGAGAATTTCATTGTGTTCACTACGTGAGATATCGGAGCGACCTGGTAGACGTAATGTGGTTTCCATAGACATTTTCATCACATCTTGCAAAACATTAAGAGTTTGATTAATAAAACGATTTCCTGCAATTCCAACAATTGTTAAGTGAAACTTTGCATCTAATGATTGCAGCTGGTCATAATCAATCGGCGCTGTTGCAGTCACAGTGTCAATTTGATTCAATGTTGCTCTTAGCAAGCGAAGATCTTCTTTTGTTGCTTTCTCTGCTGCCCATTTTGATGCGGGAACTTCAAGAACTTCGCGAGCATCAAAGAGTTCATTCAGACCATGAGTTTTAGTCATCATAGTTGCTCTTAATTCTTGAGCAACGATTGGCTCTTGAACAAAGGTGCCTTGACCATGTTTGATTTGAACTAGGCCTTGTGCCTGCAAAATGTGTAATGCTTCACGCAAACTTGGACGACTCACTTCCAATAAATCTGCAAGCTGTCGCTCTGGTGGCAAGCGATCTCCTGGAGATAATTTCTGGAGCTCAATTAACTCCATGAGTTGAGTTGCAATTCTGGCAGCGCGTTGTGGCGCTAAAGGAACAACTGCGCTCATCGCTATCCCTTCACCGCTCCAGCGGTAATTCCAGCAATAAATGAGCGCTGGAAGAAGAGATACATGATCACCATTGGTATGGAAGCCACGAATATTGCCGTGAACAACATACTAAAACTTGAGAAGTACTCACCTCTATAGTCAATCAAAATCAAAGGAAGAGTCTTCTTACTCAACTCACTAATTAGCATCAATGGATATAACAAGTCGTTCCAGCAAATGACGAAGAGGAAGATTCCTGTGGCACCCATAGCTGGGCGACATAGAGGCAGTGCAACTGAACGGAAAATACGCCAATGACCAGCCCCATCAATGCTTGCGGCCTCAAACATCTCGCGAGATAAATCCTTAAAGAAAGCACTCAAAATGAAGATGGATATAGGGAGGGTCAAAGCAATATTTACTAGCACTAAACCAATCAAGGAGTTGTTTAAGTGCAATTTAACAAATAGCACGTAAATTGGAATTATGTTTACTTGTCCAGGAATTGCCAAGCCAAGAGTGAATAGGAAGAATAAAACTTTACCGGAAATCGTGACAGATCGCGCAATTGCATATGCTGCCATACTTGCCAATAGCAAAGTTATAAAAACAGATGACATTGAAACTATTACGCTGTTTTTAAATGGTGTGATCAGCCCACCGGAATCAAACAAAGTTCGGAAATTATTTAGTGTCCATGTCTTCGGCAGAGCCAGAGGAGTTGAGTAGATCTCTGCGTCTGTCTTGAATGTTCCCAAAACAACAATTGAGCATGGAATGAGAACAATAAATGCGAATGCTGTTAGTAGGAAATTCTTGGTCGATTTATATAGCATTATTTATCTCCATAATTCACGCGAAGAGTGCGTCTTTGGAGCCACGTGATAAGTACAACCATGACAACAAGTAAAACTGACTGTGCAGATGCATAACCAAATTTGTAACTAGCAAAAGCTGTGTTGTAGATCAGCGTTACTAGAACGTCTGAAGCATTGTTTGGACCACCTTGAGTCATTGCATAGACAAGGTCGAATGCTCTAAAACTTTGGATCGTTGTATAGGCAACAACGACCGCTGTAGTTGGAAGGGCCATGGGCCAAGTAATGTTCTTGAATTGTTGCCATCGAGATGCGCCATCGACTTCTGCAGCCTCATAAAGCTCAGCTGGAATTTGCTGTAATCCCGCTACATAAATTACAACCATTTGCCCTGTGTGGAACCACACCTGGGTTATGGCGATCGCATAAAGGGCATATTTGCCATCCCCAAGCCAGTTGATGCCGGGATCATTCATTAAGCCAACTTTTTTAGCTGCAGCATTAATCAAACCGTAATTTGGGTTATATAAAAATAGCCAGATCAAACCGACGGAAACAGAGGACAAAATAGTTGGGAAGAAATAAACAACACGAAGGAATATCGTTGTTTTCGTATTCTTTAAAAGAAATGTTGCAAACAAAAGAGAAAATGAAGTTTGTAAAACAACTACGACAAGTGCAAATCGAAAGTTATTACCAAGTACCTTTAAAAAGAGGTCATCATTTGTTGCAAGATAAGTAAAGTTTCTTGCTCCAATAAACTCAGGTGGAAGCACGCCATCCCACCGCTTAGTTGAGTTCCAAAGATTTGACACCGATGGATATAGATATAAGAAGGAATAAATCGAGAATGCGGGTAGTGCCATTAACGTTAAAACTTTAGAATCGAAGAATTTAGCTCTCTTCTTTTTTTGTAGGCCAGAACCAGCCCCACCGCTTGAAGCGGTGGGGCTGATCTGGTTATCAACTATTGTGCTAATTAAGCACCCAAGCCTTGCTTGATGATCTTTGATGTGTCAGCAAGCGTCTTAGTTATATCAGCGCCGCCAACAATTGCGATCAAAGCATCTTCTAGCTTGTCACGTACTACACCTTGATTTAGGAACAAGAAGCGTGGTGCTAGAAGCAACTTCTTACCCATGATGTCAGATGTGTTCAATAGGTCAACGTTAGCTGAGTAGTCAACGTTGATTACTGATACGTGCTGTGAGGTTCCAACAGCGTATTCCTGTGCAATAGGAGCTGTAGCCAAGAATGAAAGGAATGCATTAGCAATCTTCTGATCTGTAGATGATGCCTTTGCGTTAACACTCAAAATGAATGTGTTGTTTGTGATTCCTTCATAGTATGGCTTTGCATCAGTTGTGATGAGACCCATAATCTTCATCTTTCCGGCCATTGCAGGGTTGAGCTTTGTTACTGAGCTCATGCCGAATGTTCCAGTTGGATAAATAGCTGCCTTACCTGCTGCGAAATCTGCAGGTGCAACAGTGTCTGTGTATCCAGTTGCATTTGCAGGGAAGCAACCAGCATCAGCCATTTGCTTGTACTGCTTAGCAATATTTGTGAACCAATCGATTGTCAGGTCTGCGCGACCCTTATCGATATCTGTTGCGTTCTTCAACACAGTTGCATATGGAGCTGAGTTCATCATGAATGAATTAAGGATTTGACCTGCGTTACCGCGGGTAGCACCTGGCCATGCAAATGGGATGAATCCCGCTGCTTTAGCTGTCTTACAGAATGCAAGAGTCTGTGTCCAAGTTGTTGGAACTTTCCAACCATTCTTAGCAAACATCTCTGCGTTGTAAATTGGATTGTTAAATAGTGACTGATATGGAAGTCCGAAGATTTTTCCTTCAACAGTTCCAGGAGTAAGCGCACTCTGAATGAAATTCTGCTGAGCATAACGCTGAGCAGATAGATCCTTCAAAAGGCCAGCCTTGTAGAAGTTATCGAACTGTCCACCGCGCATCGTTACAAATGCAGCAGCCTTTGGATTTGCGCTGATCTTTGTAAGTGCAAGGTTTCCATAGTCACCAGAAGTCATGATGACCTGATTGACCTTAGTTCCTGCATAGCGAGCCTCGAACTTGTCGATGATGCTCTGTAGAACTGCCTTATCTTCTCCGCGCCAGTGGTGGAACTCAATTGTTCCCTTTGGTGGAGTTAGTGCTGCTACTGGAGCTGCCTTTGATGATCCAAGGCGCACACGCTGCCAAGTTAGCTTTCCATTTGAGCCTTCAGCGCAAATGAGTGATGTTGTCTTTTGTCCTGTGCTTACACCTTCTGTTGTGCACTTCTTACCGAATGCTGGAACTTCGGCTGAGTTAGCAACTGCAAGTGGAGTGATAACAAGTGCCGCAGCAACTGTTGCAACTACACCAGCACGGAGTGAAGCAAAGGCTTTGTGTCCTTTAGTTTTCATTTTTATCCTTGCTTTCGAGGGTTGGTTGTTGTTGTTTACCATTCTGTGAGGGGTATCCCTAACATCTTTGCCATCTGACGAATACCTGGTCGCACATCGATCCACGAGATGACCAAGTGATGCGGATATCCACCAGTGACTATTCCATTTACTAACGCAGCGGCATCAGGTTGAGTGATAACCGTCGCGGTATTGCCTTGGAAGTGATTGGGAGCAGGGATTGATTCCCCTCGGCTCACAACCATGCGTAAACCCGTGCGATTGCTCGGATCTACATCCCGATCAATACGGAACAGTGTTACTGGTCCGGTCTTAAGCGGAAAATTACCTGCAACGCCAAGTTTGCGATTGCAGTGTGTTGTTTGTGTTGCATTCTTGGGATCAGCTGCAAGTTTTGTTGCTGCAGATCCACAGTGCCATAGGCGCACTAAACCTTGTGAAGCATCCAGGTCAACGATATCTACGAGGTAGTTTTCATCTGAGCCAAGTGCTTCGCACATCATCATTGTTACCGCGCCTAGTACATCTCGCTCACATGTTGTGACTGTGCCACGATCTGAAAGGCGGCCTAAAGAGGAGCAAATACATGCACCCATTTCTGTTGGGAACTCTGGCCAGCAACGGATGGCAATTGCATCAAGCAACTCATCCTCGCGCCATTTATCTAGAGCAACTTCAACGCCATAAACTTTTTTAGCTTCCTCCACATTTACAGATGCAAGTGAAGGCTGGGCAGCAACTGCTCCTGCATATGCCAATTCACGAGCTTCTTCTTTTACTTCTGAAATCTTTCCAAAGGCATCATCGATTGAAATCTGGCGAATATCTAATCCAAAGAGTGAGCGAATCTGTTGTGCGTCATAAACGCACGGTGTAAAGCCAATTGGCGCTTCACCAACTGCGCCGATTTTCTTTCCCTTTAGCCAATCAAAAGCTTTTTGCGCATCTACTTGGCTACCGAGTTCACCAACAATATTTTCGGGTGTGGAAGCACTTGGCATTTTTCCTGCGAGCGCATCTTTAAGTGCCGTGCGCACCTGTGGCTCATGTGCGTTTCCATGAATATGGCGAATTGATTGGCCAACATTCATCAGTGCGTGTGCTGCAAGATTCACACCACACATTGAATTCAACTTTAAACGCTCGCCTACTTCTCCAGGCTCACGCATAGACCAACCAAGAACAGGTCCTTTAACTTTTCCTAATAGCTCAACTGCAGGTGATGCATCTGAAAAGGAGGCCATAAATAGAATGTGAAGATCGGCATCTGGAAGTTCAACGGCTGCAACATCATCAACTGTCATTACTAACTCAGTTGGTCCGACCACTCGGGCTCCAAGCCCTGTAAGCAATGCGCGAGCGCTATCAAAGTTGGCTTGGGCGCATCCGAGGTCGAAGGTAGGTCGCGCTAATGCGACAAGAGCAACAGTGCTCATTTAAACCTCCAGTGGTAAGACCTCTTGGCAGAGAGTGCCACTGGAATAGGCACGAGTCAATGGCAAATAGGCCATTTTGCGCTTCGTTATAGGACCGTGATGAGAGCTATTTTTGAAGCAGGAATGCTCTGGTCCGACCATTGACCTCAAATGCGGGCCATTCTGGGTCAAAAGTGAGCAGTTTTACGCCTGAAGTTGTAGCCACAATGGTGTCCTCTGCTTTCCAGCCCTTACCTGTTGGGTTCCATGCGATGGGTTGGTTCTCAGCAATCAGGCGTGTGGAGCTCTGGTTTGCCGGCCAATCGCGCGGCAAGAAACCAGTAGGTCCTCCCTGGTGGTGCTTGCTCCATTCATCTGCATCAAAGCCATTGGCTGCGTAGGCGGCAATTGCAGCGTTAATTGGATCTGCAAAGGCATTACCCACCACTGTTGCATCCAGCAAGGCAGCTTCAACTTTAAAAATAGAGGTGTAATCATTAATCATTGAATCTGTAACTTCACCAAAAGTAACAATGCGCGTAACTGAAGCAATTAAACCTTTTCGTTTTGCGCAGATGGATGCAGAAACACGATTACCAATAACACTTTCTGTTGGCAATGGGTGTCTGAATTTATGAACCCGCTCTTGGCCAGCAACACCTAGAAATGCAACCTCTAAATCAGCTTGCCACAAAGAGTGAGAAATTAAACCTGCCACATCAATTTCACGATCAGTACTTTCAACCTGTTTCATTGCATTTCCTAAAGCAACGGCAGCATCGACGCAAATGTCTTTGAATCGTTCAACATCTGATCCGATCAAGGATGCTCGCATCATCTCAACTTCAGTTCCAAGATCAATTCGATCACCACCTGGTTGGTCGCTGCCAACCTTAGATCCAGTCGGTAACTGAGGATCACGCCCCTCAGACCACTTAACAGTTTTAACATTGACTTCACTTGGAAGTTCTTCTGCAATTAATCGCGGTGCTTCGACAACATTTGTCACAGCAGTTGCAGAGTCTTGCGTGATGATTAAATCAAAACAGGCAGCATCAATCGTTGTTGGCACATGAGCTCGACCAGCAATAGCCCATGCCAAGTTGGGGTTTCGGCGCACAACAAAAGCATCTAGCCCCTTTGCCTTCATGAGCTCACGAATTGGCTCTATACGTTGGTTAAATGCGCTCATAGAATTAAGTCTATTCCCCATTGAGCTTTAACTACTTCAAATGCTGGCGGAATAGATGTGTTCACCTGGACTGCACTAGCAGCCCACTTAGCTGCTATCTCTAAGCACTGAGCAGGATTTAAGTCATGGGCAACACCTGCCAAGTAACCCGCAATAAATGCATCACCGGCACCCGTGGTGTCCTTTACTTCGACTTCATAGGCGGGCTGCTTGATTTCATTACTACCGCTATAGGCAATAGAACCATTAATGCCATCGGTCAGGACAATCGTTGTGAAGCGAGCTAGATGGTCGAGCGGATTCAGGTAGCTTGTAAAATCATTTCTAGATCCGATGAGTAAGTCTGCGTGCGCAACAGATGGATCGGCTAGTGCGCTAGCTCCAACAACTGTAAAACATCCAGCTGCTTGAGCGCGTTGTAAGTCTGCAAAGAATTCTTCACGCCAGAGAATAAATGCGACCACATCGCCATATTCAAAAGGAACATTATCCATCCGAAGCTCTCGCAAATGCGGAGTGGTCATCGAGATGATTGTGCGCTCAGATTTCTCATCAACTATTACTAGGGCATGATTTGTTTTGTCATCGATGTGAGTAATAATTAAATCCTTGATCGCACTATGCTCTAAGACTCTTAGAAGTTGCTTACCGATTTCATCATTTCCGAGATAACTCACAAACCCAGTGTCAACAGCTGCTGTGCAAAGACCGAGTGCAACATTTGCAGCAGTGCCACCAGTTCTTTCCTCTGTGCGAAGTGAATTCACAAATGATCCTGGTATAGGAAATTCGGAGACATACACAACGGTGTCTAATGCAATCGGGCCATGTACCCAAACTTTCCTAGCCATGTACCTGCTCCAACATTTCTGCGCACTCCCGAAGGTCTTTTTCTATCTCATCCCACTGAACATCATTGAGCCAAGGAATGGAGTAGAAATCAGCCTTTTCAGGCCAACGCGCGGCAAAAAGTGCACCAGCTAAAGCTGCAACAGTGTCTGTATCTCCGCCTAAGGAACATGCAAGTACAAAAGCATCAGCCACATCATTAGCTCTTTTCACCACCCACACCACAGCCTGCAAAGTTTCTAATGGATCTAGCGAAATGCCACTAATTGGCGGAGACCAATCTGAATAATCTGGCAAGTCTTTACCAGCAAATAACCCTGCAGCAATTTGCGCGCACTCAACTGCCTTAGGGGATTCATGGGTAACTTCTACTAATGCTTTGATCCACTCATCACGATTTTCTTGTATATAAAGCCCACATAATGCGGTGCGCATAATTGCACCATTTGTTTCACCAATTACGCCGCGTTCCCCATCTTTTACCTCTAAACCAAGTGCTGTCCTAGTTGTTGGCCCAAGTCCCCTCAAACGAGGAACAGCTTCACGTAATTGCTCTAGAAAGAATTCAGAAGCTTCGGCTGGTGTCTTTTTTGTTAAAGACTTGATAGTTAAAATCGAAAGAAGAGTGTCATCGCTGACCCCACCAAAGGGCCATCCATCTTTTGGTAACAATACTTGCGGAATAACTTTTGGAGTGTGCTCTAAGAATTCATAATAAACACCAAAAGCATCACCGGCTGCATAGGCAAGAAGCGGAATCGCAGCCTTTGGAAATGAATTCACTACAACCGACCAGCTTGATGAACCCGCTTTAAGAACTCTTGAGTCTTTGGATTTTGAGGGTTGTGCAGCACCTGATCTGCTGTTCCGCGCTCAACAATGTTTCCGGATTCTAAGAAACAAACTTCATCTGCAACCTGTGTTGCAAAGCCCATTTCATGTGTGGCTAGCACCATGGTCATTCCATCGCTCTTTAGATCTCGCACAGCAGATAAAACTTCGTTGACCAACACTGGATCTAGGGCCGATGTCACTTCATCAAGAAGCAATAACCGTGGATTAACAGCTAAAGATCGAATGATTGCAACACGTTGTTGCTGGCCCCCACTCAGGCGATCTGGGTATTGATCAGCCTTATCTGAAAGATCAAAGCGCTTGAGCAATTCGAGTGCAGCTGTGTTTGCTTCATCTTTGCTCTTGCCGTGCACCTTGATGGGCGAGAGTGTGATGTTTTCCAAAACTGTTTTGTGAGGAAATAGGTTAAATGATTGAAAAACCATTCCTAAGCGGCGTCGCACATCATCAACATTAATTAGTGGATCAGAAATTTCATCCCCATCTAAAAAGATCTGTCCATCATCGATTGATTCCAGCAAATTAATACAGCGAAGTAATGTTGATTTACCTGATCCTGATGCACCAATCAACGCTGTAGCAGTGTGTTCAGGAACAGCCAAGGAAAGATCATTTAAAACAAGTTCGGTTCCAAAGGATTTACGTATATTAACTAGCTCTAATACATTGCTCATTAGATCGCGCCCTCTGAGTTCTGAGCGCTGGTGCGCTGTCTGATGGCGCGATCTGTGTAGCGGGTCATTGGAATAGTAATCAGCAAGAACAAAATCGCAGCTACGACATATGGCGTGTAATTAAAGGTACGGCTGGCATTGATCTGGGCCGCACGGACCGCGTCCGTTACTCCAAGAATTGAAACTAAGCCTGTGTCTTTTAGAAGTGAAACAAAGTCATTTAAAAGTGGTGGCACAACCCGGCGTATTGCCTGTGGCAAAACAACAAAGCGCATTGTTTGACCAGATGTTAAGCCCAATGATCTTGCAGCTGCGCGCTGGCTAGGGTGAATAGATAAAATGCCGCTCCGGATAACTTCGGCAACATATGCCGAATAAGTAAGCACAACAGCAACTGTTCCTAAAAAGATGACATTGCTGGAAACGCCTTTTAGCCCCAGGGCTGGCACACCAAAACCAACTAACAGAATGATCAAGATCAGTGGTGCGCCACGGAAAATATCAACATAGGCAGTGGCAAGAAATCTAAATGGTGTCAGCGAAGGTGACTTAGTTGTTCGAAGCAATGCTAAGCCAAGTGCAATCACGCCAATTGCTGCTCCGCCGATAAATGTGAGTTGCAGATTGATCCAAAGACCCTTGATAACGGTTGGAAATACCTCTTTGCCATATTCGATATCAAAGAAGGTGGATTTAACTGTTTCCCAGCCAGGTGATGTAACAAGAATCAGCGCCAGTGTGCCAAGTACAAAAATAGAAGAAGCCGCAGCAATACCTGCTTGCTTGCGGCTTATCGCACGCCTGGATTGGCGGCGTT
>Ga0209134_10000289_pt1 | contig 13251 bp, 13 predicted proteins | sample LauGreSp1BDMLBSN_2_FD_187566 | JGI IMG/M metagenome (GOLD analysis project Ga0209134, IMG submission 187566) | Freshwater lake microbial communities from Lake Michigan, USA - Sp13.BD.MLB.SN (SPAdes) (version 2) | ecosystem: Environmental > Aquatic > Freshwater > Lake | place: Lake Michigan, USA... | reverse complement strand
GGCTACCAGCAAGGTTTCCATGGCATTGCAGACGCCGTAGCGATGCGTCTTGGCATTCATGGCAATGTTGTAGGCCTTGACAGGATCGGCACCTTCGTCGATGTAAACATGGCAAATGCCATCGAGATGCTTGATTACAGGCACTCTGGCATCCTTGCTGATGCGTTCTATCAAACCCTTGCCGCCACGCGGAACGATCACATCCACATACTCGGGCATGGCGATCAACTCGCCCACCGCAGCACGATCGGTCGTCTCCACCACCTGGATGGCAGCCTGCGGCAATCCGGCAGCAGCCAAGCCCTGGCGCACACATTGTGCCAGCGCCATATTGGAATGAATGGCTTCGGAACCACCACGCAGAATGGCAGCGTTACCTGATTTGAGACACAAGCTCGCCGCTTCAATCGTGACATTTGGCCTGGATTCGTAAATGATGCCGATCACGCCCAGAGGCACGCGCATTTTTCCAACCTGAATACCACTGGGCATGTAACGCATATCGGTGACTTCGCCAATCGGGTCGTTCAACGCCGCTACCTGACGCAAACCTTCCACCATGCCATCCACGCGCTTTGCTGTCAGCTCAAGCCGATCCAGCATGGCCGCATCCAGCCCTTTGCGTCGTCCTGCCTCCAGGTCTTTCGCATTGGCCTCTGCCAGTTTGTTACGCGCAAGGTCTATAGCATCAATAGTTGCCAACAAGGCCTTGTTCTTGGCGTTTGTGTCCGTAGCAGCCATCACGCGTGAAGCGGCTCGAGCCTGCTGACCCAAGGTCTGCATGTGTTGTCTGATATCAATCATGGCGGTTTGCTGTCTGTCCTGAAAATGCGATAGCTCAATTAATCGGAATTATACCCGGACGACCGCGGAATTACTGCCCGCAAGGGCAGGAACCCCAAGTTAAGGACATGACCCGACGATATTGGCTCGGCTGGATGAGAACGGCTGGCCATCCGTTACAAGACGCTCCTTTGCCGATTTGGCGAGTTTTTTGATGGCAGCTTCCAGCTTACTGGCTGCTGACCGGTCTGCGGCTGCCTGTTGCCATACCAGTTGCAAGGGGCCCTTGCCGCGCAGGCTCCTGGCTCCGGCCTTGCCGGTTTCATGTTGCTGCAAACGTCGGTGCGGGTCGGTACTGATGCCGGTATACAGATGGCCCGCACGTGTTCTCAGCATGTAGACATGCCAAGCCCCAGTGGCCAACGTTTCATCCTTCGGGGCAGTCTCTGTTACGTGCGTTTCACCGGCCATGCAGATACTGGTCCTCGCTGGAAATTTTCATGTTTTGCCTGTATAAATGCCCACCTCAAACAGCCCTTTAAGATGCAGTCTCCAGCTTCTCAAGCCGCGAGATTGCTGAATCTGGCAGTGAATCACCAAAGACAGTCCAGGAAACCAGTTCAATGTTCAAAATCCAGACCTTCAACCAGATTTCAGACAAAGGTTTGAGCCGTTTCCCGCAACCGGACTATGAAGTGTCACCGGACGTGAAGGAAGCTGATGCAATTCTGGTGCGCAGCCACAAACTCGGCAATGACAATTTGCATCCCGGGCTCAGGGCTGTGGCGCGCGTCGGTGCCGGCGTCAACAATATCCCGGTCGAGGACTATACCAAACAAGGCATCGTTGTTTTCAACACACCTGGCGCCAATGCCAATGCGGTCAAGGAACTGGTGGTGTGCGGATTGCTGATGTCCGCGCGGGGCGTGTTGCCAGGCATCAACTGGGTGAATAGCCTGGACAAGAACCTGCCCTATGCTGATCTCAACAAATTGATGGAATCCGAGAAAACCCGCTTCAAGGGTTGTGAACTCGCCGGCAAAACCATCGGGGTAGTTGGCTTGGGAGCCATCGGCGCACTTGTCGCAGACATTGCCATCCAGTTGGGCATGCGTGTGCTCGGTTATGATCCGGCGCTTTCCGTGGATGCAGCCTGGCGTGTAGCCAATCAGGTAGAAAAACAGGAAAACCTGACTTCACTGATTTCGCGCTCGGATTTTGTCACCTTGCACCTGCCGGTACTGGAAAACACCAAAAACCTGATTGATCGCAAGATCATCAACTATTTCAAAACCGGTGCCGTGCTGCTGAATTTCTCGCGTGACGCCATCGTGGACAACGGTGCCCTGCTGGAAGGCCTCAACAGCGGCAGGCTGTCGTCCTACATCACCGACTTCCCGACACCGGAACTGCTTGGCCATCCCAAGACTATCCTGATGCCGCACATTGGCGCGAGTACTGATGAAGCAGAAGAAAACTGCGCCATCATGGCAGTGGACCAACTGCGCGATTTCCTCGAGAACGGCAACATCCGCAACGCGGTCAATTTTCCCTCACTGGGCCTGGAGCGCAGCCATGGCTTCAGAATCGCCATCGTCAACCAGAATGTTTCCGGCATGCTCGGCAAGATCCTGTCCATCCTTGCCGAAAGGGACATCAACGTCATCGACATGATCAACAAGAGCCGTGGCGATATTGCCTACAACCTGATCGATATCGAAGGCGCTATTGCAGCTGAAACCCTCGCTGAAATCAGTGCCATTGAGCATGTAATCAAGGTGTGGTCTGTTTAGTACTCCGCTGCGTATTTCCTGAAATAATTACTATTCCCGAATTTTCCGGAGTCCCCATGAGCGATCCCGTCTACAATTTTGGTGCTGGCCCCGCCATGTTGCCCGTGCCTGTCATGAAGCAGATACAGGAAGAGTTTCTCAACTTCAACGACATGGGCATGTCCCTCATTGAGATCAGCCATCGCTCGAAAGAGTTCGAAGCGTTGCTGGCGCGCTGTGACGAACTGGTGCGCGAGATTGGCTCCATCCCCGACAATTACGAAATCCTGTACACCCATGGGGGCGCGCAAATGCAGTTTGCAGCGGTGCCTCTCAACTTGCTGGATCTGAAGCCCGCCCACAAAGCGGTATACAGCGAAACCGGCAACTTCTCGATGCTGGCCAACGTGGAAGCCGCACGCTATGGCAACATTGAAATTGCCAGCAGCAGCAAGAACAGCAAGTACGATCGCCTGCCACCATTCAATCGTGCAATGGTCAGTGATGATGCCTCGTATGTCTTCATCACCAGCAACAACACGATCTATGGAACACAGTACCCCAGCTATCCTGACATGGGGGATATCCCGCTGGTAATTGATTCCACCTCCGACATTTTTTCCCGCCCGGTCGACTTCAGCAAGACTGGTGTGGTTTTTGCCGGCATGCAGAAAAACCTGGGCACTGCTGGTACCGCACTCGCGATCGTGCGCAAGGATCTGATTGGCCATGCGCTACCGCGCACACCATCACTGCTCGACTATGCGGTGTACCAGAAGAATCACTCAATGCCGAACACGATCAACACCTTTGCGATCTACACAACCAAGCTGGTACTGGAATGGCTCAAGGCCCAGGGCGGCGCAGAAGCAATGGGTAAAGTGAACGAGCTCAAGGCGGCAACCCTTTACAAGCAGATTGACAGCAGTGATTTCTATCGCGGCACAGCCCATATTGATTCACGCTCCAAAATGAACGTGACGTATGTGCTGCCCAACGAGGAACTGACCAGCATGTTCCTGAAAGAGGCGCTGGAACACGGGCTGTATGCACTGAAGGGACATCGCATAGTGGGAGGCGTACGCGCGTCGATCTACAACGCCATGCCGCTGGCCGGGGTCGAAAAGCTCACGGCTTTCATGCGCGAGTTTGAACGCAGCCACGGTTGACACCCCAAGGGCCCTCCGCACTCCGGAAGAACTGCTGCAGTGATTGCTGCAACAACTTCAGCATGTACTGAAGAACACCCGACTCAGTAACGCAAGGTCTTGGTGTACTTCAGTACGATTTCCGAATTGAGGGAATCCATGCCGACGAAGGCCCCTTCTGCACCGAAGTTGTAATTGATTACCAGATACAGATCCTCGCCCGCCTCGGGATTCCAGCGCAATCGGCTGTTGAGACCAACCGCCTTGGAGACGTTGTCGTATTGCACGAGGTTGATCCAGGACCATTTGGAATTGAAGGCGTAATTGGCATTCATCCTGATCAGGCGTACCACAAAATCCCCTGCCGGCAAGGCCACATCCTGGAAGTTGTAATCAAAACCCATGAAGAAATGCTGGTCCGGACGCCAGGTTACTCCCAGGTTGTATTGGGTACGATCGCCATTGTAGAAGCCACCCTTGCTAAAACTCATGCGTGGCGCTAACGCACGCTGTTCTGAAAAGCGCAATTCACCCTGGATGCCATCATAGCTGTAAATACCGGCTGGAATGTACATGCCCGGACGAATCTGGAAATCCCGTTCCAATCCTTCCTTGCCTGCATAGAAGCCGCCACCAACCTGGCCACCGTAGTGGGTGCTCAGGTTGATCGCGCGCCAGAACAAGTCCTGGGTTTGCATTTTCCCGGTATCCAGCTTCTCGGTGTAGCCCATACGCATGAAACTGAACACATTCCTGAACAGGGCATTGTCCTTGAGGAAATAGCGCGCATTGCCACCCAGATCGATACTGCGCACACCGGTATTGTTGGCAAAGCCCAGCGCTGGATTGAACTGTTCGCCAATATACGTGTAGTTGGAAAAGACTCCGAAACCGTTGTTCTGGGTATCCAGGCTGCCCTGCACACCATAGGCCTTGTCATCGCCACTGATGCCGTCAGTACTGGACTGTTGGTACCAGGCATTGCCGCGCAATGAATGGGTAGAAGAAAAACGGGTGTTCTGGTAACGGAAATCCATCCCTGCCACCGAGTTGCCGGTTTCACTGTTGGGATCGCCATAGGTAAAGATGGCGCCCACATTCGACTCAGACAGGACATTGGCAGTGGCACGCCCCACGAATACCGATTGGCCATCCAGTCTGGGAGTATCGCCTTGCTGCACCATCAGGCCACCGACGTTCCAGTCACCCACCCTGCCCGTAAGCTTTACACCAAGATCAAGATCCACTGGCTGTCCGTTACTACCCAGACCGATACGGCGCGAATAGAAGGGAATGCCGTTCTGGTTCAAGCCACCAAAACTGAAAATATCCACATCCTGCAGGAAGAAATCGCGTTTCTCCGGGAAAAACAGCGAGAAGCGCGACAGGTTCACCTGCCGGTTGTCCACTTCGGTGGCGGAGAAATCCGTGTTTAGCGTAAGCGCGCCAGTGAGATTGGGCGTAACTTTATAGAATACGTTGAGCGAAGGATCAAAACGCACATCGCTCACACCAGTGACATAGTTTTCGGTCGTAGCCAGCGTCACAGATGGAATAATATCCAGACCCTTGCCTTGGCGGATGTCCTTGATGCCGGTGATCAGGCCTGTGGTAGTAGGGTTGATGGTGCGATTGTAGGAAGACCAGGCCAGCTCTTCACGTTTGCGCGCGATAGTCCGTGCAATGGTAAAGCCCCACTCAGACGAATTCGGATCGAAATTGAGCGTGTTGAACGGAATCGCGATTTCAGCAACCCAGCCTTCGTCATCCACACGCGTCTCGACCTTCCAGATGCCTGCCCAGTCTTCGTTCAGCATGTTGGGATTTTCGAACACCGCTTCGCGGCGGATCCCGTTGGGATTTACCTGGAAATGGTAGCCGGTACGACCATTGTTGAAAGTATCAAGAATGAACTCAAGAGAGTCATCACTGCGGATGTCACCGCCTTGTACCAACTGGCGCGCCACAATGGCATCAGCTTCATCATCATAAAGACGCGCGCCAATATAAAAAAAGTTCTGGCTGTAGGCGATGTAAAACTCGCTTCTTTCCGATGGCTCTCCATGGTCCACCGGCTGGAACTGGTGCATGTCCCTGATGGCTGTCGCGTGTTGCCACAGCTCATCATCCAGCACACCATCAATTACAGGCTCATTGTCAGTACGCACGATTTCAATCTGCTTGCGTTCGAAAGAAGCAGCTATTGCCGCTTCTTCATTGCTTGCCTGGGCATGGCTGTGGGAGGCTGCCAACACGCCAAAAAGCAACGCGAAGGTCGCCAGACATGTTTGTTTCATCTGGTGATCCGGGTAATCAGAAAAAGGGCGAAGTATAGTCATTCATCTTGCATCGTAAATGCAGGCCTTGGAACTTCATGGCAATTCCCCAATTCGTTCACATTTGCAAAAAGCATGCTTTTTTGTAGCGTGAACCGTTTGAAAGCGTGGAGACTTTCACGAATGGGGTTGGGATTTGGTGTCCTGATACCGGGAGTTGCTATTGGTTTTTCAGATGCGACCCGGCATCAAGGTACCCGGCTTGTTCAGTTCAACAGGGTCTTGCGACCTTCCTTGTCCAGCCATACTACCAAGTCCTGCCACATCATGCGGATTTGGTCGGTGGGAGGCAGGATGCCTGCAGACGGAAGTTCAAGAGTGACAACGGGAATGCGCTTGTTTAACCCTGCATAGTTGCCAAGAGAGCCTGGATAAACCCCCAATTGATGCAAATAGAGCTCACCAATCTTGTTAGGCGCTTGCGCCGGACCATCGAAATCCAGCAGGTGATAAGGGGCATGGACGGATACAATTACATCAGGGTTGAATTCCTCAATCTGGCTAATGATCCATTGCACCTCGGGTTCACTGGCAGCACTTTCTCCGGGAAAGCGGCGCGGATTCTTGCCAGTACTTTCCTGCCAGTAGGTGACTGCATTTGCGCTCCAGTCCTGGGAAGGAAAATTCCTGTTCAGATCCACACCATTGGCATTCTGCCGCTTGGCCTGGCCTTCATCCAGCAAACCATCCGGATTCACTACAGGTGCAACACGCCAGTGGAAATCACCTTCAAGTGACGAAGGCGAAAACATCTCCAGCCATTTGAAGATGATTGAGATGGAGGAATATTCATCACCGTGAATACCTCCCATCAAAAACACCCTGATACTTTCGTCCGTGTGCATTTCCGGAGCCACTTCCTTGACGACCAGAGGGCGGTTATTGATGCTGAAGCCGCCACCAAAATGAAATTTCTGGCCCAAACAATCTTCACTACTGACACTGCCCAATTTGTCGCCAATCTGGGTACAGAGTTTTTCAACATTTTGCCGATACTCATCGATAACACTGATCCCGGCAACCGGTGCAGAAATGCCGGTTCCCGAATCTGGATTTGCAGCGCCTGGATTCACCAGCGCTGCGGTTTCTTGGTCTATAGCCGGTTCTGGTCTTTGCGCGTCTTGGTCGTCAGCTTGCCCGGCAATGCTTTCCGCCGCTTCAGTGGGTAGAGCAGTGAGTGCCGGTTGATCCGGCATTGGCACTTCGCCAGTGCCAGTGTCCTGCTGTGCGCTGGCGCTGGGTTTGTTGTCCTCTGGCAATTGCACGCAAGCTGCAACCGCGCCAAACACCAGGATGGCGAGGATACTCAGTTTACGCACGGGATAAGTCTTCAACATGGGTCTAGCCACTTCCTTCGTAAACAATCTTCCAACCTTGATCTGAATTACGCCAGACCTGTTCTTTCCATCCGGCCCAGTCGTAATTGTCGCTTTGGTATTTTTGATAATAGCGCACTGTAACCAGTTCTTTATGCAAAGGATCGGCCATCATGCTCATGTCCGAAAATTCCACCTTGATAAGGCGCTTGTTGCCGTTCACGCGCCTCTTGTAGTCAGACCAGGCCGCCTTGTTGCGGTACAAGTCGGTAAAATCGTCTGCATAATAATCCAGGTAGGATTCATCATCCTTCGCTTCCCATGCCTGCCTCCACGCATTCAAGGCCGACTGCAACCCCCTGCGCTCAGACTTGTGGGTAGCGGCAGGTATCCATTTGATGGAGCTCGGGCTCATTACAATCCACGTATGACCGGCAACGATGTTGTCCTGCAGCTCGCCCAGGCTTTCATTATCGATGACAATACAGCCATCACTGTCCAGCAAGGGTCTTTGTTCGGTGTTTTTGGGCAAACCATGCAGCCAGATGCCATGGCCGGTACGGCCCAGTATGGCATCACGGGGATTGGGGTAATTGAGCGGGTAGGCACCTTCCCCATAGAAGTCATCCAACTGGGCATCGCGCAGAAAGCTGGTAAGTCGATAAATGCCCACGGGAGTTTTCTTGTCACCCTCAAGACGTTTGCCTATCCCCTCTTTGCCTATGGAAACAGGGATACGCTTGCGCAGCACCAAACTGTCCGGACCTACCCTTTCCAATACATTGAGTTGTCCCGGGCCCAACTCTACCCACAGCAGGAACCGCATTGAACGAGGGAGCAACATCGTCCCTTCCGGCACGATGGCATGAACGCCAGAGGAACCGGAACCCAGGTTCAGGGAACCACTCAGTGAATGATAAAAGGAGTTGGCAGAATCAAACAGCAGGGCAGGCCTGGATCCAGCCTGCGCAAAGACTGTTGCGGAGAGAGTGCAGAGGCTCAGCGAGAGCAAAAGCAGGCGAAGCAAAGAGAGTTGCTGGAACAAGGCCGTGGCCAAACGGTATTCCTCAAGAATACGGATCTAAACAGGAAAAAGCTTATGCCGGAAGGATACTGAGCCGAGATGGCTAAATCAAGTTGGACCCTGGCCGGATACTGTAATAGCAGCCTGTTTTCAGCTTTTCCCGGTTTTTTTAACGACCCTGGGGCGGTGGCGGGGCCGGCCGATCTGGCGGACCCGGTGGGCGCGGCCGATCCGGTCTGTTGCCAGGGGGTTGTGCCAGGTCTCGCCGGTTACGGAACTGTTCACGCAATCTGAGACGGCGCTCATCCGGCAGCGTCTGGTACTCCCTGAATCGCTCACGCATGCTGCGTTGCTGGTCCGGGGGCAGGCTGCGGAAATCATCGAATCGACCCCGGATGCGGTCACGCTGGTCCGGGCTGCGCTGACTCCATTCCTGGAAGCGTTGTTGCGCCTGCTCCCTTGCCTCGCCATCAAGTGCTCGCCAGCGCCTGGCGCCATTCAGCAGATGCTGCTGCCGCTGGGGATTGAGGGAAGACCAGTCTTCCTGCAGGGGCTCCAGCAAGTCACGCTCATCTGGAGCCAGCTCTTCCCAGGCAATACCCTCCTGTGCCAACACAAGGCTTGGCAATAACAGCAGGAGAAGTAGTCTGGCAATCATGTTCATTGATTTAGTGTTTACCTTGCTTCCAACCAGCTAGATGGATGACTCATTTGCAGCCAGCCACTGATAAAATTCGTAGTCCTCGTAAAACTCCAGGTTCTCCTCAGAAGTGAGGATTTCAATATCTTCCAACGCAGCATTCGTCGCAGTACTGTTCGTCGCGGTAGCATTCTCCGGCACCAGGCCCGACCGGGGAAATATCGTAAAGGCAAGCACCAGTACACAGGCAGTCACCAGACCGCCAAAGGGCATCAGCAACGGCTTGCGCTTGCGCAACTTCTGCTCAAGCACGGCATGGCGCATGGCATTGAGGCGCGAGACCGTGTGGCCATCAAGCGCTGCACAACTCCGATCCAACTCCAGTTTCACCTGGCTCAGCAAAAGCTCGTCGTTTTCGTGTGCTTGCAGGAGTGGGTCCCGGGGGTTCATTGCCAATGAGCTCCAAGTTTGCCTTTCAATGCAGTCAAGGCGCGCGAATAATGGGTTTTGACACTGCCTTCAGCACAATTCATGGCCTGTGCCGTTTGTTTTACATCCAATCCTTCCCAGGCTCTCAACAGGAATACCTGTTGCTGCCGGAGCGGAAGCTGATGCAAGGCCGCATTGAGAACCTCAATGCTTCTTTCCGCAATCAATAGTTCCTCCCCAGAGCGACTGGCCGGATCCTCCACACTTTGCAGGGGATCGTCCTCCTCCTCTTCATCATGCGAAAGCCAACTGCGCAGGCGATTGCGGACTGAGCTGCGCCGATACCAGTCACGGATACGACTCTGCAAAATGCAAAAAAACAGCGGTCCCAGCTCTGCTTCCGGTTTGTCCGGGTATTTCTCGACCAATTTCAGCATCGTATCCTGGACGATATCAAAAGCATCATCGGGATTGCCGGTAGCGATACGCGCCATGCGAAAGGCACGTTTCTGCACGCCAGCCAGGAACTTGTCGAGGATTTGCTGTTGTTGCAGAACATTGCTCCTGACAGGCGTGTCTTCTTTGCCGAGATCATAGCCGAGCATCAAAAGTGGATCACCCAGACCGGGCTGCAAGGACGCGGATTTGAATCCCATGACGACATTCTGCATTGGTGTTTGGTGACCATAACGCATGAACCGTCACTCGGTTTACATGGAATGGGATTACACAGCAACAGTCAATTCTAAACAGCAGTAGCGGCATGACTGGGTGGAACGTTCAATGGCGCCAAATGGAGTCCCGCCAGGGTTCCCGCATCCTCAACATGCCCACAAACCTTGCCAGCAAATTTCATTTCACCGCGTAGTGACTGGGTCCACAATAATTCACCGCTGGCGGGATTGCGAAACTCCAGATTAACCAGCATGCCCTGGGCTGGCGTGCGAGTGATGTGATAAGCACGCGGCTGTCCCCACGAGGGATAGAGGTAAAGTCCCTCACCATCAAACACAGTAAGGGCAGTATCTGCCAGCAACCAGCTGCCGGAAGCAAACAAGGGACGGGCCAAATTGTCTGTTATCGGCAACGATTTTATTGATGCAGGCAGTCCGGACGCCCGCAGAGTTCCCAAAGGAGCCAGCACAGATCCCATTGTTCCCAGTTTTATGAGCATTCTGCGCTGCGGGTTCATGGATTTCCTTTGCGAGGCTGCATCATGTTCTTTTATAGCAACTCGTGAAAATGGATGAGGGTATAGGCAGGATTGTGATGTCGTTCCGCAGTACCGATAAACACGGTCTTGCTGAGCCATGCATAGGGGCCTTCAGGGGTATCGAAATAGGGAGTGACCCTGAAATAGGGAGTCCCATCTTCGGTGTTATTGTGCTCGTAGCCGAGCAGATTCACGTAGATCCACGTACCGTCGCCGGCTTGCAGCATCATGTGGGCATCCATCAGCTCGTTGCTGGCGAAATCCGCCCCACTTTGCGGAACTACCCTGCCCTGCAGTTTCGGCCCCCAGATTTCACCACCGCTGGCGGGTTCGAAGATGCGTGTACGCATCTCCCCGTTGAAGGCCAATCTGCCACTGCTGTCGATACGCATGGAAAATGCGTATGCAAGATTGATGGAGGGAACGTCAGACTGTGCCATGGCAGCTTCTTCTTGTTGCTCTTGTTATTGGAGCATGTAGCCAAGACTAAACTGCACCACTCGCCTTTTCAACCAGCGCATTGACTCTTTCTTTCTACTGGCCATTGCAGGCTCCTCCTTGCAGATGTCGCCTTCCGGTCGTTCCTGGCTCTTTCCTGGCTCTTTCCTGGCTTTGCCCGCCTTGCTCAACCTACCTTGTCTGGCAGGGCGGCACCGCTGAAGAATGCATCAAGGTTGCGCAGGACCCGCATGCCCATCGCGGTCCGGGTCGTCAGGGTTGCACTGCCGAGGTGGGGCAACAGGACCACGTCCTCGCGGGAGCAGAGCGCAGCTGGAACCTGCGGCTCATTTTCGAAGACATCAAGACCTGCGCCTGCGAGCTGGCCTGCCTCGAGTGCAGCAAGCAGTGCCTGCTCATCGATTACATCGCCACGCGAGGTATTGATCAGATACGCATGTTTCTGCATGCACCGGAATTTTTCGCTGCTGAACATGTGCCTGGTTTCCGCCCCACCTGGACAATGCAAGGACACATAATCGCAGCGACGCAACAGATCAAGCAAATCACCGCAGAACTCTGCCTGCATATCCTGCACCTCGGCATCCTGCACTGCATGCCTGCTGTGATACAGGATTTTCATGCCGAATCCGTAATGGGCCTTATGGGCCATGGCCTGACCGATTCTGCCCATGCCCACGATTCCCAGCGTGGCACCGGTTACCATGGCGCCCATGAGATGGGTTGGGTACCAGCCGGTCCATTGGCCTGCACGTAATTGACGCTCGCCTTCTCCGGCACGACGGGCCAGCATCAGTAACAAAGTCATGGCCAAATCGGCAGTGGCATGGGTCAGCACACCCGGGGTATTGGTCACCGCCAGCCCGCAACGTGTCGCCGCTGCAATGTCGATATGGTTATAACCCACGCCATAGTTGGCAATCAGTTGCGTGTGCGGTTTCAGGTTGTCGAACACGCTGGCATCAAGCCGGTCTGCCACGCAGGGACATACGGCATCGTATGTCTGCAAGGCTGCTCGCCACTCATCCGTACTCAGTGCCGCATTTCTGAAGGTGATTTCATAGCGGCTTTTCAACAGCACTTCCACTGACTCTGGCCATGCGCGGGTAACAAGTATCTTTTTCATGCCAAGTATCTTCTTCATGCCTAGTATTGTCATTGAGTCCAATAGAAGCAGGACCCAGCCCTTGCTGGCGTCAAAACGGGTAACATTCTAGCAATAAATATTGCGGTGAGTTTGACTCACTTGGTAATTTGTCGACTCGATTTTTTTCAGGGAAAAGTCCTGCACTCCAATGACTGAAGTATTGCAGCAAATCAACATTACATATCACCCAAATCAGGACCGCCTCCTTTTGCGCGCCAGGACCGGCGCAAACAGCGAGTTGCGTGTTTGGCTGACCCGACGCTACGCTAACTTGCTGCTCCAGGTACTGTGTACCCGGATGGACAAGGCCGGCGGCATCCAGAACCTGTCATCCGATCGCGGCACCCTGGAGCGCTTCAGGCAGGGAGCTTTCGACCAGCAGTACAAGGTGGAGAGCATTCGGGCTTATCCTTTGGGCGAGGAAGGGGTTCTCGGATTCCGGGTCAATGTGCAGGATGCCGGTGCGGGAGTCACCTCTTTGCAGTTATCGCCCGAACACGGCCAGGGGCTGGTCCTGAACCTCGACCCGTCAATGCTCTACCTGATATTCAATCTGCTGGAGCAGGCCATCCTGCAGGCAGATTGGTGCCTGCCTTCAGTGTCCTCCCACAAGGCTGCGATCCATTAGCTGCCCATTAGAGCTCCATTAAAGCTTTGTAGGGGATTGGCATGCCGTGCCCCTATAGTAAAAGCCATAGGCATTTCTGTGGTTATTTGCTAACCTTCCCCGGCATCGTGTCCGGTCGTGGGCAATGGAGCGACGAAGCCTATTCCTGACGACAAACAAGCCCGACAAGAACCAACAAAATAAAATAAAAACAGACTCTAAAGCCGGAGCGCCGGATCGAATGCCGAACTGAATGCCGAACTAAAAAAGAACCAAAAACAGAACCGAAAACAGAACCGAAAAACCGAACCCAAAACAAAAAGGGGAAAAAACATGTCCTTTATCAAGCTGAGCCTGGCTCTACTTGCAGTTGTAAC
>Ga0209134_10000288_pt1 | contig 13268 bp, 10 predicted proteins | sample LauGreSp1BDMLBSN_2_FD_187566 | JGI IMG/M metagenome (GOLD analysis project Ga0209134, IMG submission 187566) | Freshwater lake microbial communities from Lake Michigan, USA - Sp13.BD.MLB.SN (SPAdes) (version 2) | ecosystem: Environmental > Aquatic > Freshwater > Lake | place: Lake Michigan, USA... | reverse complement strand
TTCGAACTCGTCGCCAAACTGTTCCAGTGAGTCGTAGTACTGCTCGTCATTGAGCAACTGGCCGCGTTCCAGCGTGGTCATGCCGGGATCGGTTACCACGAATGACTCGAAGTACAGGATACGTTCGATATCACGCAGGGTCATGTCCAGGATCAAGCCGATACGCGACGGCAGTGATTTCAGGAACCAGATGTGAGCAACGGGGCTGGCCAATTCGATATGGCCCATGCGCACGCGACGCTCTTTGGTCAGCGCGACTTCAACGCCACATTTTTCACAGATAACGCCGCGATGTTTCAGGCGCTTGTACTTGCCGCACAGACATTCGTAATCTTTTACTGGTCCAAAAATCTTGGCGCAGAAAAGACCGTCACGTTCTGGCTTGAAGGTACGGTAGTTGATGGTTTCCGGCTTTTTCACTTCGCCGAAGGACCATGAACGGATCAACTGGGGTGAAGCCAGTCCAATCCTGATCGAATCAAAATCATCCGATTGTTTTTGTGCCTTATGGAAAGCAATCAAATCTTTCATGCTATGTCTCCGCCCTACTCAAATTCTGTTGTGGTGTGCTCATTCGGAACCAGCGCTGGTTCCAGGATGGGCGGACCCGAAGGCCCGCCCTTACCTTGTGCTTAGTTATCGACGTCAAGGTCCATGTCGATACCCAAAGAACGAATCTCCTTGAGCAACACGTTGAATGACTCAGGCATAAAGGCTTCCATGCGATCATCACCATCCACAATATTCTTGTACATCTTGGTACGTCCGTTGACGTCGTCCGACTTGACGGTGAGCATTTCCTGCAAGGTGTAGGCTGCGCCGTATGCTTCCAGGGCCCAGACTTCCATCTCTCCGAAACGCTGGCCACCGAACTGCGCTTTACCACCCAGCGGCTGCTGGGTAACGAGCGAGTAGGAACCCGTGGAACGTGCATGCATCTTGTCATCAACCAAATGGTTGAGCTTGAGCATGTACATGATGCCAACGGTTACCTGACGATCGAAGGCTGCACCGGTGCGACCGTCGTACAGGGTGACCTGTCCGTTTTCGCTGATGTCAGCCAGTTTCAGCATTTCCTTGATCTCGGATTCGGAGGCGCCATCGAATACGTTGGTGGCCATGGGCACACCCTTGATCAGGTTGCGCGCCAATTCCAGGATCTCGGAATCAGTCAGCGAGCCCAGATCTTCCTTCAGGCGCGCCTTGCCGGTACCGTTGTAGACTTTCTCGAGGAATTTGCGCAGATCCGCAACTTTCTCTTTTTCCTTCTGGTGTTCTTTCAGCATGGCGTTGATCTTGTTGCCAAGACCGACAGACGCTGCACCCAAATGGGTTTCCAGAACCTGACCCACGTTCATGCGCGATGGCACGCCCAGGGGGTTCAGAACGATGTCGATCGGATTACCGGTTTCATCGTAGGGCATATCTTCGATCGGCATGATCACGGAGATAACACCCTTGTTACCATGACGACCGGCCATCTTGTCACCCGGCTGGATGCGACGCTTGATTGCCAGATACACCTTGACGATCTTCAGCACACCCGGTGCCAGGTTGTCGCCCTGGGTAATCTTGCGCTTCTTGTCGGCAAACAGCTCATCGAGCGAAACGCGGCGTTCTGCCAGCTGTGCGCCGGCTTTTTCCAACACTTCACTGAGCTTGTCGTCGACCAGGCGCAGCTTGAACCAATCGTCCTGCTTCAGGGTATCCAGATACTCTTCAGTGAGCTTGTCACCTTTCTTGAGTTTCGGACCACCAGCCACTTCCTTGTTCAGGAGGGCTTTCTTCAGACGCGAGAAGGTAGCGGTTTCCACGATGCGGTATTCGTCTTCGATATCCTTGCGCACCTTGGTCAGTTGCATGGCTTCGATTTCGAGCGCGCGCTGGTCTTTTTCCAGTCCGTCACGGGTGAACACCTGCACGTCGATAACAGTGCCTTTTACGGAGCTTGGAACGCGCAGCGAGGTATCTTTAACATCCGACGCTTTCTCACCGAAGATGGCGCGCAGCAGTTTTTCTTCCGGCGTCAGCTGGGTTTCGCCTTTCGGCGTTACCTTGCCCACCAGAATGTCGCCGGCGTCCACTTCCGCACCGATATGCACGATGCCGGACTCGTCGAGTCGGGCCAGTGCGCTTTCGCCCACGTTCGGGATATCTGCGGTAATCTCTTCAGCACCCAACTTGGTATCGCGCGCGATACAGGTCAGTTCCTGGATGTGGATGGAAGTGAAACGATCTTCTTTCACCACACGCTCGGAGATCAGGATCGAGTCTTCGAAGTTGTAACCATTCCAGGGCATGAACGCGATGCGCATGTTCTGGCCCAGCGCCAGCTCACCCATGTCGACGGAAGGACCGTCGGCCAGGATATCGCCACGGCTCACCTTGTCACCATTGCTCACCAGCGGACGCTGGGTGATACAGGTGTTCTGGTTGGAACGGGTGTATTTGATCAGGTTGTAGATATCGACACCGGCTTCACCGGTTTCGGTTTCTTCGTCACGCACGCGCACGATGATACGGCCGGCATCCACGTAGTCGATCACGCCACCACGCTTGGCCACCACGCACACGCCGCTGTCTTGCGCCACGTTGCGTTCCATACCAGTACCCACCAGCGGCTTCTCGGCACGCAGGGTTGGCACAGCTTGACGCTGCATGTTCGCACCCATCAAGGCACGGTTGGCGTCGTCGTGTTCCAGGAACGGAATCAGGGACGCAGCAACCGATACAACCTGTTGCGGGCTCACGTCCATGTAATCCACCTGATCGCTAGCCATCAGGGTGAATTCGTTCTTGTGACGCACGGATACCAGGTCCTGGGTCAGCTTGCCGTTCTTGTCGACAGGCGCAGACGCCTGGGCAATTACAAAGCTGCTTTCTTCAATGGCGGACAGGTAATGAATGTCATTGGTCACCAGACCGTTGACCACCTTGCGCACCGGGCTTTCGAGGAAGCCGTATTCGTTGGTGCGGGCATAGGTAGCCAGCGAGTTGATCAAACCGATGTTCGGACCTTCAGGCGTTTCGATAGGACATACGCGACCATAATGGGTCGGATGTACGTCACGCACTTCGAAGCCGGCACGTTCGCGGGTCAGACCACCTGGTCCCAACGCGGAGATACGACGCTTGTGCGTCACTTCCGACAGCGGGTTGTTCTGGTCCATGAACTGCGACAACTGGCTCGAACCGAAGAATTCCTTGATCGCTGCAGCCACTGGCTTGGCATTGATCATGTCCTGCGGCATCAGGCCTTCGCTGTCTGCCATGGACAGACGCTCCTTGACGGCGCGCTCTACACGCACCAAGCCTACGCGGAACTGGTTTTCTGCCATTTCGCCTACAGAACGGATACGACGGTTACCCAGATGATCGATATCATCCACGGTGCCGAAGCCGTTGCGGATCTCGACCAGGGTCTTGATCACATCGACGATGTCGTCACGGCTTAACACACCTGCACCGGTGGAGCTTTCGCGACCGAGGCGACGGTTGAACTTCATGCGACCAACAGCGGACAGGTCGTAACGCTCGAGCGAGAAGAACAGGTTGCTGAACAGGTTTTCAGCAGATTCTTTCGTCGGCGGTTCGCCAGGACGCATCATGCGGTAGATTTCTACCAGGGCTTCCATGCGGTTGGACGTGGAATCGATACGCAGGGTATCGGACACGAACGGACCGCAATCCAGGTCGTTGGTGTAGATGGTCTGGAATTCCTTCAGGCCCATCTTCACGAAACCGGTGAGCATTTCCTGGGTTACTTCGGAGTTGCAGGTGAACTTCACTTCGCCGGTAGCCTTGTCGGCCACATCGTGGGCCAGGGCGTTGCCGATGATGAATTCTGCCGGTACTTCCAGCAGGTTGATTTCGGCTTTTTCCATTTCGCGGATATGGCGCGCAGTAATACGCACACCGGTATTCACGATGACTTTGTTCTTGGCCTTGATGTCGAAATTCAGCACCTGGCCACGCAGGCGCGCAGGAACCAGTTCAATGGTGAACACGCCAGACTTGGGATCTATGAAATACTTGTTGTTGTCATAGAACATCTCCAGGATTTCCTGGGTGGTGAACTCCAGTGCACGCAGCAGGATGGTCGCAGGCAGTTTGCGGCGACGGTCGATACGTACATACACCATGTCTTTCGGATCGAATTCCACATCCAGCCAGGAGCCGCGATAAGGAATGATGCGAGCGGAGTACAGCAGTTTGCCGGAGCTGTGGGTCTTGCCCTTGTCGTGATCGAAGAACACGCCGGGTGAACGATGCAACTGGGAAACCACGACACGCTCGGTGCCGTTGATGACGAAGGTGCCGCTGTCGGTCATGAGCGGGATCTCGCCCATGTAGACTTCCTGCTCCTTGATGTCCTTGATTACTTTTGCAGTGGATTCTTTCTCGTAGATGATCAGGCGAACTTTCACCCGCAGGGAAACTGCGTAGGTGGCACCGCGCAAAATACATTCGCTGACATCGAATTCGGGTTTGCCAAGACGGTAGGCGACATACTCAAGCAGCGCTTTGCCCGAATAGCTTACGATCGGGAATATCGACTTGAACGCTGCGTGCAGACCCATGTCCAGACGGTCTTCCGGAGACACATCGGCCTGGGTAAATTGTTTGTAAGAATCTATCTGGATTGCCAGAAGATAAGGAATATCCATCGCACTCTGGAGTTTGCCAAAGTCTTTGCGGATACGTTTTTTCTCGGTGTATGTATATGCCATCAGCAGTTCCTAACAAGCGTGTCCTGATCCAGTTACCCGCTCTCGAGAGAGACACGGAATAACACCAACATCACTTTCTGTTCCAGCTGAACGGAAGGCGGAACCTTCAGTTCGTAATGCGAGTACCATCGAAATTTGTCTTAAAGCTTGCGCATCGATGGTGTTACGCAAGCGCAGAAAGGTGGCCTCTATCGAGTACCACCTTCTGGGCTTCCAACAGCTTGCGCAGTCTTACTTCAGGGTTACCTGAGCGCCTGCTTCTTCCAGCTTCTTCTTCATGTCTTCAGCGTCTTTCTTGTTTGCTGCTTCTTTGACAGTAGAAGGTGCGCCGTCAACCAGGTCTTTGGCTTCTTTCAAGCCCAGGCCGGTCAATTCACGCACAACTTTGATAACGTTTACTTTCTTCTCGCCGGAAGACATCAGGACTACGTCGAACTCGTCCTTCTCTTCAACAACAGCGGCAGCAGCAGCAGGTGCAGCAACGGCTACAGCAGCAGCGGCAGATACGCCGAATTTTTCTTCCATTGCGGAAACCAGTTCCACAACTTCCATTACGGTCAGGCTAGCGATGCCTTCGAGGATATCGTTCTTGGACAGAGCCATGCTCTTATCTCCTGTAAAAATGTTAAAAGTAATATCAGTTCAGTTTTTCTGATTCCGGGCGGACACACGAAGGTCCGCCCCTGTATTCAGGTCAAGCTGCTTCTTGCTTCTGGTCGCGAACGGCCGCCACACAACGGGTAACCTTGGTAGGTATTTCGTTGACGGTGCGGACGAGCTTGGTTACCGGTGCGAGCATACAGCTCATCAGGATAGAGATTGCCTGATCGTAAGTCGGCAAAGTTGCCAACACGTCGATCTGGGCAGCAGGTAACATCTTGCCACCAATAGCCAATGCCTTGATCTCAAACTTGTCATTTGCTTTTGCAAAATCCTTCATCACGCGTGCAGCGCAACCGGGATCGGCAACAGAAAAAGCAAGAATGGTCGGACCTTTCAGCGCAGGCGCGAGGCACTCATACTCAGTACCTTCGAAAGCACGCTTGAGCAGGGTGTTTCTGACAACTCTCAGATACACACCATTCTCACGCGCTTGTTTACGCAACGCTGTCAGGCTCGTTACAGTTACACCGCGGTAATCCGCGATAACTGCAGACAAGGCACTTTTAGCAGCTTCACTGACTTCAGAGACGATCTGTTGTTTGTCTTCAAGTCTAATAGCCACTAACTTAACTCCTAGGTGCTTACCGCTGCATTGCGCATTTTTTGAATACGCAGCCCAACGGTAGTTCAGCAAACCTGCACCGCCTCAGCTGTAATCACAGCCAGGATGATGCAGGACTCTTTATCTGGTGAGGCCTGCTCCGCCGGCCGCCACTTGCGTGGTGGTCTGCGGTATCGGTTACACCATCTGCGCAGGACATTAAGCCGGCCTGACATTCACCTGAAAAGGCAAAACTGCTGTCAGTACCGACACCTGCGGTCTTTGACGGTCCTGACATGCCAAAGGCATGGAGCAGCACCCCAAAGTCCATGAGGCCCGACGTGAATCAGGCCCACAATTCAGTATTCGTTTAAAACGTGAGGGTAGATGCATCTACCAGCAAACCGGGGCCCATGGTGGAGGACAACACGATTTTCTGGACGTAAATACCCTTGGATGTAGAAGGCTTGGCTCTTTTCAGATCCGACAGCAGTGCTTCAAGGTTGCCCTTGACGGCGTCTGCATTGAATCCGACCTTGCCGATACCACCATGAATAATGCCATTCTTGTCGGTCCTGAAACGCACCTGACCCGCTTTGGCATTGCGCACAGCGCCAGCCACATCAGGAGTTACCGTTCCAACTTTCGGGTTCGGCATCAGGCCTTTGGGGCCCAGGATGGTACCCAATTGACCAACGATACGCATGGCATCGGGGCTGGCAATCACAACGTCAAAGTTGATGTTGCCGTCTTTGATGCTCTGGGCCAGATCGTCGAAACCAACGATGTCTGCACCGGCTTCTTTTGCTTTCTCGGCATTGGCGCCTTGGGCAAATACAGCGACGCGTACGGTTTTACCCGTGCCGTGTGGCAACGTGGTAGCGCCACGAACGTTCTGGTCGGATTTACGTGCATCAATACCGAGATTGATCGCAACGTCGATGGATTCCTTGAACTTGGTGCTGGACAGTTCGTTGATCAGCGCTACAGCCTCTTCCACGGAATAGGCTTTGCTGCCCTGAACTTTCTGAGCAATCAATTTTGCTTTTTTGGTTAACTTTGCCATTACACGACACCCTCGGTTTCAATGCCTGCACTTCTTGCGGTACCAGCCAGCGTTCTGACGGCAGCATCAAGATCAGCTGCGGTGAGGTCGGGCATTTTCTGTATCGCAATTTCTTCCAACTGGGCACGGGTCAGCTTGCCTACCTTTTCGGTATTCGGGCGTGGGCTGCCACTCTGAAGGCCCGCTGCTTTTTTCAGCAACACGCTGGCAGGAGGAGTTTTGGTAATGAATGTAAAGCTTCTGTCGGCATACACGGTGATCACGACAGGAATCGGCAGGCCTGGCTCAATACCCTGGGTGATGGCGTTGAACTGTTTGCAGAATTCCATGATGTTCACACCATGTTGACCCAAAGCGGGACCAACGGGTGGACTGGGATTGGCCTTCGCAGCTGCAACTTGCAGCTTGATGTAGGCCGTGATTTTCTTTGCCATGTTTAGCTCCTGTTGGGTACATGCGCCCGGTCAGACCGGACTCCCCTGGCGCGTTTCGCTACCCGCTGTGCTTAACCACAACGGCAACTACGTGCGACTTTTGTTGAAGGCGGCTCCAGTCTGGAACAGCCCGGTTAAAAATCCTGCTCTGCTAGCCCTTTTCGACCTGGGAGAATTCGAGTTCTACCGGGGTTGAACGGCCAAAAATCAGCACCGCAACGCGTACGCGGTTCTTTTCGTAATTCACTTCTTCGACGGTGCCGGTGAAGTCGTTGAAAGGACCGTCGACCACACGCACCATTTCGCCCGGCTCGTACACGATCTTGTGTGCCGGCTTGTCAACCGTCTCTTCGAGGCGATTGATGATCTCGTCCACTTCACGCTGGGTGATGGGGGCTGGCTTGTCGGCAGTACCGCCGATAAAGCCCATCACACGCGGAGTTTCTTTCACGAGATGCCAGGTATCGTCATTCAGAACCATCTGGATCAGGACGTAACCCGGGAAAAACTTGCGTTCGCTGCGACGCTTTTGGCCGCCACGCATTTCAACCACTTCTTCAGTGGGTACCAGCACCTGACCAAACAAATCAGACAGACCAGCCAAAGCGATTCTCTCTTCGAGAGACTGCTTTACCTTGCGCTCGAATCCGGAATAAGCGTGAACGACATACCAACGCTTATTGTCTGTACTTGCAGTCATATCCGTTCCTTTACTTTAGTGCGTGCCCTGCTGCTGGAGCCATGTTGCCTGTCAATTTGCTAATAAATCAGCCTATCAATCAGCCTATCAATCAGCCTATCAACAGGGAAATCAACCAACTGACTGTCGAATCCAGACCCCAGAGAATGATGCCAACAATCACTACCACCACCACTACAATCAATGTTGTTTGGGTAGTTTCCTGACGCGTCGGCCATACAACTTTGCGAATTTCGGTTCTGGCTTCATGTCCCAGGGTAATGAACGCCTTACCTTTGGAAGTCTGAGCAGCCAACCAGCCTGCAGCAGATGCCAATACCAGAAGCGCGACAACCCTGAGCAACAGGGATTCATTGGCAAAATAGCTATTGCCATACACCCCTGCCACGACCAGAACAGCGACTATGGCCCATTTGACCCCATCAAGCCTGGAATCTGCCGGATTTACTTTGTCACTCATACAACCTGCCATTAAGTGGCAGGCCAGGAGGGAATCGAACCCCCAACCTGCGGTTTTGGAGACCGCCGCTCTGCCAATTGAGCTACTGGCCTAAACTCAGCTATGGCGGACACAAGATCCGCACCTACCTCTATTACTTTATATATCCATGGCGTCAGGTTTCAAGGCCGGATACTGCATTACTCCGAAGACAACTAAGCCGAGACCATATTATCTGTCTCGGCTCAGTGTTTGGAGCGGGTGGGCACAAGACCCACCCCTACACATTACTTGATGATTTTTGCCACGACACCCGCGCCAACGGTACGACCGCCTTCGCGAATAGCAAAACGCAAGCCTTCATCCATCGCGATCGGGTTGATCAACTCAACCACCATCTTAACGTTGTCGCCAGGCATTACCATCTCAACGCCTTCTGGCAGGGTCACAGCACCGGTCACGTCAGTCGTACGGAAGTAGAACTGGGGACGGTAGCCTTTGAAGAACGGAGTATGACGGCCGCCTTCCTCCTTGCTCAGAATGTACACTTCTGATTCAAAATCAGTGTGCGGGGTGATCGAACCCGGCTTGGCCAATACCTGGCCGCGCTCAACTTCCTCACGCTTGGTACCGCGCAGCAATACGCCCACGTTCTCGCCAGCACGACCTTCGTCAAGCAGCTTGCGGAACATCTCAACACCAGTACAGGTCGTCTTGATGGTTGGCTTCAGACCGATAATCTCGATCTCTTCGCCCACTTTCACAATGCCGCGCTCTACACGACCGGTCACCACAGTGCCGCGACCGGAGATCGAGAACACGTCTTCGATTGGCAGCAGGAACGGCTTTTCGATATCGCGGATCGGATCAGGAATATAGGAGTCCAGGGTTTCAACCAGCTTCTTGACAGCCGTTGTACCCATGCCATTGGTGTCTTCGCCCTTCAGCGCCATCAGTGCGGAACCGATGATGATCGGGGTATCGTCGCCAGGGAATTCATACATGGACAACAGTTCGCGAATTTCCATCTCGACCAGTTCCAGCAGCTCGGCGTCGTCAACCATGTCGGCCTTGTTCATGAACACGACAATGTAAGGAACGCCTACCTGGCGCGACAGCAGGATATGCTCGCGGGTCTGCGGCATCGGGCCGTCAGCAGCGGAACACACCAGAATAGCGCCGTCCATCTGCGCAGCACCGGTGATCATGTTTTTAACATAGTCAGCGTGGCCAGGGCAGTCAACGTGGGCGTAGTGGCGGTTCGCAGAATCGTATTCAACGTGCGAGGTATTGATCGTAATACCGCGCTCGCGTTCTTCCGGCGCATTGTCGATCTGGTCGAAATTGCGAATAGTACCGCCATAGGCTTCTGCGCACACGCGCGTCAGCGCCGCGGTCAGGGTGGTTTTACCGTGGTCAACGTGGCCAATGGTGCCAACGTTCACGTGGGTCTTGTTACGTGCGAATTTTTCCTTTGCCATCGAATGCCTCCGACATTAAGTTCAAACTTTTCAGCGTATGCTGGTTTTGTGTTCAATTACTTTAACCAGCATGCTGGTTCAAGCCGTCAGTTCTGATGTAAAAGCCAGGCTCTTGGTGCACGTTCTACCAGGAAATGTCCTGCCAATTGTCTCACCTTCTATAAAACCAACAGAAGGATGGTGCTCACACCCAGAGTCGAACTGGGGACCTCATCATTACCAATGATGCGCTCTACCACCTGAGCTATGCGAGCAATTCGCAGTCCTACATACACTTCTTGCGTCGAACTATTTACTACTACTCCAAGAGCATCAGCTCCGGTTTCCGTAGCCCTTAAACTGGAGCGGGTAGCGGGAATCGAACCCGCATGATCAGCTTGGAAGGCTGGAGTTCTACCATTGAACTATACCCGCGCTAACCCTCACCAGTTCAGGCGCAAATTCCAAAAAACAGAGGACCAATGACATCTCTAAACCTGCTAAAAGAGTGGCAAGTCCGGGGATATCTTTCGTCCACTGTCTTCTGTAATCGCCCTGCTAGATGAATTAGCAACACTGACTGGTGGAGGGAGGTGGATTCGAACCACCGAAGCTTTCGCGTCAGATTTACAGTCTGATCCCTTTGGCCGCTCGGGAATCCCTCCAACAAAGCATCAGATTTTACTAATTCTGGCACTTTTACACAGAGGGCGGCATTCTATGGAACTCGGGATGCCGATGCAACCACCTCGCAGACATTTTCTGACAGCTGCAGCGCATTGTTTCTCGCCCTGAAACCCTGCCATTCCGCGCCATCCAGAATTGAGCGATCCGGGGCGGTCAAAACCAGGCGAAACCGCGGTTCTTCACGGATTACCTCCCCTATTTGAGCCTGATACCCCTGCCGTGCCAGATTGGCCTGGGCCACTTTGGCACTCTCCTCACGGGAAAACACTCCAAGCGAGATGCCGCCAGCATAGTTGCCAGCGCGCATGTAATAACTGTCTATTTTTCGGTCCTGCAACTCTTCCAACTGGCGGAAAGCCTCGGTTTCCGAGGCAAATGCAGGCATATAGACCCAGTAAGTAGACGACACCTGGACCCGGCCAGACTGCAGTTCAACCACAAATCCCAGGGCCGACAGGTCCGGAATCAGGGTTTTGGCGGCAGATTCCTCGGCAATCAGGCCCAATTCACCGCACCAAGGGGTGGGGGCGACCGGAATTACTGCAGCCAGCGGGGACTCGAGGGGCACTTCAGCCACTGGCGCAGCACCAGTGATATCCCGCCTGATCATGCCTCCGGTCTCTGCTACAGGCTCTGCAGCCACGGGCAGAGCGATGGCCGCGTCCACACCCGCGCCCGTTCCGGCTTGGGCGGGATCGGGTATTTCAGCCAACAAGGTCAGGCTGGCCGGCGCCTGCTGGAACGGCGGCAAGGCAGCCTCCTCCGCAGCGCTCACTGCAACCGGCTCGACCGGCACAGTGCGCAACCAGCCCTGGTTCCAGCCGAAATAGGCCAGATTGGTCAGTAGTAATAGTAGAACGAACGTCTTCATAACAGCATTTTTACCAATTCACTGATGCAGGCACCGTTGCCGCACCACCAAAACCCGAGAAATCAACGATCCTGAAACCAGACAGTCTGCCCCTGATTGCGATCCCGTGGTTGCTTCTACCCCGGAAGATCCAGGCGCAAACCATCAAGGACAAGATCGGGCACCAGTTTGAATTCCCATTCAATATAAGCAGCCAGGGTTTCGGCATCCCCACCCGTCAGGTACCAGCGCGGTTCAGTTTCCGCTATTTTCACTGCAGGATTTTCTCCTCCCCGCTCTGCCAGCAAGCGGCTCATTTTGCGATGCTCAAAATTCAAAAACCCCAGCGCCATATTCAATATGCCATTTGAGATGGCCGCTTGGGTATTCGTGCCGGGGTGGAGTCCGAACTTGCCGGTTTCAATCACCAGCGCCGGACTGCGCTTCGCCAGCGATTCCAGCATCAACTGTAAACCCGGCACGATATAGCCGCCCATATGTCGGCCTTCCGCGTCAATCACATCCAGCGTAATCGTAGTTCCACAATCCAGCACGCAACAGGCAGCCCGTGCATCGGCATAGGCAGCGAGCATTGCCAACCAACGATCGACACCGAGTTTTTCCGGCTGTGCATAGGCAGAACTCACCCCTGCAGCAATCGCAGAGGAAACAGCAAATGCCGGCACGAGGCCAAAACTGCGTTCAAGCAACTGAAGGGCTTGTTCCCGGAATTGATCTCCGCGCACACTGCTCACCAGAATTTTTTTCAATTCGGCAATGCCCGACTTCTCAAGCTGCACCAGCAATTCATTGAGACAGGCCTGTGCGCGCAACACGGGATCTCCTGCAGCGTTGCCGCTTACCGCCATGGCATCAATGACGACACCACGGGCAAGCACCGCTCCCGCTGCAGTCGCTGCGCCTTGCGCATTCAATTCACTAACGCGCCATTTTACACGCGTGTTGCCGGCATCAATTTCAAGCAACATCGGCATTGCTCCCGGTGTCTGTCGCGTGCGGATTCAAGCGCAAGCTTACTTCTCCCCCATGAAAAGTCTTCACGCCGTCTGCGGTCTCAAGCAGCAAAGCGCCACTTTGATTCACACCCAAGCCCTTGCCAATGACTGTGCCAGCGGCCATGTGCAGGACCACTTCCTTGCCGAACGTAATGTCGTATTCCTGCCATTTCTTCATGAACACTGAAAACCCGGAATGTTCGAACATGTGCAGCGCCGTGAGGATCTTGTTGAGGATGGCACCCGTTAACTCATTGCGTTTGCGTTCCTGATAGCCAGCCTGGTCGAGGGCAATCCAGGGCTGCGTAACCGACTGCATCACAGTGGGGTCAGTGCGCAAATTCAGCCCGACTCCAATCACGACATGACACAAGCCGGTAATATCGCCACTCACTTCCAGCAGTATCCCGGCCAATTTGCGGCCATCAAGCAACAAATCATTAGGCCATTTCAGTTGCAGGCCCTTGTAGCCTTTTTCATCCAGTGCTGTCACCAGGGCCAAGCCGATCACGAGGCTCAGGCCATCCAGCGCTGCGGCGCCGTTACTGAACTCCCTTACGATGCTCAGGTAAAGATTGTGACCGAACGGACTTACCCATTCACGTCCGCGGCGCCCCTTGCCGGCCGTCTGGCTTTCGCTCAGGCAGGCCCAGCACTTGCCAGCCGTCAAATCCAGCTCACC
>Ga0209134_10000287_pt1 | contig 13272 bp, 11 predicted proteins | sample LauGreSp1BDMLBSN_2_FD_187566 | JGI IMG/M metagenome (GOLD analysis project Ga0209134, IMG submission 187566) | Freshwater lake microbial communities from Lake Michigan, USA - Sp13.BD.MLB.SN (SPAdes) (version 2) | ecosystem: Environmental > Aquatic > Freshwater > Lake | place: Lake Michigan, USA... | reverse complement strand
GACGCACGCTGGAATCGATCTGCATCGTTGATGTGTGTTCCGTGGATTACGACCCGCTTGACCTGAACTGATTTTATGCCTGAATAAAAAGCCCGGTTCTTGCCGGGCTTTTTATTGCCTATAACTCTTTGCTATTGCCTTTAATTCCCTTCTATTTTCCTTTTTCATCTCTTGAGTCGCCCTCGATGGCGGCGCTCTTTACTGTCTTTTGTTGCTCCCGGCTTTTGCGCTGGTAGTGCGGGCTATATTCCAAACCATAGGGAGTCTTTATTTTGTGGGCAGCCTTCTCATCGAAAAATTCCTTGCTGGTTTTGTGGCGTTCGGCGATCTCTTGCCCGGTGCCATCGCGAAACGTGATTTCTTCACGCGGCACAAAAAATACCTGACCTATCGGCAAGCTGTGCGAGACCGACATTGTCTCGCCTGGCGCCAGCACGTAGCGGAACTCGCTATCGTGGACATACCAGTCGGTTTCCACTCGGATCACCAACACCGGCGCGATGGGCCGCTCTGTTTGATTGAGCACTGAAGAGTAGACGGTGTCCCATCCTGGCGGTGTTTGAAAGTTGTATGCACCACGCAGCGTCACCGCTCCAGCCGGTGTGCCAAGATCATCTGGCGCCATAAACATGCGCGCCATCACCTTGGCGGTTTCCTTGAAGCCAGGTGTCTCGGGGACCATCAGCCGAACTTCCTCGGTTCGCAAACCAATGCCGCCAATCGCCAGCCGATAGGTGACAGTAAACAGTTGTTCCCACTTGTTACCCGTGTTTACAGCGTAGGCAAAGTGGTAGATGCCTTCGCCTTCATAGCCAATTTGAACCTGTTCATTATTGGCCAAGGGTGGATAGACGAGAGCGCCCAGTGAACTCCCTGCCTCAAGTACAGGACACAGTCGGGCATGTTGCGGTAGCAGCGGCCTTTGCGCTTCTTTTTTTGGCCGCAAACCGATACCAGGACGGCGCGGGTTGGGAAACAGGGTGACTTCCATCAGTGCAATATCTCGAAGCAGGATTCAGGAGCAAGTTTGCAGAAACTTGCCTTACAAGGAAAGCTGAATCGCCCCCAGAAAGGACTTTGCATTGACGAAAAAAGCCCTCACTATTGCTGAAATAAAAAATAGTGACCCAGGGGATTTTGCATGGAGCTTGTGGATCTTTTTCCTAAAACAATTGCAGTTGCGGAGCTGGAAAGCCTGACGCCTGAAATCATCGCCAAAGCCATTGAACTTATCGAGATCAGCAGCGGTAATGAAGTAGCCGGTGATGGTGCCTACACAACGGACCAGCAGTTCCTTAATCGGGTCATCTTCCGGGAAGTAAAGCAGGAAATCCTTGGTTTGTGCCGAGAGTTTGCCAACGCCTATTCGCAGATCATGGATGACCTCGTTATCTGCAACTCCTGGGGCAACGTTGTGGGTTATGGTGAATCAATCCGCTATCACAAGCACAGCAATTCCCATATCAGTGGTTCGTTTTATTTGACTGAAGGTTCACCCTTCAACATCATGGATCGCGATCGCAACGAGTTGTTCGGTTTTCATACCCAGATCAAAAAAGATGACAACTACCGCGCCATGGAAAGTTTCACCATCAACCCAAAGCCACGCCGGATCATCCTGTTCCCTTCCGGCCTGATGCATTGCGTTTTGCCTTCAAAAAATCATGCAAGACGTTATTCGGTGGCATTCAATGCTGTGCCGACAGGCCGAATCGGCCCGCCCACCGGCATCCTGGAAATGCGTCCACCCATCGAATGAGCAGGGCAGCTATGGCATGTTCGCCTTCAGGCTCGACGATGCATGAATACCCGTTTATTTTTCTCATATTTTACAGAGCTACCAGGTCGACTATGTCAGTCAGTTCATTTCACCCTTTCAGTCTCGTCCCTGCCGTTATAACCCTCTTCGTTACACTGTCCTTCGCGCCCTCCATCATTGCGCAAGCGGAGGCGCCAGATGGCGTCACCGGCGGCAAGATCATCGAGGTGACCAGCTATGATGCAGATCCTGATATCGATGGTGTCCTGGACGAAGATATCTGGGCGCGCGCGGCGCTCGTCACTGATTTCCACCAGATGAATCCAGTGGAATATGGCACTCCGAGCCAACGCACGGAAGTGCGGGTGTTCTACACGGATAACGCGCTATATATAGGTGCGCGCATGCATGAAAGTGATCCGTCCCTGATTCGGGCCAACGTGATGCGCCAGGGTCAGACGCTGCAGAACGACGACTCCTTCAACCTGATGATCGATCCCTATTTCGACCGGCGTGGCGGCTACCTGTTCGAGATCAACGCCAACGGCGTGCGCGTTGAAGGCATCTACCAGAACGTATCGCAGATGGACCGCAACTGGACCGGCATCTGGCAGGCAAAATCGAATATCGACGCTGAAGGCTGGACCACAGAGATCCGCATTCCCTTCCAGACGCTGTCCTTCAATCCGGCGAACACCGAGTGGGGCATTAATTTCAGGCGCACCATTCGCCGCAACAACGAAGAGATCGGCTGGATATCGCGCAACCGTTTGATCAACCCTGGCATCGCCGGCACCGCCACTGGATTCACCGGGCTGCGGCAGGGCTTGGGGCTTGATGTAGTGCCCTATCTGGTCGCACGCCAGGAGCGTCGCTTCGGGGCCAACGCCGGCGAAGACCAAAGCCTCGAACCGCAGATTGACATGTACTACAAGGTTACTCCGCAGCTGAATGCAGCCTTGACCATCAATACGGATTTTTCCGCCACCGAAGTTGATGATCGCGTGGTGAATCTGACCCGGTTCAGCCTGTTTTTTCCGGAGCGCCGCGACTTTTTCACGCGTGACAACGACCTCTTCCAGTTCGGCCGTATCGGCAACGGTTCGATTTTCGGGCAGGAAAGCAACGAGGCGGTACCGACTGCGGCCCTGCAGAACGGACGGCCATTTTTCTCACGCAACATAGGGCTGTCTACCAACGGGGAACCGGTGGATTTGACGGCGGGCGCGAAACTCAGCGGGCGGATCGGCGCCTGGAACGTAGGTTCTCTGCTGGTGCGCCAGGATGAAGATGTGTTGAGCGGCGTGGATGCACAGAGCGTGTTCGTCGGCCGCGCGGCTCTGAATGTGCTGCAGGAATCGCAGATCGGTGTCATCGTCACCGAGGGAGATTCGCAAGCCAATCTGGATAACAGTCTCGCAGGCGCCGATTTCCGCTATCGCAACTCGCACTTGCCGGGCGGTCGCGTTGTGGAAAGCGAAGTCTGGTATCAGCAATCGGATACTCCAGGGCTCAGCGGTGACGATGCGGCTTACGGCTTCGGGGTAGCGGCTCCCAATACCAACGGCTGGCGCGGCGCCTATAGCTACAAGAACATTGATTACAACTTCAATCCCGGTCTCGGTTTTGTCAATCAACGCGGTATCGAGGATCAGGCGCTGGACTTTGGCAAGCGCATCTTCCTGCAACCCGGCGGCTACATGCGCTCGTGGTACGGCGGTTTCGATAGTTACCGCAACACCGATCTTGATTCAGGGGACCTGATATCGGAAACGGCGCAGGTGCGTGCCAACGTCAACAACAATACCAACGATGTCGTGTCCGCACTTTTGTCCCGCAAGCGAGAGGTGCTGACGCTGCCCTTTACGATCAATCGCGCATCAGACGGCAGTCGCAGAATCATAATTCCGGTCGGCGATTATGTCTTTACGCAGGGTACGGTCTCATTGCAAACCGGCGGTCAGCGCGAATGGGCGGGCAGGATCACTCTGACCCAGGGCGATTACTATAACGGGGAAAACCTGCTAACCAGTATCAATCTTGCCTGGCAACCACGTCCCGGCTGGAACCTGCAAAGCGGTTACTCGGAGAATCGCATTGAACTTCCACAAGGTTCATTTACGGTACGGCAACTGTCGTTCAATGCGATGATCAACTTCACTCCCGACCTGACCTGGACCAACCGCCTGCAGTACGACAACGTATCGGAAGGCGTGGGAATCAACAGCCGCTTGTACTGGATTCCTGAACCGGGGCGCGAGATGTACCTGGTGTTGAACTGGGGGCTCGTGGATCTGAACAAGGACAATCGCTTTGATTCCACCCGCAGCGACTTGACGCTGAAATACAACTACACGTTGCGGTTCTGATTGGCAGCTTGAAAACGCCTGATCAATACGAATAAAGATGCATTGGCGACAACCTTATTGGATTTTCTTCGGGTATGATTTGGTTATCTTTGTGATCTGTTTTCCAGTGCATGCCTGGCACTGGAAGCCTGCTTTGGGATGTCTTGATGAAACGCTCTGCACTTTTTTTTGCACGTCACATTGGATTTCGCGTCCTTGGCCTGGCTTTAGTGACTGGACAAGTTGCCGCTCAGGACGTCGCTACAGGTGTTGAAATTTTTAACGCGAATTGTGCCAATTGCCACGGTGCCAATGGCCAGGGAGGGGGCTTGGGGCCTTCCATAGTCCGCAGAGTAAGCAGTGAAGCCGATGCGGCTCTTGTTACCTTCCTCAAAGCCGGAAACCCGCAAAAGGGCATGCCGCCAACGACAGTCCAGGAAAATCAATTGGGTGATTTACTCGGATATTTACGCCAATTAGCCGAGGCGGGAGCTGCTGATCTTGCAACTGCCAGAATTGTGTCCAGTCAATATTCTTCAATGCCGGCCATAGAGAACTTTACCCCTGTGACTGAGGCCATGCTGCTGAATCCTTCCCCGAACGACTGGTTGTGGTTCAGTCGCACTGCGGATGCCCAGCGCTTTAGTCCTCTTGCTCAAATCAATCGCAGCAATGTGACGCAACTGGGTTTGGCGTGGTCCAAAGGTCTCCCGGCTGGCATCACCGAAACGATTCCCACCGTGTATAACGGCGTGATGTATCTGAGCTTGCCTGGTGGTGACGTCGCCGCCCTTGATGCGACCACGGGAGACACCATCTGGTTGTACAAACGCGAGTACGTCAACAAAGGGGCCGGTGGTTCCAGTCGTTCGAAGACCCTGTCGATTTTTGACGACATGATCTATTTCACCGCTCCTGATGAAACCATTGTTGCATTGGATGCCAAAACCGGGGCCGTGCGCTGGGAGGCGCCAACAGATGGACGTGGCAATACTACGGGCGCGATTGTGGTGGAAGGGAAAGTGATCTCCAGTGGTACCTGCGGCGGAACAACTACACGGGAAAGTTGCAACATCACTGCCCATGATGCACGTACTGGCAAACTGGCCTGGCAGTTCATGCTGGCTCAGGCTCCCGATGACGCCATCCCCGGCATTGATAATCCATTGGACAGTTGGGCAGGAGTGCCTGTCGCTCAGCGCAAAGTCTCGTCGTGGGGCCTGCCGGGTTCTTATGACGCCGAAACGCGTACTCTGTTATGGAGTGTCGCCAATCCTAGTCCCTATACCCGTTTTCAACGTCACGGCGGCAATGCAGATGCTATTCCAGCGTCAGCACCAGCCGACCTTTACAGCAATTCCACTCTTGCCATTGATCCGGCCACCGGCAACCTCAAGTGGTATTACCAACACCTGCCTGGCGATGACTGGGATGAAGACATGAACGAAGAGCGCACTATCATTCACACCAGGGTTAATCCTGATCCGGACAAAGTGCGTTGGATCAGCAGCAAACTCAAAAAAGGGGAAGAGCGCGATATCGTGGTTAACGTAGGCGAGGCCGGCGGCATTTGGGCGCTCGATAAACACACGGGAGAATTTCTTTGGGCAACGCCTTTCCCGTCGAATGTCGACAATTTCGTGTTGAGCGACATTGATGTGGATACGGGCGCTACCATTATCAATCGTGAGCTGGTCAACGACAGGCCTGGTAAAAACAGCCTCGTGTGCTTCTTCAATACGCGCTCTTATTGGCCAGGAGCCTATAGTCCGGAGACGAACAGTCTCTACATGCCATATATCAACAACTGTCTAAGCATGACGTCTGCCACGCCCGCGACTGCCACCACTCCTGCGCAGCCGGAAAGTCGGGTCGGCGCTCCCTTGGCAGGAACCGGGCCCGAAGAACTCAATGGTCTTGCCAAAGTAAATATGGAGACAGGTGAAATCACGCTCTGGCCCACTGGTCCGATTCCAACTACCAGTGCGATCCTTGCAACAGCGGGTGACTTGATTTTCTGGGGAGATATCAATCGTCGCTATCGTGCACAGGATGCAGAAACCGGCGAAGTCTTGTGGGAAACCATTCTTTCTGGCCCGGCATCAAATGGCAACATCACCTACTCGGTCAATGGCCAACAATACATTGCAGTGATTACAGGCAATAACCTGTCACACCCTGGTTTGAATACTGGCACCATGGGGCCGATGCGCTTGAACATTGATAACAGTGGCGATACCAATGCCATTACTGTCTTTGCATTGCCGGCATCCCGACCAATGCAGTAATTCCAAAGGCGAATGGTTTGGTGCCTTTCTTCAAGGGACGACAGGGTTGGATCTGCCAATGGCGTCCATTGCATCATTGACCATCAGCTCCGGCGCGTAATTCGCTTGTTGGCACAGGTATTCGAACAGTTCTTCGCCTTCACTCCAGTTCAAACGTACGTTGCCTTCTACCGGTTTGTCATAGGTCAGGGGATCTTCCATCACGAAGCGGTAGGCCATGGTGGTTTTGTCGATCCTGGTGAAATACTCGGTGATATGCACTGCTTCCGTGTGAGGCAAGCCCATGCGCTCGAACCAGAATTCGGTGTTGTAACCAATCGAATCAATCACCAGGGTATCGCCTTCCCACCTGCCAATATTGTGTCCGTAGTTGGTGGGTTCCGGATTGGCCGGATGGGGACGACCATCCATGTAGACTTCACGGTAGCTATGCGGGCCACCGATATCAAAAATGTACAAGCGCTTGAGTTCTTCGATTTCAAGGATCTCGACACCGTAGGGCGTAAGCAATTGCCGGATGGCACCGGAAGCCTTGCAGCGCGCGTGGGGTTCCAGATCGTGTGTTTGACGGGTATCGAACAGGCCTTTGGCCCAGGGTTTGAAAGCAATCTCATCCACGTTGAACATGGGAAGGCGAGTACTGTAATCGGGCACCCACAAGCCCGGAGCTTGCCCTGGTGCATTGCTGATAAGTACGCGGCCCGTGGCAGAGCGTGGTGCTTCGTCTGCTGCAAACACTTCAAGACCAACAAATGGAGCCAGTAACAGCAAGCACAATGTGCGCGAAAATAATGACGATAGCGGCAGTTTCAATTTAGGGTCCTCTATTCAGGGTTGGTTGTCCGATCCCGCCTGCGCCGCTGTTCCAGCAGGCGGTTGATCTGGACAGGATCGGTGTCTTCGGCAAACAGGCTGCGTCCATCCGTCAGATTCACGTGCAGCATGTGCATGATGTTGGAGCCATCGCGCGAAGGATGGCCTTGCAGCGTGACGGTATCGCCGACTTTCACGTCGTCGCCTTTCCAGCCGCGGCGCAGCATGACTGTGCGCGAACCGCCCTCGGCCATCCACTTGCTGGTGCTGCCGTCTTCCGCCTTGATGTCGAAATAGATGCGCGCGTGCGGATTACCCATGCGGAATTCGGTGACGATACCACTCATTGTCACCTCCTTGTTCAGGTCGTAATAAACCGCCGCGGCGTGATGCGCGAAGGCAGGCAGAGCGGGCAGCGTGGTCGCAAGCACGGCGAGCATGAGGCGTGTGATACAGCCCATGGCAGAACTCTTTATTGCGAGACTTTTCATTTCAAGGTTTTTCATCTCAAAAGACTCCCGGTTTGTCAGCACAACTGTCGGTCAGAAGTTCGATGTCGGGGGTGGCGATCCAGCGCTTGTAGTACACGTAAGGCGCTGTCAGCGTGCCCGGATCTTCGAGTGTGAGTTCGAGGGTCAGCACTGGCGTATCACCCGGTGTCACAGTGTAGCGTTCGACACCGCTCAACTGGTCGCTGTACCCGCCGGCCGCGTTGATGGTGATGGGCGCGTAGGTCGAGGCGATGACTCCGCGGGTTTCGATTACCAGCGCGTCGCCCTCAAAGCGCCCGATCGAATAGCCGAGTGAACTCGCTTCCAGTGGTTCGGGAAATGCACGGCCATCGAGATACACGATGCGCGTGCGATTCCACTCCTCGTAAGAGATCGTTAGTGTGTCGCCGTTGCGCACGATCTGGAAAGGCAGGGGATTGGTGGCTGAGCGCACAAAATCGTAGGGATGGCATTCCAGGTTGGTGTCATTGGCCTCACTGTTGCCGTCCATCAGTGCCAGGCCGGCCGGCGTGGAGCGTGTGCGCAGGTACTCGGTGATGAAGGCCCGGGTTTCCCCGACCAGTACATTCAACGGGCGCTCGTCGTTAGCGGGATCATCGAGCAAGGCTGTCAGGTGCTCATAGGCCACTTTGGGGCAGCCAACGAAACAGCTGTAATCCTCAACCACCCAGGCGGGATGTTCCTGGGTCGTGAGCCAGCCACTCCAGACAGTCTCGAAGGCAGAGGGTGTGGCCTGTGCAAACGCAGCACAGGGCAGGGTGGGCAGGGTCAGTAGGGCGAGCGCAAGTGCTTTTGTTGTTGTCATGCGGACTCTCCATCTTGGCAGTGGGTAACACCAGCATACAACAAATTGGTCAAATGGGGGCAGCAGGGGCTTATCCTTGCCCGGATGCCAGAACGTGGATGGCCCCAAGTCCATCGGTGTATAATGCCGGCCTGATTTTCAAGTAGCTGGAATGCGAAGATGCTGGATCCACGTCTGGTTCGTACCGAACCCCAAACTATCGCCGATAAACTGAAAAAACGCGGTTTCGTGCTGGATGTTGCTGCTATTGTGGCAGTAGAAGAACGGCGCAAGGCGCTGCAAATTGAAACCGAACAGCTGCAGAACGACCGCAATACACGTTCGAAGAATATCGGCAAGGCCAAGGCCGCTGGTGAAGACATCGCGCCAATGCTGGCCGAAGTCGAGAACATGAAAGCCACGCTGGAAGAGAAAAAGCTGGCGCTGGAGGCCGTGCAGGCCGAGTTTGATGCCATCCTGTTCAACATCCCGAATATTCCCGCTGACGCCGTGCCCGAAGGCAAGGACGAATCCGCCAACGTGGAACTGCGCCGTTGGGGCACCCCGAAGACCTTCGATTTTGCAGTCAAAGACCACGTAGCACTGGGCGAAAACAGCGGCCTGCTGGATTTCCCCACTGCGGTAAAACTGACCGGTTCCCGCTTTGCGGTGATGAAGGGTGAGATCGCGCGCCTGCATCGCGCACTGATCCAGTTGATGCTGGATACGCATACCCAGGAACACGGCTACGTTGAAATGAATGTACCGTATCTGGTCAACAAGGAGTCTGCCTTTGGCACGGGCCAGTTGCCCAAGTTCGAGCAGGATCTGTTCAAGCTGGCCGGCGAGCAGGAGTATTACCTGATACCAACGGCCGAAGTACCAGTGACCAACATCGTGCGCGATACGATCATTGAGGCCGCCGACCTGCCACTGAAATTCGCCTGTCACAGCCCCTGTTTCCGCAGTGAAGCCGGCAGCTATGGCAAGGACACGCGCGGCATGATCCGCCAGCATCAGTTCGAGAAAGTGGAACTGGTGAAACTGGTAGCACCGGAAACCTCCGAGGCAGAGCACGAAGCACTCACACGCGATGCGGAAAGAATCTTGCAGAAACTGAATCTGCCATATCGCGTGATCATCCTGTGCGGTGGAGATGTCGGCTTCTCGTCCGAAAAAACCTACGACATCGAAGTGTGGTTGCCCGGCCAGGATACCTATCGTGAAATTTCCTCTTGCAGCACCTTTGGTGATTTCCAGGCGCGCCGCATGCAGGCGCGCTGGCGCAATCCAGCCACCGGCAAACCGGAACTGATTCATACCATCAATGGGTCGGGCCTCGCGGTCGGGCGTACGCTGGTGGCAGTACTGGAGAATTACCAGAACGCCGATGGCAGCGTCACCGTGCCGGATGCCCTGCAACAGTACATGAACGGTGCCAAGACCATTCTGAAAGGGTAATAGACAATGGAATTTCTTCCGGTCTTCTTGCGCCTCCAGAATCAACGTGCGCTGGTGGTCGGAGGTGGGCACATCGCCCTGCGCAAAGTGCAGATGCTGTTGCGCTCTGGTGCCCATATCCGCTTGGTGGCGCCGGCAATCAGCCGCGATCTGCATGCACTGTTAGGTCAAAGTCCTGGGCATGAGCTGCGGCAGCGCGAGTTTGTTGAGTCGGATCTGGATGGCGTCAAACTTGTCATTGCGGCTACCGATGAACAGGCAGTGAATACAGCGGTATACCACGCGGCCGGCCAACGCCATTTGCCGGTGAATGTGGTGGATCAGCCCGAACTGTGCAGTTTCATTTTCCCTTCCATTGTCGATCGTTCGCCGCTCATCGTCGCGGTCTCCAGTGGCGGCAATGCCCCGGTGCTTGCACGCTTGCTGCGCTCGCGTCTGGAGACGCTGATTCCTTCTGCTTACGGATCATTGGTGCAGCTGTTGGGCAAGTACCGGGAAACCGCAAAGGAACGCTTCGACACTATTACCCAGCGCATGCGCTTCTGGGAAAACATCATCAATGGTCCGGTCGCGGAACTGATGATGAGTGGCCAACAGGACAAGGCCGAACAGTTGTTGCTGGAAACCATGGACAAGGAAGCGGGACTGCCGATGCAGGGTGAGGTGTATCTGGTTGGCGCCGGTCCCGGTGATCCCGATCTGTTGACCTTCCGTGCCTTGCGCTTGATGACTCAAGCCGATGTGGTCTTGTACGACCGCCTGGTGAGCCAGCCGATTCTCAATCTGACACGCCAGGACGCCGAGAAGATCCACGTCGGCAAACAACGCTCCAACCATACGATGCCACAGCAGGACATCAGCCGCTTGCTGGTGGAACTGGCACAGCAGGGCAAACGCGTGCTCCGCCTGAAGGGCGGCGATCCGTTTATTTTCGGCAGGGGTGGGGAAGAAATCCAGGAACTCGCGGCTGCCAAAATTCCCTTCCAGATCGTGCCTGGCATTACCGCAGCTTCTGGTTGCGCCGCCTATGCTGGTATTCCGCTGACACATCGTGATTTCGCGCAATCAGTACGCTTTGTGACTGGCCACTTGAAGGACGGCAGTATGGATCTTGATTGGCAGCAGTTGGCCCAGCCCGCGCAAACCGTGGTGTATTACATGGGGCTGGTGAGTTTGCCGATGATCTGTGCGCAACTGATTGCCCATGGGCGCTCTCCCGAAACGCCGATTGCACTGATCCAGCAGGGCACCACGCCGCAACAGAAAGTGTATACCGGCACACTGGCGACGATGCCGGCGCTGATCGCTGCTGCCGAAGTACAACCACCGACCCTGATCATCGTCGGCGAGGTAGTCAGTCTGCACGACACGCTGAAATGGCGCTAGCGAGGCTCGACCGCGTACACCATTGAATTAAGGAATACTGCCTTGTGATCTCGATCAGACCCGCAGAGAAAACCGACGCGCAACTTCTCTTCGACCTCATCATCGAACTGGCGATTTATGAGAAAGCCGGGCATGAAGTCGTCACCTCGGTCGCCGAGATTGAGGAAACCCTTTTCGGCCCCGAAGCCAAGGCCAGTGCACTGCTCTGCTACCTCGACGAAAAGCCGGTCGGCTATGCCGTGTACTTCTACAATTTTTCTACATGGCTCGGCAAAAACGGCATTTATCTGGAAGACGTGTATGTCACGCCCGCCTGTCGTGGCAGAGGCTGTGGCAAGGCCTTGCTGAAATATATTGCTGCAATCGCGGTCAGGGAAAATTGCGGGCGCTTCGAGTGGAGTGTGCTGGACTGGAACACACCCGCCATTGAATTCTACGAAGCGCTGGGCGCGCGCCCGCAAAGCGAATGGACCATCTACCGACTCACGGGCGAAGCGTTGCGCAAGCTGGCAGCCGACTGAATCCCGACTGGAAAACGTGACAGGAAAACCATGAACGCATCTGATTCCGGCAACGGCAACCTGGACGCCACCCGAGACAGCGTCAGGGATTATTACGGCAAGCAGTTGCAAGGCACTGCTGACCTGAAAACCTCGGCCTGCTGTGACATCACTGCTATCCCGCAGTGGTTGAAGCCGATCCTGTCACGCATTCATCCGGACGTGCTGGCGCGCTATTACGGCTGTGGTCTCGTGGTGCCGCAGCAGATCACAGGTTGTCGTGTGCTGGATCTGGGTTGCGGGACCGGGCGAGATATCTATGCACTGGCGCAATTGGTCGGCAAGGACGGCTTCGTGTGCGGGGTCGACATGACTGATGAACAGTTGGCAGTAGCACGTGAACATCAGGAGTGGCACAGCCAAGCCTTCGGTTTCAGTAATACCGCCTTTCACAAGGGCTATATCGAAGCGCTCGATGAATTGCCGTTCGAACCCCACAGCTTTGATGTGATCGTGTCCAACTGCGTCGTGAATCTTTCTGCCGACAAGGCTGCGGTGTTGCAGGGCATCAAGCGCTTGCTCAAGCCGGGTGGTGAATTCTATTTTTCCGATGTGTACGCCGAGCGCCGCATTCCGGCAATCTTGCGCGATGATCCTGTTCTATACGGGGAGTGTCTAAGCGGCGCGCTGTACTGGAATGATTTCCTGGCTCTTGCCAAAAGCAGCGGCTTTGCTGACCCCAGGCTTGTGGAAGATCGTCTTTTGGAGATCACTGCTGCCGAGGTTGCTGCCAGGGTGGGCAGGATCCGGTTCTTCTCGGCGACGTACCGCCTGTTCAATCTGGATGGATTGGAGCCGGTGTGTGAGGATCATGGACAGGCGGTGATCTACAAAGGCAGCATCGCTGAACATCCGGATGCGTTCATGCTGGACAAACATCACCTGATCGAAACCGGCAAGGTGTTCCCGGTATGCGGCAACACCTGGCGCATGCTCCAGGAAACCCGCTTCCGCCAGCATTTTGATTTTATCGGTGACTTTTCCCGGCACTACGGTATTTTCACCGGATGTGGCACCAGCATGCCGTTTGACACCGCAGTTGCAGGCGCTACACCTTCGAGCGGCACCTGCTGCTGAGCATCGGGTTTCTTGCGAGCAGGGATTACAGCGATGTGTGCAGCCCGCACTCGCGATTTTCCAAGGCCTTGGTGGGATCGTAGTAGCTGTCTTCATTGGGCAGCTTGTGTTCGGCCAGATACGCACGCATCTGCGCCTCACTCCAATGGAAGAAGGGCGCTACTTTCAGTACACCCTTGTCATCCTGTGTGAAAATATTCAGCGAATGGCGAAACTCGGTTTGTTCCTTGCGCAGGGCAGTGAGCCAGATGGCTGGAGCATGTGTGCTCATTGCGCGACGGAAG
>Ga0209134_10000284_pt1 | contig 13384 bp, 10 predicted proteins | sample LauGreSp1BDMLBSN_2_FD_187566 | JGI IMG/M metagenome (GOLD analysis project Ga0209134, IMG submission 187566) | Freshwater lake microbial communities from Lake Michigan, USA - Sp13.BD.MLB.SN (SPAdes) (version 2) | ecosystem: Environmental > Aquatic > Freshwater > Lake | place: Lake Michigan, USA... | reverse complement strand
GCGACGTCGCGTTACTTTCCCAGTGCCCGGGTATCGGCAAGAAGACCGCCGAACGCCTCGTCATGGAGCTTAAGGATAAGGTCGGACTCGAAGGTACCGCTACCACGGTTGTCTCGACGTTAGCGTCGGCGAGTGCCGTCGCCCCCACGCCGGCTTCTGACGCCTTGGCTGCGCTCATCGCGCTCGGCTTCAAGCCTGTCGACGCCGATAAGGGCGTGCGCTCCGCGCTCACGAAGCTCGGTGCCGGTGCGACCGCCGATCAGTTGGTGAAAGCGGCGCTCGGGCGCTAACGCGCCCTCGCGAGGGGACACGTGGGCAAGGGGACACGTGGACAAGGGGAATTAACTCAAAGGGAGACCGGGAACCGGAATGTTAGCTTGGGACATGAATCCCCAGCCAATCATCCGGTCTCCGGTTTCCCTTTGAGTTCCTCTGTGTCTTTCCCGCCACCCGCCACCTGAGGCTGCCACCCGCCACCCGATACGGATGCGCGAGGACAGCACGTGGTGCTGTCCCTACCTCGAGGCAGCTATGTCGCGACGCAGTCTCGGCCCTACCCGATGCAACGTTGCATCGTCCCCTTGCCCACGTGTCACCGTGCCAGCTTGCCCCCTGACCGTTACTTCAGCCCCAACACATCTTCCATGCCGTACAGGCCGGCGGGCTGGCTCTTCAGCCAGCGGGCGGCGCGGACGGCGCCACGCGCGAAGATCTCACGATTGGAGGCCTTGTGCGTGAGTTCGAGGCGTTCGCCTTCGGCGGCGAACAAGACCGTGTGGTCGCCCACGACGTCGCCGCCGCGGATGGCGTGCACGCCGATCTCATCGAGCGGGCGTTCGCCGACGAGTCCGTCGCGGCCGTGCTTGAGGGCATCTTTGGCGAGCTTGCGCTCTTCGAGGAGAATCTTGAGGAGCGTCTCGGCGGTGCCGGAAGGCGCGTCCTTCTTGAGGCGGTGGTGCATCTCGAGCACTTCGACGTCCCAGCGGCCGGCATCGGCAAGCGAGCGAGCGGCCTGGCGGACAAGCGCGTTGAGGAGCGTGACACCGACGGAGTAGTTGCCGGCCCAGACGACCGGGAGGCCCTTGATGGCGGCGGTGATCGCGGCCTTCTCTTCAGCCGTGTGACCAGTGGTGCCGATTACGAGGGGCTTCTGGTGCTGGGCGCAGAGCTGCGCGACCGCGAGGGTCGCGGAGTGGAAGGAGAAGTCGATGACCACGTCGGCGGCACCGATGTGCGCGGCGAGGTTGTCGCCCTGGTCGACGCCGGCGGCGATGACGGCCTTCTCGGAGGCGGCGACGTTGACGATGGCGAGGCCCATGCGGCCCTTGGCGCCATTGAGGAGAATGCGGATTGGCTGGCTCATCGGAGGGAAGCGAGGGTGGCGTCGGCGACCTTCTCGACGAGAAGGCGGTTGGCTTCGGACATCTCGCAAAGGGGCAGGCGGACTTCGTCCGAGCGGATGATCCCAGCGCGCATCATGCAATGCTTCACGGGCACCGGGTTCGGTTCGACGAAGAGCGTCTTGAAGATGTCGGCGAGCTTATCGTGCAGGACCTTCGCTTCGGCGAACTGCTGCGTGCGCCCGAGCTTCGCGAGCTGGGACACCGGGCCGGGGATGAAGTTCGACGCGACGGAGATGATGCCTTGGCCGCCGACTTGGGCAAAGGGCAGGGTCAGAGAGTCGTCGCCGCTGAGGACGATGAATTCCGGATCGGACTCGCGCACGAGGCGCGCGGCCTTATCGACTTGGCCCCCGGCTTCCTTGATGCCGATGATGTTCGAGTACTTCTTCCGGAGGCGCAGGGTGGTCTCGACGGTAATCTCGATGCCGCAACGGCCCGGGATGGAATACAGGATGATCGGCTTCGCGGTGGATTCGGCGAGCAGGGCAAAGTGACGGAAGAGACCTTCCTGGCTGGGCTTGTTATAATACGGGGCCACGAGCAGGAACGCATCGGCTCCGGCTTCGTCGGCTCGCTTCGTGAGGTCGAGGGCTTCGGTCGTGGCGTTGGAGCCCGTGCCGGCCATGACCGGGACGCGGCCAGCGGCGAACTCGACCGTCTTGCGGATGACTTCGATATGCTCGTCGTAATCGAGGGTGGGGGATTCGCCAGTGGTGCCGACGGCGACCAGACCATCGATGCCGTTCTGGATCTGGAATTCGACCAGCTTCTTCAGGTCATCCCATGCCACCGCTCCATTGAGGAAGGGGGTGACCAAAGCCGTATGGGCTCCCACAAAAGCGCGGGGGCCGAAGGGACGGCGAGAGGAGTTGGAACCGGTCGAAGACATTGGGCTGGAAGTGACCCCAGAACCAACCGCCCCCTGCCGAAAGAGACAAACCCAAAAACCCCGCCCAGTAAGCCGAACCCCGCTTAAGGGGCCGGACCGATGAGGATTCGGTTGTTTTCCGTATCCGTTACGTAGAGGCGACCGTCGGGTCCGATGCGAGCGCCGTGCGGGCGATTGAGCTGCGTGCCGGCCCAATCCGCGCCGACCGCCGCGCCCTTCTTGCCGTTACCGACGATGGTGCGGATGGTTTGCTTGACGGGATCGAAGAGGCGGAGGCAATGGTTCTCCGTGTCGAGGATCAGCACGTTACCCTTGGCGTCCATCGTGACGTATTTCGGACCGCGCATGGTGGCGTCTGCCGCAGGGCCATCGGTTGCCGGACCAGCCTTGCCTGCCTTGTTCACGACCACGGCAACCTTGCCGTCCTTGACGGCTGCGAGTGCGTTGCCGCCGCGGAGGAGGACGTAGACCGTGCCGTCCTTGGCCGTACAGGCCGCACGCGCATCACCCATCGGCGTGTGCAGCGCGTCGTCGCCATCCTTCGGCAGCCCCTTCTTACCGTTGCCGGCGATGGTGGTGATCACCTTGGTCGCGAGGTCGATGCGGCGCACGCGGTGGTTACCGATGTCGGCGATGACCATGAATTTGCCGGTGGGGTCAATCACGCCGCACATCGGAATGTTGAACTGCGCCTGGTCCGCCGGGCCGCCGTCGCCGGCGAAGCCGGACTTGCCCGTACCGGCGAAGGACGTCGCGGCGTGCGTCTTGGGATCGAGGCGGACGATGCGGTGCTGGAAGCTATCCGAGGCGTAGATCGAGCCATCGGGCGCAATGGAGATGTCGTGCATGCCGTTGTAGACGGCCGGTGAAAGATCCAGGAGCTTCGCCGGTGCGGGGAGCTTCGGAGCCTTGCCCATGCTGTTCCACTTCACGCCGGAGATATACTCAATCTTACCGTCGTGTAGCTTGAAAATCCGGTTCGCGGGCTGGAACTCGACGCCGTACGCGTCGCCCTTGGCGTCGAAGGCGATGCTGAAGGGCTCGTGTAAATCCTCGGCGCCCGGGAGCTTGACGACTTCGATGGCGGCGAACGCCGAAGCGGCGCAGGCGAGCAGGGGGAGTAGACGGGAGAGCATACGATGTTCATAGGGTGCTGGTGGTGTTGTTCAAGACCTCTGCGGGAAAATGGTTCGACCTCGGGCCCGGCGCCTCCACCTTGGCGTCTCTCGTGCCTACGCCGCTTCCATTGATCATCCGTGAACTCGGCGGCTCCGGCGCACCGCTCGTGGTGCTGCACGGCCTTCTCGGTTCGTCGCGCAATTGGCAATCCGCCGGCGTGGCGCTCGCCGAACGCGGCCACCGCGTGCTGGCGCCCGATTTGCGAAACCATGGTTCGTCGCCCTGGGCGGACGATTGCTCCTATGCCGCCATGGCCGGTGACGTCATTGCGATGCTCGACGGACTTTCGCTCGGCCCCGTGCACCTCGTCGGCCATAGTATGGGCGGCAAGGCCGCGATGCGCCTCGTCATGGATCGCCCGGACCTCGTGTCGCGCCTCACCGTCGTGGACATCGCTCCGCGCGCCTATTCCGACCGTGTGCGCATCGAGTTCGCCGCGATGAACGCCCTTGAGCTATCCGCCGTGAAGTCGCGCAAGGACGCCGAGGAGAAGCTCGGCGCGCAGGTGCCCGAGTGGGGCATGCGTCAGTTTATCCTTACCAACCTAGGCCAAGATACCGAAGGCCGCTGGCGCTGGACCGTGAATCGCGAGGCCCTCACCCACTCGCTGCCCGAGATTCTCGGCAATCCTTTGGCTGACGGTGAAATCTGGAACGGCCCGACGCGTTTCCTGCGCGGCGGGAAATCGAATTACATCCGCGATGATGACCAGGCGATGATCCGCGCGCACTTTCCACAGTCCGACGTCATGACGTTGCCTGAGAGCGGACATAACCCGCACTTCGAGGCGCGTGCTGGGTTCGTCGAGGCGACGCTGGCCTAGGCCTGCGTCCGCTGGCGGTGTCGGCGGTGCTTGATGAAAAGACCGATGCCGGTGAAAAGGATTGCTAGGCATAACATCACCCCGCCGCAAAGAATCAGCATGCGCAGGCCGAGGTGATCTTTCGCCTCGTGGGATTGGATCAGCGGCGATTCATCGCCTGCGACCATCATCACCCACCGTGCCTTGGCGCCCGGCTTCGTTTCATCGACCAGCCAGAGCAGCACCGTGTGCGGGCTTTCGTCCGGCAGGCGGAGTAGGAAGTTGCGCGGCTGGGGTGTCCAGTGCCACTCCGCGCTCTCGAGTCGGTAGTCCTTCGCGAGCTCATCCGCCGTGTGCTGGAAGGGTGAGTCAGTCTCGAGCTTCGTGGCCGAGGAGAAGTCCGGCGTGCCCGCCGCCTGCGTGAGCGGGAAGAGGTCCTTGCCGGTCGAGATCGTGAAGAGTCCTTCGGCGACTTTCGCTAATTCGGCGCGCTCGCGGATGTTGAAGTTCGCCTCCAGGTCGGCCGTCACCTTTAGGGAGCACGCACCATCGGCATGCATGGTCAGGCGCGCCAGGAGGACTTCGCCGTTATGGGCGCAGACGAACAAGGGGAGCACGAGGGCTCCCCAGGTCAGGACCAGCTGGCGCAGTGCGCGGATCACTTGCGATTCCAGCGCAGCACGCGACCGAAGGTATTCCACTCGGTCTCTAGGATGTTGCCGTCGTTATCGAAAGTGATGCCGTGGGGCGAGGTGACGACGCCTTCGCGCCAGTCAGCGGGGGTTACCCGCGGGGTGTTGGTCTGGCCCTTGGTGTCATTGACGCCGAGGGAGGCGACCATCTTGCCTTCCTTGTTCCAGACGGAGACGCGGCCGGCGATTTCGGCGACGCACATCAGTTCGCCGTGGAAGGAGGCGGAGGACGGATTACGCAGGCCCGTGTTGGCAATCATCTGCGGATTGGAGCCGTCGAGCTCGACATGGAACATGCGGTTGTTGCCGCGGTCGAGGCAGAGCAGGCGGGCCGGGGAGAAGCGGGTGTCGACGAAGACCTTGTGGGTGTTGGCGAAGCCTTTGCCGTCTACGACCTGCGTGGGGCCGCCGAAGACCGACTTGAACTTACCGTCGCCGCTGAAGATGAAGACCCAGCTCTTGCCGTAGCCGTCGACGATGTAGATGTCGCCGTTCGGGGCCACGTCGCAACTCGTGAGCTTGAGGGCGTTGGCAGCTTTGCCCTTCTTGTCCGTGGACTTGCCTTTGTCGGCCGGGAAGGCGTCGGGCTTGATTTCCATGACGACGGTGCCGTCGAGCTTGGCCTTGATGAAGCGCTGATCAGCGAGCACTGCGCCGTAGAGGAACTCGCCTTCGGCGGACTTGCGAATCACGAAGCCGTGGAGGGACATCGGGAGTGCGAGGGTCTTCACGTACTTGCCGTCCTTGCCGTAGACTTGGATGCCGGCGTCCTTTTCCTGGACGCTGACGTAGATGAGGCCGGCGGAGTCGACGGCGATTTCGCCGTGTCCGTTGCCGATTTGGGCCTTGCCGGGAGGCGTGCCGAGGAAGTTCGGCAGCAGTTCATATTTCACTTCGGCAGCTTGGGCGAGGGAACACACGGCGAGGAGGGCGAGGAGGCGGAGGGTGGGCATGGGGTGATTAAGGGGTTGGGGTAGGGAGAGGGGTAGGGGTTGGCTAAGCCTCTGGCAAATCCATTCAGGCTGACCTCTCGGTTGCTTGCCGTTTCTCTTGGGTTGAATCTTCTGCCCCCACCCCTATCCCTGCCCCTACCCCTAAAAACATGAACTCCCTCCGTCTCCTCGCGGCCTTCGCCGCCCTCATCGTTTCGGTCTCTGCCGCCGAAGTGAAACTTGAGTCCGCCTTCAACGGTAAGGACCTCGCCGGCTGGAAGACCTCCGGCCCCGACGCCTTCTGGACCGCCGCTGACGGCGTCCTCACGGGTGTCAACGATCTGGCCTTCAAGGATTACAAGAAGGGTAATATGCTCTACACCGAGAAGTCCTATCAGGACGTCGTCATCGAGTGCGAAGTCCGCTTCAGCGGCGAGATCGACAGCGGTATCATGGTCCGCAAGGATGCTGCTGGTAAGAAGGATATCCAGATGCAGATCGGCGTTTCTCGCTCCCTGAAGAAGGACATGACCTGCACGTTCTATGTCGGCAAGTATCCCGAAGCCGGCCTAGCCCCGAAGGTCCCCGCGCTCTGGAAGAACGGCGAGTGGAACAAGGTTCGCTTCCAGGCCAAGGGCGACACCTACACCGTCTGGCTCAACGGCGAGCAGGTCTCGAACTACGTTGATGCCGGTTACCCCAAGGCCGCTCCGGTGGGCCTCCAGGTGCACGGCGGAGTGAAGATGAAGGTCGAATACCGCAACATCGCCATCGGCGAGATTAAGTAAGCTTCGGCTGACTTTCGGTCCGAAAGGGCGGGCGCAATCCCGCCCTTTTTTGTGCCCGGCAACCCTGCCAAGATGTCAGTTGGCACCATGCAGGCCTTTAAAAGACTGACTTACGCCATTTAATTATGTTTAAAGAGCGACTAACGCCGTATAATGCCCCCATCACCTTTATAGGGGAAAAGTATATATTTATTCGCAACCTGTCGGACATCTAACTGTCTCAAAGACAACCCCCGACAGACCCATGAAACTCCATCGCAACTGTGAAGGAAACCACCCCGACGTTCTCAACGCGCTCAGTCGCCGCGACTTCATGCATATCGGCATGGTCGGCACGCTCGGCCTGAGCCTCCCGAACATGCTTCGCCTCAAGGCGTCGGCGATCCCCAGCGTCGAGTCCTTCACCGCGATGGCCGACTCCGTCATCCACATCTATCTGCCCGGCGGCATGGCGCAGCACGAGTCCTGGGATCCGAAGCCTTTCGCTTCGCCCGACTACCGCGGACCGTACACGCCGATCAAGACCTCCATTCCCGGCGAATACGTTGGCGAGAAGTTCGTCAACATCGCGAAGATCATGAACAAGCTGACCGTCGTCCGTTCGATGACGCACGGTGAAGCGGCGCACGAACGCGGCACGCACAATATGTTCACGGGCTACCGCCCGAGCCCCGCGATTAAGTTCCCGAGCTACGGTTCGGTCATCTCGCATGAGCAGGGCAGCCGCAACAACCTGCCGCCCTACGTCGTCGTCCCGAGCCAGAGCATCCCTGATCAGGGCACCGGCTACATGAGCAGCGCCTTCGGTCCGTTCGCGCTTGGTAGCGATCCGGCCGACAAGGGCTTCGCCGTCCGCGACCTCCTCGCCCCGAAGGATGTCACCACGCAGCGTTTCGATCGCCGCCGCAGCATGCTCGCCGCCGTCGACGAGCATTTCCGCGCCACCGAAAAGTCCGACGCTATCGGCGCCATGGACAGCTTCCAGCAGGCCGCCTACGGACTCGTCAGCAGCGCCAAGGCCCGCGAGGCTTTCGACCTCTCCAAGGAATCCGACAAGCTGCGCGATGAATACGGCCGCAACACCGCCGGCCAGCGCTTCCTCCTTGCCCGCCGCCTCGTCGAGGCCGGCGTCCGCATGGTCTCCGTCACCTTCGGAGGCTGGGATCACCACTCGAACATCAAGAGCGCCTTCGACGGTCAGGCCCCGAATTTCGACCAAGCTTTTGCCCGCCTCATCACCGACCTCCAGGACCGCGGCATGCTTAAGCGCACGCTCGTCCTCGTCAGCTCCGAGTTCGGCCGCACGCCGAAGATCAACGGAACGAATGGTCGCGACCACTGGCCGCGCGTCTTCTCCGTCGCCATGGCTGGCGGTGGCATGAAGGAAGGTTACATCCATGGCGCCTCCGACGCTCTCGGTGGCGAGCCTGACCGCGACGCGGTCGGCCCGGAAGACTTGGCCAAGACCATGTACCGCGTCCTCGGCATCAACGCCGATAAGCGCATCATGTCGGATGGCGGCCGTCCGGTCGACATCGTCAACGGCGGTCGCATCATGACCGACTGGCTGGCCTAAACCGGCGCCTGAACCCCCATCCGCCCGCCTTTCGGTGCGGCGGGCGGGCTGCGCCCCGCTTAAACGATTTTATGAAGTTCCGTCACCTTGCCGCGCTCCTGCTTGCCCCGCTCACTGCGTGGGCGGCCTATCCCAGCATGACCACGCTGAAGCCGCACGGCGGCCAGATTGGCGCTGACGTCAAACTGACGATCACCGGGGCCCAACTCGATGATTTCGAGGACCTGATGTTCTACACCCCTGGCTTTAAGGTGAAGAGCGTGGAGAGCCGCGCTGCCAACAAGGTGGAACTCACCCTCTCGATCGACAAGTCCGTCCGCGCCGGCAACCACGTCATGCGCGTCCGGACGAAGTCTGGAATCTCGCATATGCGCCAGTTCTTCGCGAGCCCTTTCGCGAACGTCGAGGAGAAGGAACCGAACACCGAGTTCGCCACGGCCCAGCCGATCGCGCTCAATCAGACGGTCGAGGGAGTGATTCTCGCCGAGGACGTCGATTACTACAAGGTCACCGTTAAGAAGGGCCAGCGTATCGGCGTCCAGGTCGACGGCCTCCGCCTCGCCGCGATTCCCAACGGCGCGCTCGATCCGTACATCGCCATCCTCGATAAGGACAAGTTCGAGAAGGCTTTTTCCGACGACACGATCCTGCATCGCCAGGACGGCTATTGTTCCTTCACCGCTGAGTACGATGGCGATTACTACGTGATGGTTCGCGAGTCTTCCTACCGCGGCTCTGCCAATTCCTACTACCGCTTGCACGTGGGCGATTTCCGCCGCCCGGACGCGATCTACCCCGCGGGCGGCAAGCTCGGCTCGAAGCTAACCGTACGTTTCGTCGAGTCGCGTGATTCGTTCGCGGAGGAGCTCGTCCTGCCGACCGAGAACGACGCCGAGTTCGTCCTCTACCCGAAGTCCCAGTCGCCCGCGCCTTCCGGCAATCTCTTCCGACTTTCAACTATCGAGAACACGCTCGAGATGGAGCCGAACGAAACGCTCGAGAAGGGTACACTCGCCGTCGCCGCCGACGCCTACGCCCTCAATGGCATCATTGAGAAACCTGGTGATATCGATTTCTTCCGCGTCCCGCTGAAGAAGGGTCAGGTCTTCGAATGTCGCGCCCTCGCCCAGATTCTCGGTTCCCCGCTCGATCCCGTCGTCACAGTGTTCTCACCCAAGGGTGGCTCGCTCGTCGGCAATGATGATGGCGGCGGCATGCGCCGTCTCGATTCTCGCTTCAAAATTACTGCTTCGGTCGACGGCATCTACACGGTCCGTATCACCGATCACCTGGAGCGCGGCGGAGCTAACTTCGTCTACCGTATCGAGATGGTCGCCTCGCAGCCGAGTCTGAGCTTTGCTTCGCCCGACTATAGCGTCAACGACACCAGCTACCGCCAGTTCATGGCTGTGCCCAAGGGTGGACGCATGGTACTGCTGGAGAACTTCACCCGCAACGGCGTCGGCGGCGACTACCGCTTTGAACTCAAGGATCTTCCAGCTGGCGTGAAGCTGCTCGAAGATGCCGCGCCGGGCGACCAGTCAGGTGTGCCGCTCGTGCTCGAGGCTGCCGCGGATGCCCCCTATGGCGGTGCCATCGTCACGCCTCTCCTCCAGTCGAAGGATCCCAAGAACCAGATTGTCGGCCAGATGCGCCGCACCTACGACATCGTCCGTATTGGAAACACCATCTACTACCAAGGCATCGAGGATCAGCTGCCCGTTGCCGTGGTCGACGAGGCGCCTTACTCGCTCGAAATCGAGAAGCCGGCCGTACCGCTCGTCCGTAATGGGGTCTTCAATCTCAAGGTGATCGCCAAGCGTAAGGAAGGTTTCAAGGGTGCCATCCGCGTCTTCATGTGTTGGACGCCTCCAGGCGTCTCCTCGCTTGGCGAGCAGACCATCGCTGCGGAATCCACCGAGTGCGTCTTCCAGCTTAACGCCAACGCCAACGTCGACACCAAGCCATGGAAGTTCGTCGTGCAAGGCGAGGCCACCGCCGGCAAGGGTAACGTGTACAACGCCTCGCCGTTCGCCGAACTGGCGACCGAGGCCCCTTACGTCGCCGCCAACGGCATTCCGCTCACCGCCCTCGAGGTCGGCATCCCCGGCGTGATGGCGACCAACTTTGAGGTGACCCGTCCGTTCGAAGGTGAGGCCGTCGCCCAGCTCGTCGGCGCCCCTGATACGATTCGCATCGCACCCATCAAGGTGACCAAGGACACCAAGGAACTCCGCTTCACCGTCGAGACCGACGAGAAATCCCGCGTAGGCAAGACCGCCGGCATGTTCGTCCAGGTCGACATCCCCGTTGGCAAGGGCTTCGCTACTCACCGTATCGCACTCGGTTCCATTCTGCGCCTTGACCCAGCTCGTAAGGCTGCGCCCGCGCCGGTCGCCAAGGCTGCCGCCCCCGCTGGCGCCAAGGTTGTCGCGCCTGTGCCCGCCGCCGCCCCGGCCGCCCTTTCCCGGCTCGAACAGCTCCGCCAGAAAAACGAAGCACCCAAGAACTAATTTCGCACCCCATGTCTTTCCGTCCCCGTCTCCCGTTGCTCGCCCTGCTCGCCGTCGGCCTGACGACGATTGCTTCCGCCGCCCCTGTCGCCTTCGACGAAGTGCGCGCGATTTTTGAAGGCAAGTGCCTCGAATGCCACAACCCGGACAAGACCAAGGGCAAGCTGCTCATGACCACCCGCGAGGCCTTCCTCAAGGGTGGAGAAGGTGGCCACGCTCTCATCGGCGTCGACGTCACCCAGAGCGAACTCATCAAGCGCCTCACTTTGCCGAAGGAGCATGACGATATCATGCCGCCCAAGAACGGCCCGCTGCCAGCCGCCGAGATCGATGTCATCCGCCGCTGGGTCGCCGAAGGCGCCGTCTGGCCCGCCGGTGTCGTGCTCGCCGCCAAGGACAAGTCGAAGGAAGAAGCCAAAGCCGAGCTCACGCAGAAGCTTGCGACGCTTGAGAAGCTCGAAATCTTCCCCGAGTCCATCAGCCTCGAGACTAAGCGTGACTTCCATCGCATCGTTGTCTTCGCCACCTTCAAGGATGCCACCACTCGCGATGTCACCGCCTTCGCCGACCTAAAGGTTGGCGACGAGAAGGTTGCCAAGTTTGATGGCTATTCTGTGCACGCCGTGACAGAAGCCGGCAAGACCGAGGTCGTCGCCGCACTTGGCGGACTCACCGCTCGCATCCCCGTCGCCGTCAAGGACGGTCAGAAAGACCGCGCTGTTTCCTTCCGTCTCGACGTCATGCCGGTGTTCCTGCGTGCCACGTGCAATAGCGGCGGCTGCCACGGCGCCGCCCGCGGCAAGGATGGCTTCCGTCTTTCCCTCTTCGGTATGGATCCAGATGGCGATTACATCCGCCTCACGCGCGAGATGATCGGCCGCCGCATCAATCTCGCCATCCCCGAGGAGAGCACGTTGGTCGAAAAGGCCGTCGGCACCGTCCCTCATTCTGGCAACAAGCTCTACGACGCCGATTCCCAGTATAATAAGACCATCCTCGAGTGGATTTCTAATGGTGCTAAGGACGACCCAGTAACCATCGCCAAGGTGACCGGCATCGAAGTCTTCCCGAAGCAGATTGTTCTCGAGGGTAAGGCCGCCACGCAGCAGATCACCGTCCGTGCGACTTACTCCGATGGCACCGACCGTGACGTGACGAGCCTCGCGCTCTTCATGTCGAATAACGATCCCGTTGCCTCCATCGGCAAGGACGGCGTCGTGAAGTCGGGCGACCGCGGCGCAGCGTTCATGCTCGCGCGCTTCGACGTCTTCAGCGTCACCGCCCAGGCCATCGTTATTCCGAAGGGCCTCGTCTATGAGCGTCCGAAGGCCATCGAGGTGAACTACGTCGACAAGGCTGTCAACGAACGCCTCCACCGTCTGCGCATCGTACCTTCGGGCGTCTGCACCGACGAGGAGTTCGTCCGCCGCGTCTACATCGACGTCGTGGGCCTCTACCCCAAGCCGGCCGAACTCCAGGCCTTCGTTGCGGACAAGCATCCCGACAAGCGTAAGCAACTCGTCGAGACGCTCCTTCAGCGCAAGGAGTTCACCGAACTCTGGGTGATGAAGTGGGCCGAGCTGCTCCAGATCCGTTCCGGGATTGCCGGCAACAACAACGTCCCTCCGTTCTACAAAAACGCGCTACTCTACTATAACTGGATGGCCGACGAAATCGGCAAGAACCGCCCGATCAATGAGATCGTCGTCGAACTGCTGTCGGCCAACGGCGGCACGGTCTCCGTCCCCGCAGTGAACTACTACCAGAGCGAGCTCGACCGCCTCAAGCTGTCCGAGAACGTTGCCCAGGTCTTCATGGGCATGCGCATCCAGTGCGCCCAGTGCCATAACCATCCGTTCGACCGCTGGACGATGAACGACTACTACGGCTTCAATGCCTTCTTTGCCCAGATCGGACGCAAGGCCACCGACGACCCGCAGGAAGTCGTGGTGTTCAATAGCAAGGGCGGCGAGACCCAGCACTTCCTGACCAAGAAGAATGTGAAGCCTAAGTTCCTCGGCGGCGAGGAGCCCGAGCTCAAGCCCGGCGATGATCGTCGTCGCGTGATGGCCGAGTGGCTCGCGTCTCCGCGCAATCCCTACTTCGCGCGTAATATCGCCAACATCGTCTGGGCCCACTTCCTCGGCGTCGGCGTCGTGGATCCGGTCGATGACGTCCGCGTCTCCAACCCGCCTTCCAACACCGATCTGATGGATGAGCTGGCCGCCCACCTGACCGAATACAAGTACGATGTCCGCAAGCTCGTCCGCGACATCACCGCTTCGGCCGCCTACCAGCGCAGCTCGAAGACTAACGAGACGAACGCCAACGATAAGTTGAACTTCGCCCGCGCCCAGGTTCGCCGCGTACGCGCCGAGGTGCTCCTCGACGCTATCTCCCAGATCACCGAGACGCCGAACAAGTTCCAGGGCCTCCCGGTCGGTGCGCGCGCGGTCCAGATCGCGGACGGTGCCGTCTCGAATTACTTCCTCGAGACCTTCGGCCGCTCGAAGCGCGAGTCCGTCGCCTCGACCGAGGTGAAGACCGATCCGAACTTGTCCCAAGCGCTTCACCTGATGAATGGTGACGCCGTCAACGACCGCATCCGCC
>Ga0209134_10000283_pt1 | contig 13386 bp, 38 predicted proteins | sample LauGreSp1BDMLBSN_2_FD_187566 | JGI IMG/M metagenome (GOLD analysis project Ga0209134, IMG submission 187566) | Freshwater lake microbial communities from Lake Michigan, USA - Sp13.BD.MLB.SN (SPAdes) (version 2) | ecosystem: Environmental > Aquatic > Freshwater > Lake | place: Lake Michigan, USA... | reverse complement strand
ATAGTTCAGATGGGGATTTACTGGAACCTTTTGTTCTAGGGTTTATTGACGGAATTAGGGATCAAGATTTTAATGTGTGGGCATTTCATTGTCCTTATGACAATCAAGTTCAGATTGAAATTTATAGATCGATGTTTCAATTAGGAGAATCTCTTAATTTTTACAAGAGCGGAAAAAATAGTATTGACTATGTTTCGACAATTCAAAAAGAATTCTCATCCAAAATGAGAACGGAACTTACGCGTTCTCTTGATGGTGAGTAACAACAACTAGTAAATTTCGACGAATATGCTGAAATTGGAAGACTATGAATTGAATAGCTCAGAGGTAGAGCGCGGTTATGCAGAGGAATAGAAATATTTCTCAAAACACTACGAGGTCATAGGTTCGAATCCTATTTCAATTCAAAAAAATAGTTGTCAGACTTAAACTGACTTAAGTATACTAGATGCTTAATAAGAAAATAAGAGTTGAATTCTAGTGGTCAACAAATAGTTTCCCGATTCTATTCAAAAATCGGACTTAAAACTAATCACTGGTATTTATCAACCGCTCTTTTTTTAGGTAACACAAGTAGCTCTTGTGCCAAGTTCAAATCTTGGAATTGAGTTTTCAATTGATAACATACGGAAAACTTTTAATTTTCACAGTGGTTAGTTTTAATTTTCGGCCTTATCTTCCAAATGGTTAGGAAACAGGATTTTCACTCCTGTAATTTGGGTTCGATTCCCAATGAGGTCATTATGAGGAGATTTTAAAATGTTACGCGAAATTTCAAAACAAATTAAAATCAAAGGTCATGTAGTCGAAATTGTTCCCACTGGTAAATACGATATCTATTCAAGGTGTAAAACTTGTGACCGATTAAATTTGAATTTTGAAATAAATCAAATCGAAAAAGAAAAAATTGATTTGATTTGTGAAAAAAACTATGATAAAAAACTTGGTAAGCGTATTTCGAACGCTGGTGATGAAGCATATCAAAATGCTATGTTTAAATTGTATGAGAAGTTGTTTGTCCAGCTAAGAGAAATTGCAAAAACTTTGAAATAAAAGCGTTTTATGATGAATAAAAAGTCGTGAAGCGAGTCTAAGAGTGAGAGATTAGCGGAAATGTTGGAATCGGCAGACAAAGCGGACTTAAAATCCGCCGCTAGAAATAGCGTACGGGTTCAAGTCCCGTTTTCCGCACTAAAATTGTTAAATAAGCCTTTAATTAGGACCCGTTAATAACGCAAATAAAGTTTTTGCGTTAAAAGAAAACAAAGTAACGGAGCAAAAATGACTTTGGTTTCAGCGTTTAATGCAATGTATGAGGCTTCACGATATATGATTGATTGTGGAGGGGGAAATTTCTTTCCTGGTATTCGTGATCATTCTGATTTCATGTGGCACCCTGTTAAAGTAATGGGTACCGTCAAATATGGTTGGTTTAAGGACGAACATCTACAACCGTCATTTGATGCTCCCGAAAATATTTCTGCTCGCTGTGAATAAAAGGAGAAAAAATGCAAAATCGCGGAGCTTATCCAATTGGTAATGGTATTAATGGTTCATCTGAACGATTTGCAAGGCAAATTGCATATCCAGGAGATCGAGTTACAATTCATAGTCTAGAAAGAATTTACTTTGATTCTGGGCTAGAAGCGAAAGATTCAAATATGCCCGATGATATTCCCGCTGAATATCATCAAATGTGGAAAAATGGTTTCGATCGTCAAATGAACGAAGCTATTGAATATACTAAGTCATGCGGCGGCGATTTGGAAAAGAATCGAATGCAAATTCGATTGGAACGGCGAACGCGTAATAATAAAATGCGTCCACCGTCTGATGATTAAACCCAGGGCGCGAAACGTTTCAAGCCTCTTAACTGGGTTTATACAAAATAGTACACACTTAATCCTATTTTCGGGATATGTTGTCACTGCTATTTTGTTTCTCGAACACCCGAGTAATTTTCTCGTTGATTAGGTGATTTGGTTAACGAGCGTTTTGTAAGTTTCGTGTAAAAAACTTAATCGCTTTACTAGAAAAAGTTAAAGAAAAATTCGTAATTCTAGTTAAATACGAACGTAAGGAAATCGCGTAAGAGTTTCAAGTGTTGTGTATGGTCCATCGAAAGATGAAAGGTTCGAATCCTTTACGGTGCGCAGATTTTATAAACCAAAATGTCAGGGCTAAAAAATCTGTTCTAACTTACTTGCTAGATAAGTTATAGACATTTCCCGGAGTATTCTAGTCTAACTCCATTTGAATACACGAAAAATAACCAAACAAAGTAGCGCTTAAATTTGTTTGGTACTAATGTTAAGTCGAGTGTGGTTAAAGTTTGATCTTACAGATATCATTGGAAAATTTACAAACTCGTAAATCGGGCCTGATTACGAGAAGGTTTTTCTGAAGTAGAAACAAGCATTGTCCCTACGTGGACTTTATAGATGCTAAATTGCTTTTGAAAATTCCGAACTATGTAAACTTTCAATCTGTAGCGCGGGCATATCTTCTAATTGGTTAGGAAACAAGTCTGATAAACTTGTAATCCAGATTCGAGTTCTGGTTTGCCCATTTTTTCCTTTAGAGTGTTGAGATAAAAAATGTCAAAACTCCAATGTGACCTTCTAATTCAAAACGAAGACTTCCTTTGGTTTGATAAACAAGATACAGATCAAAAAATTTCACGTATTGAAGAACAATGGAATCTTTTTATGTGGATTTACGTAAATAATTTGCATGATGTAGCATTTGAATTTGGTAAAAATGCAGATTTCGGAGAATATGATTTCAAATACTACGAATCTGAATGGGAAGTTTGGCATTGTAACTACTAAAATTGTGGAACATTTCATCTATCAAGTAATTTGCAAAACCGACACATTTGAAATTAAGTGTTTTCTAACTGAAACTTCAGCAGAAAACGCAAAGAATCGAGTTTACGAAAGTTACAAAAACAGGTATTCAGTAAACAAACTAAACATGAAAGTTCATCGACTTTATAAATCTGAGTTTAAGGTTGGTGATATTTTGATGGAGGTTTTTGAGTTTTAATATGAACGATTTTTCCATAAATCAAAGAATGTCGATTCAAGAAATTGGTCAAAGAATCGAAAGAGTAATTGCACTTCATAAGCAAGAATGTATTGGAACAGAAATTGACGTTCAACTTTTTCAACTAGCTTTTGATGGACATCCTTTGTATAAAGTTGTTAAGTCTGCTTTTGAAAATGATCATGAAGGTTTGAGCAAAATTGCTAAGGAACTGAAGGAGTGGAAATGATGAATTCACAAGGTTTCAAAGACGGTTACGAAGATAACGATTTTAAATATGATCTTCTCGAAACTGATAAGAAATATTTCGATGATTACCACAATGGTAAGAACTGGCGAAATATTCACTTGTCTATTCTCGAACTACGAGACGATATAATTATTGATGTCATAATTGAAAACTTTCAAACTAATCATGACATTGCGATTAATTTGATGAATGATTTCACTTTCGATTGAATAAAAAAGTTTCTTCTACGTCTAAGGTTACATGGTAAACAAAAACATTACCGCTAAGTTTGATTACCGTTATAAAATCCGTGAGGAAACAATTTCTCAATTTCCCTTAATTAAAGGTGAAGATGATTACGAATTAGCAAAACGAATTTGCGATTCCCTAGCTGAAAAAGGTTATGAGCGAGAGGAAATTTATGATTTGCGTTTGACTTGTGAATAATGAGAAGACTTCCCGCCCAAAAATCAACCATTGATCCGAAGAGAATTGATCAGCTCCCGTATTTTAATTGATAGAAACTAACTAGTTAGTTAGTTTTCTTTGCGAAAGCGATACCCAATCAAGTATATGGACTTAGCAGTCTAATTGATGGTTATTATCGTAAGTAGTTATCAAATGTGCCGAAGATTACGCTTTCAAAGTAATGGACTTTGAAAGTATTAGTATGAAGGGCTTGATTAATGGTTGATTTTTGGGTGGGAAAAGAGTTTTTGAAATATGGACCTTTAGCTTAATTGGTTAAAGCTTCCGACTCATAATCGGCAGATTCCGGGTTCAAGTCCCGGAGGGTCTACTAACCTTATTTGCGAAAACAATTATGTTTAAGCTTCTAGTACCAATTCCAAAAGAAATTTTTATCGCTGTATCAGGTGGTATTGATTCAATGGTGGTATTAGATTTTTGCATGATGATGAAAAAACAAATTACTGTTCTTACCTTCGATCATGGAACAGAATTTGGAAAAATTTCAACAGAATTTGTAACTGATTTTTGCGATAAAAAAGGAATTTCCTTAATACAAGGAAAAATTCAATCAAATATTGATTGGCTACATAAATCAAAGGAAGAAATTTGGAGATTTTGCCGTTATGAGTTCTTTAAACAGAATTCTAACCCAAACAATAAAATTATCACTGCACATCATTTGAATGATGCAATCGAAACTTGGATTTTCACTTCATTGCATGGAAATCCTTTTTTGATTCCTCCAAAAAGAGATAATTTTATTCGACCATTTTTGACTTCCGAAAAAGAGTTATTTGTTCAATGGGCGAAAAATAAAAAAGTACCTTATCTAAATGATCCTTCGAATAATGATTCTCGTTACATGAGAAATTTGATTCGAAATGAGATTGTACCAAACGCCCTTAGAGTTAATCCTGGTTTACCAAAAGTAATTCGTAAGAAATATTTGGAATTAATTCAAAATGAAAACTCTTAACTTCGAAGTAAACGAGCTTTCGAAATTGTTCTTGAATAGAAATAACGCAGATAATCGCGGTCAATACTTAGACGGTTTTGGTTTTGCGATTTCTGACTATACTCTAGGTCATTTGGAAGCATTGTGTAATTTGTCAGATGATTCTTTGTCGAGAGATCGATTATATTATCTGGCTGAACTTTTTGGATTTGTTCCGAAGATTGGGTTTTGAAATGTGCACACTATTCGAAATGTTATCCGCGATAAAGAATTATAATTCTCAAAACGAATATACAAACAAAGTCTCCAACTTCAAACTCAGAAAAGCCAGAAATTGATTGGAATTTTGTTCTAGGAATGTTTTTTGGAATTGGGTATTTGATTTTCGCGTGAACCACCTAAAGGTTTGTTTAATGCCAAAACTCTACGAAATTGATCATCCTTATTATTGTTCAGAACATAATTATCGCTGTTCTGGAATTCAAAGTCATACAGTAGTTTTCCAATACGATAATTGGGAAGCTTTTAAAGAAAGCAGTTGGTTTGATTCTGATCTAAATTGGAATCTTCTTTTTCGTTTTGATTGGCGAGATCAACTAAACGAAGATGGTACCGATACTCAAAATGGACAACTTTGTTTATTTTGGCTTCTTCAACGAAAAGGTGATTTTAATTCTTGCATTATTAGTAATATGAAAATCGAGAATGAACCTGAGGTTCGAGAATGGCTTCAAAGAATCTTTGTGATAAAGATTCTGAATATGATGAAGGATTCATCATTCGGTTAGGAGAAATTTATGATCGTTTAGGATTGAATGAATCTGGAAAACTTGCGGAATTCATAAAATGAAAATCATCGAAGATAATAAATGTATCGTAAAAGCTGGTCGTGGTGCTTTTCGTAAAGCTCGATTGCTTTCAATTTCAAATCTAGTCAAGTTCGGAAATAATAATTGCATTAACGTGTGCGTTATTTCTAAGCGAAATCAAATTCTTTATACAGTTTACGTTTATGTAAGTAACTCTGCTAATTACGGTGTAATGTATGAGAATAATTTTGTTCGAATGAAGTTTCGAGTTTCGAAGCTGTCGATTAGTTATTTGAATCGAAAGACTTCTGGCGCCTTTACCTAAAGGCTCGTTGACATGACTTTCAAATTCCAAAAAACTAATTCCAGTCGATTACAAATCATTTCAAAAATCGATTACCGTTCAGAGGATTATTTCATTTTGCGAAACATTTGCTCAATTTCAGCAATTGATGCTTTGGGAATCGTATATAATCCTAATCGAAGTAAGAAAGTAAAGATTTCAATTTAGGAAATCATGAAAATCCACGAACTAATTTCAGAATTAGAAAAGAATCCAGAATTGGAATTCGGTAATGAAATTGAAGCTGTTTTTAAGTTAGGTGAAATTTCTGAACGAAATCGAATTCTTAATGGTTTGAATGAGTTAAAGTCATATGTTCCTGTTGATTGGCATCGAACAATTGATGTAGTAATTTATGATTTGAAAACTATAAAAATATGATTAACAAAGACGAAAACCAAAAAATCGTAGATAAAAAGCGACAGCTCTATTTAAATGGAGAACTTACTCACAAAAACTATTATCTTTGGCTTTCAGAATTTCTAGAAATTCCCGGTAGCATGATTCCATTTCGTCGAGATGAATTGCTTGCGAGTAGCGATCCTCTCAATATGAACGATTTGTCTCTTAGTAAATGGGATGCTCAACATATTTTTGTTTCTCGAATTGCTTATTCCAAAATTCGAGTTTGGAGTTTAAGTGAAACTGTTTGTTGTCTAAAAGCAATGGCTCAACATTTGATTAATCGATAAAACGAAAATGAAAGCCCTTTCAGAAAAAGAATTGGTTCGAATTCTGAATGCAAATGGTTATAAATTGATTCGACAATCTGGACATCAAATTTTTAGTAACGGCGAAATAAATGTAGCTGTACCGAGAAGTCGAAAGAATTTATCATTTGTAATTTGTAGGTTTGTTTTGCGAAAAGCTGGAATTATTGTTGAGGGGGTTACATGACATTACTAGAATCGTTCGCAAGAATTTCTGAAGAAAAAGAAAACGAATTACAAATTCTACGCGATTTGGCAAACTCACTGAAAAATGAGAATGTTAAATTACGAAATCTTTTGATTGAAGGAGAAAAACTTCGAGAACAGTATGTTTTGTGTTGTGCATTGAATGTTTCTCCTGAAATAATACTGAATATATTAAGTAATGAAATTTAGGAGTTTAAAAAACCTGGAAGATTGGCCGAGTTTGGTTTATGGCACTGGTCTTGAAAACCAGCAAATCTGAAAAGATTTCAAAGGTTCGAATCCTTTATCTTCCGCTAGAAAAAGAAAAAATTATGTGTGATATTCAAAATAAAGAACATTAGTTTGGTTAATATCAATTAAAAATGTAAATCGTAACAGTTTGATGAAAGAAAAGTATTTATGAATAAAGAACAAATTAAAGAACTAACAATTTCCGTAAAAACGGAATACACATCCTTGGTAAAATCGATTATACTTCATTGTAATAAATACAAGAAAAGTTTTCCTGAATTGTTTTTTGGCTATTACGTGTATGTCAGAAAAGATTCACAATCTATAACTTACGAATTAGGTGTTCATTTGAGTGAATCTGCATCGATTCAAATATCTTTGAATCAAAAATCAATGTATTTCAATATCAAACATGAATACAACGAAGATGTTAACGGACAAAGCGATTGTTCAATTCGAAAAATTAAATCGGATAGTGATAAACTATTCAAATTGATTAGTGAATTGAAAAGTATGATAAGCTAATTAGTGTTTCGACGAATATGATGAAATTGGTAGACAAAGCTGCTTAAAAGGCGGCGGAATTCTAAACAAAGATGAAAACTTGGGGCACCAAGAATTTCTAGCACTTTGCATGAATTCGTGCAGGTTCGAGTCCTGTTATTCGTCCTATTGAAAAGGAAACATGACGCAACCTTCATTAAATCCTTTGTTTTATGTTGGTAGAATACCTATGTATGTGCCAGTGATATGTTTCATTGTCGCTCAAATACGAAATCTTTCGTTTTCGGGATTTGCAATTTATTTTGTTGCATTAAATATTTTGTGGGTTTGCGTCGACATGATTTTGACTATTGCACCTTATCTCAAAAAGGTGCCGGAATGATTTGTTATGTGTTACTTAAATAACAATTCCATTTTTATTAGTCCGATCGGTTCTGATTCTTGTACAGATGAATGGTATTGTTTAGGTTGTGCGTGGAATGCAAAAATAGAAATTTGGAATTCACGAATTGGCGAACGATATTTATGCAAATGTTGTGGAAAAGCAGGTTTACTCTTAGACGAAGATGGTCCAAAATATTTGAATTACGAAAAAGATCATAAACCTAACGAATCAACATTTGATTTTGAAAAAAGATTGTGGTTTTCTAATTTAGAGTAGTTTATGACGAATATGATGTAATTGGTAGCCATAGCCTGTTTAAGAGACAGACTGAATTCTTGAATGAATTCGTGCAGGTTCAAGTCCTGTTATTCGTTTTATTGAAAAGGTTGAAAAGAACCATGACCATAAAAGAATACATTCAAGAACTTTCCAAATTAGATCAAAATCGAAGAATTGTTATGACAAATGCTTCTCACCATGGAATTTTTGCAGTTGATCCTAAAATCGAAAAAATTCATTTGACTCAATATGATCAATTTATGAGATCAAATTCAGAAGATTTTGTATATGAGATATCTGCTGAAGTTTGGGAGCTTTGAAAATGAAACTCCACGAATTCCTAAGTCAATTCAAAGATCTAGATCCAAACATGGAAGTTTATGGATACACTCATTCTGATAAAGTCTGTTTAGAGAAAAAGAAATCTTTTCATGAAGTTGTTTTTGTAAACGATAATCCTGGCTCTTATCCTAGATACAAAAGTGATCATCGTTTGGATAATTATAATCGGGAAGTATTGGTTATTTCGTAAATTAGGGGAAATATGGATACTCTAACTGCTATGTTGCGTGCACAATCTGCTCATGCGTCTAATTCCAAAATCAAAGTTTTTGATTGGGACAAGGCAGCATTTCTTATTAAAGTTCAAAAGGCTAAAATTGCATCGGCTGGTTTGGAAGGTGATTGGGAATGGACAGGAGGTACTATTTTTAATGGTCGACCATTACTTGCAGATGAATCATATACATTCCTTGCTTCAAATCACGCAACGCCTCAAATCATAATTGATGATGTTGAACATGATTGTTGGTGTTATCAAAGTGAACATCCTGAATGGAATTCTGGTACTCGTTGGCCGCAATCTGCACTTGATATTCTTAAGGCGTGACTAAAATGAAACTTCGGGATCTACTAAAGCATTTTGAACATCTTGATTTGGATACGGAGATTTATCTTTGTTCTGATTATGATGATGATGGAGAAAGATTTCTTTCCGAAAACATTTCAATCGGTCCAGTTTTAGCTATTCCACATCCGACTTTTAAAACAAATCTATTTGTTCCCGATGAAGAATTAAATAGAAATGATAAGAATGTTGTCGAAGTAGTTGTGATTATGTGAGGAATTATGAAACTTAAAGATTTTCTAAAACAATTTGAAAACGAAGATCCTGAAACTGAGATTGTTCAGCAAACAAAAGATCATTATAGAGATTTGGAAAAGGATATTGACATCGAAACATGTTATGTTCCAATCGATGAATTTGAAAAAGACGTAATTACGAAATATTATCCCGCAAAATGGGAATATTCTACTGACGTTAAAGTAATAAAGATTGGATAATAATGAAACTCAAAGATTTTCTAAAACTTTTCGAAGGTAAAGATCCAGAAATGGAAATTGTAGTTTCTGATTTACATGGAAATTTTACAAAATCTGTAGAAGTTTCTGAAGCTTTTGTTCCTTATTCAGAATTTAGTCACGACCCATTTTCAGTAAAACTAAATATCAATAATGCAATAGAAAAAGGACACGATCCTATCGAAGTTTTGTTGATTTGGTGAAATATGAAACTCTCTGAATATCTAAAGCAATTTGAAAAATTAAATCCGGATTTTGAAGTTATTTTGAACGATCTAGATAACAACGGAGAATCATTTTCTAAATTTGTTCCATTTGAACTTGTATATTCGGATGATCCGAATCGAGAAAATCCTACTTGGGATGAATTTAAAAGTGGAATCTGTAATATTCCGATTATTCTTCTTCCTTAGTATTTGGGTGAAATATGAAATTACGTGAATATCTCGAACAATTTAAAGATTTAGATCCTGAGTTAGAAGTATTCGATCAACATCCAGATTATTTTACTATTGATAAAGTTGATAGTAATTATGTTCGAATTGTCTATGTAAAAGATCCTTCTGAAAAAAGTTGTGAATTTAGCCGTGAACCAAAAGGTTTATTGAATAAGAAAGTAGTTCAGTTATGAAACTTTGTGAATATTTAAAGCAATTTGAAGGTTTGGATTCTGAAACAGAAGTAGTGCTGCCTAGCAGACTTTACGAAGATGAAGGATCGAATGCTTGTGCTTTGAATTTTGAAGCATATTCACATGCTTTTTCTTACCATAAAATTGGTAACGCAGTTCTTTGCGATAAGAAGAAAATAAATTCATACAGCCAACCTGTAATTGTTCTCGGCGGTTTGTAATTGTTCTCGGTTGAATTCCTTTCCCCTTCATGTGTAGTTATGTTAGTTTTACGTGTAACATAAGAGAGGCTATGTTACACGTGAGCGAAAATGAACGTGAAGAAAAGCGACGAAAAAGAATTTTGGATTGAATAAAGGTTGAGAGGGAACGTCTAACCATAAAGCGCCTATGACAAAACAAGAAGTTTTGATTCAAACTAAAATGTTGAGTGATAAATTCAACAACAATCCCGCTTGTGAATTACAGATTGTATGTTCTAAGCGATTCTATTTTACCGAAAACAACATCGAAATGTGTGCCGGAATTGCAGGTTTTGTAAAAAATCAACCTGTCGTAATAATGTGTTCGATTTCTGAATTTGATACTGTTTGGAAAGAATACAGTTTCAAACTAAACAAGAAGTCGATTTGGAATTCAGTTGTTGAGTATGTTTCGGATATTTTGCTTTGAAAGGTGATATGAATAATAAAGACAACGCAATGAAAATTCTTCGTGCTGTTGATTTGCGCGAAGCTAGTTACCGAGCATTTGACGAAAGTGGCGAGTATACTAAATCAATGAAGGAATGTTTTGATGAAGTTTTCAAAAATGATCCAATGAAACAAATCTATATGTGGTCATTAGATCGATATTGGAATGAAACTATTGATATTTGTGAAGAAATTCTAAGGAATTCTTAGAAGTATAATGCAAAGCTATCAATACGTCACATTCATAATTGACGCGGTATATCGAATATTGCGCAATTTACAAAATCTCGAACAAGATTTTGTGACTACCGAAGTTGAATGTTATCAGATTATTCGAATACATAATGATCATTTTCACCTTAGTGATTTACTTACGTTTCGTGTAAGAAATGATATTCTTGAGTTATTAATCAGCGAATATGATAGTAATGTGTTAATCAACAATCGTAAATTTGAGTGTGAGCTATCACGAGCAAAAGCGAAACTAATGTTGTTGTCCGTTATGAATATACTTCGTGAATAAGGGAAATGAATTGAGGATTGGAAAATAATATGCTGACTCATAAAGAAATAGCAGATAAAATTCTTGACGCAATAGATTTGCATAAAAAGAGTTATGTTAAAACTGGTATTGGTTTTGATCGTGCCGGAAAGAAACACGAAGAAGGAATTCATACAAAAACCATAACTGAATGTTTTCAGGAAATTTTTGGTGATGATTCATTTCTTTACGAACCTTACAGAATCGTATTGGATGTTTGGCCATCGAAAATGGAATCTTGGGCGATTTCTGTTTTGAAAATTACCTAGACTGGAAGTTTAAGGAATAAATGGAACAAATCTGGAAAAATCTCAACATTACTATTGATTGGACTAAAGAAGTTCCTTTGAATAGATTGATTGCTTTGAGATTAAAGTTTCACAATCAAATTCGTTCTTTGTTAAGTGGTAAACTTAATAAGTATACTGGAAAGTACGCAAAGAATATTAGTGATTTAAAACGAGCTTGGAATTTTGTCAATAATAAAATTCGAGAAATGAAAAGTAAATCAAATGAGTGATTTAAACACACGGTCTGAAGGTTTAGAAAATAAATGCGAAGAATTAGGTAAAGCCTTTTTCTTAGGTTATGAAAATTGGTTGAATCCTTCAAATCCTTATGTTAAAGGAACTATCGAGTTTTTTGATTATGAATGGGGAGTAGCTTCTGCATTAGATGAACGTGGAGAATAAATCCAATGAGTGATAGTATCCAACAAATTCAAGGTTACGAAGTTTTAGATGATGATAAACCTGCTGTTTTCAAAAACAATGGTGAAGTTTTACCAGGGCAAAAATATTTCTATACAGACTGGGAATCTGCTTTAGATCATTGTAAAGAATATTTAAATGTTTGGTCTGATTATTTACCGGAAGATTGGCAACCAGATTGGCCAATTCTAATGCCGAGCGGATCAAAAATCGAAATTCGATTTTTACCTGGAATTGAATGGTAAATCATGAAATGGTCTTCACGACAACAATCCTGTAACGACGAGTTTTTACCAAAAACTCCCTTTATTCGCACAAAGAAAGTTTTTGAATCTTTTCTCGATAAGAAAAAGTATCATCAAGAATTCGAGGCAAATAAATTAAAACGAGCCGCAGAAGTAAAAGAGTATTTAGAAAAATCTATCAAGTGTAAATGCGGTAAAGCTGCTCGAATAATGGTTCCTGATCCTTATGATATCGAATCAAAAACTTGGGTAGATGAACCAGAAAAAGTTGTGATTCTAAATCATTATTCTTGTAAAGATCGAAAGTGTATTGCTCGATTGAAAAATAATTTAGAGAATAGTGCGATGGAGATTTGAGTATTATGAAAGCAAAAGACTTAATTACAGAACTTTCTAAACTTAATCCCGAATCTGAAATTTATGTTCATGTATTCGATACTTACACTATCACGAAAAATTTCAAAGTAGAAAATGCTTTCCGTGATAGTGAAGAAATCGGCGATCCTATTTGTTTTGTAGACAAATTAGATGAAGATTTTACGGTACCTGTTATTCTTCTTACTAATCGAGAAGATGAAGATTGCGAAAGTGAATCTTTAATTCCAGAAGAAAAGGGTTGTGAATCTGATATAATGAATGCTTATTTCGATTCTCAATTGGACGATCGGTTGTTGTAAGTTTATGAGCGACACCGAATTCGAAAAACTAATCAAAAATCTTCGTTCTTTGAAGAAAGAAATCGAATTAAGACTTCGATACAAAGGTGAAGTTACTCAATTCGAATTGAATCTTAAAGCGGAAATTGAAAATCAACTTCCACAATTAGGAATTAGGAATTTTGTAAAAGGGATTGACGCCCAAATGGAACAGGGATCCGTGTTGCAAGAACCAAGCACAGAACTATTATATTTGACCAGCGCAACTAATCAAATCTAGTAATAATAGCCGTGAGTTCAAATCTCACCAATTCCACTGAAAATTTGTAAAGGAAAGTATGATCAAAACCGGATTTCTTCTTTGTTCGCAGGATAATT
>Ga0209134_10000282_pt1 | contig 13455 bp, 13 predicted proteins | sample LauGreSp1BDMLBSN_2_FD_187566 | JGI IMG/M metagenome (GOLD analysis project Ga0209134, IMG submission 187566) | Freshwater lake microbial communities from Lake Michigan, USA - Sp13.BD.MLB.SN (SPAdes) (version 2) | ecosystem: Environmental > Aquatic > Freshwater > Lake | place: Lake Michigan, USA... | reverse complement strand
GCCAGAGCAAGCCTTCTACATGGTGGGAACCATCGACGAAGCGTTCGAAAAAGCCAAGAAGATCTGAGCCTAGTATGCGCACCATTCACGTCGATGTTGTCAGCGCAGAAGAGTCCATCTTCTCAGGCGAAGCTACTTTTGTGGCATTGCCTGGTGAGGCTGGCGAACTAGGTATCTATCCCCGCCACACGCCGTTGATCACACGTATCCGTCCCGGATCTGTGCGCATCCATACGGCAGACGGCGGCGAAGAGTTTGTGTTTGTGGCCGGCGGCATTTTGGAAGTCCAACCTGACTGCGTCACCGTGATGTCTGACACTGCAGTGCGTGGTAGCGATTTGGATGAAGAAAAAGCCAACTCCGCCAAACAAGCCGCAGAAGAAGCTATCAAAAACGCCAAGAGCGATGTCGATCTGGCCCGCGCCCGTTCTGAGCTCGCCATTTTGGCCGCTGAATTGTCTGCATTGCGTCGCTACCGCGCTAAGAAATAACTCTCTAGCAAATTTGCGACCTGGCTAGCAAAGCAAGTTCAACTTAACCTCAAAGCCCCAGTCGAAAGACTGGGGCTTTGTTTTTGGTGAGAGGAATCAGGAGACAATCGCTCTATGCCCAAAGCCAAACTCCAAGCAGCCACAGTTGGCGGTTCTGCGCACGACGTAGAAGCCCAGTTTTACGAAGCGCTTCAAACTGGTGATTTAGAAAAACTTATGGCGTGCTGGGCTGACGAAGACGACGTTGTGTGTGTACATCCAGGCGGGCCGAGGTTAGTGGGTAATGCACAGATTCGCGCTGCATTTGAAGCCATGTTTAACAACGGAACCATAGCCGCTATTCCTGAGCGCGTCTGCAAAGTTGACTCATTGACCAGCGCTATGCACAACGTGATTGAGCGTATCTCGATTCAAACGCCAGAGGGCATGCAATATGCATTGGTTGTGGCCACCAATGTGTACCAACGCACCGCGCAAGGTTGGCGCATGGTGGCGCACCATGCAAGTCCTGGCACTTCCGCCGCACATGCAGAGGCGCAAGAGTCGCCTCAGGTTTTGCATTGACCTGGGATTACAGAGCCCCTTGGTGGTTACCGGGGGGGAATCTACAAACCATCTATGCCGCAAAAGGATTGCGCCGGCTCACTGACGCACCACCCGTTTGGCAACGACAGCGCTGGGAGACGCCAGATAACGACTTTATAGATGTGGATTGGCTAAGCCCTTTTGCGGCGGCTGGCAACATACAAAAAAATGAAATCCATACAAACACGCGCAATCCATTGCTGGTGTTGTTTCATGGTCTAGAAGGCTCATCTGCTAGCCACTACGCCATAGCCTTTGCGCATGAAGTGCGCAAAATCGGATGGCAAATGGCTGTGCCACATTTCAGAGGTTGCAGCGGAGACATGAACCGTACCCCGCGTGCATACCACTCAGGCGATTACCAAGAGATTGATTGGATACTCAAGCGCTTTCAAAGCACGCATGAAGGTCCAGTGGTTGCAGTGGGCATTTCACTAGGAGGCAATGCGCTGATGAAATGGGCGGGCGAAGTCATGACAGCGGCACACAAAACAGTCAATGCGATTGCCAGTGTGTGTGCGCCACTCGATCTGACTGCCAGCGGTCATGCCATTGACAGTGGCTTCAACCGCATCGCTTACGCCAAAATGTTTTTAGACAGCATGAAACCAAGGGCGATGGCCAAGTTAGCGCAATTCCCAAATCTGTTCGATGCACAGGCCATTCAGTCCGTCACCACTTTGTTTGAGTTTGACGATATCTTCACTGCACCCCTACACGGATTTGAAAATGCAACTGACTATTGGTTACGTGCGTCAGCCAAGCCGGGCATGACAAAAATCGCTTTGCCTGCTTGGGTGATCAACCCACAGAATGACCCTTTCGTACCGACCAGTAGCTTGCCGAAAGTAGAGGAAGTCAGCCCACTCGTTGAGTTATGCCAACCTAAAGACGGCGGCCATGTTGGTTTTACCAGTGGTGCATTTCCGGGAACCTTGCAAGCACTGCCGCAAGCAGTATTGCGATGGTTTGATAGCAAAATTCATACAAACGCCTTATCGCAAAACCATGGATGACATCGTCAAACAAGCCCTAGCCAAATGGCCCAATGTGCCCGACTGTTTCGGTTGGTTAGGGTTGGACGCGCGCGGTGATTGGTATATGCGTGATGATGCTGTGCAAGCCGCAGGCGACTTTGCCAAAAGCAAAGGATCGAAACTACAACATGAAAAGCTCATCGAATTTATAGGACGCAATTACGATGCAAATGCTGACGGGCTATGGTTTTTTCAAAATGGTCCACAGCGCGTCTATGTTGAACTAGAAGTAACGCCCTGGATTTGGCGCTTGCAACCCGATGGAAGCTTACTAGGCCACACACAACGCGTGGCCACCTATCGAAATAGTTGGTTAGACGATGCGGACTGGCTGTATTTAGAAACCGATCTAGGGTTTGGGCTCGTACACAGCATGGACATGTTGCAAGCAGTGCAAAAAATTGAGTCCGAAGAATGGATGCCGCAAAGCGTAGACAAGGTAGATTTACAAAAACGTTTTGGCTTTTGTTTGAGTCCCCATCAAAGACACTTGGCTACAACCGCAAACCCATGAAAAAAGCCACCGTTTAGTAAACAGGTGGCTTTTTTGTGAGGAGCGAAAACGCTAAGTTACTTGGCTTCTGGTTTTTTGGGTTCAGCCAGCTTGCCACCGCTGCCGTTCGCCATATAGACAACAGCTCGGCCAATTTCAAAGTCGCTGTATTCGCCGCCAGCTTGTGCCGCCATACTGCCCTTGCCCTTGAGAGCTGAGGTCAATAAGGCGGGGTAGCCTTTACCTAAACGAGCGGCCCAAGCACCAGCATCGCCAAATTTGGGTGCGCCTAAACTGCCAGCCGCATGGCAACCACCACATTGGACTTTGTAAACTTCTTCTCCGTTGCGCGGCTCTGCGTTGGCAGACTTAATTTCAACAGAGCCTACCTTTTGAATGCGTGCTGCGACCGATTCAGGTGAATTGGAACTACCAGCTTGTGGTTTGTATTCTGAAGTGACGTAATAGACCAAGCCAATAATGACAATAACTGGAAGAATGAACGAGTAAGCGACAGCCCACAAAAGCTGTTTAGGGGTTTTGATGGGGCCCGTGTGGGCTTCTTCGTGGTGGTTGTCGCTCATGATGAGGGAAGTCCTTAAGGGGTACGCAAAACAACTCAAATTATAGCCAGCCCTCTACAATGGCCCGTTACGCCACGATGCGGCTGTAGCTCAGTGGATAGAGTATTGGCCTCCGAAGCCAAGGGTCGTGGGTTCGATCCCCGCCAGCCGCACCAACTTAATCCTTTTTGATTCAACATTTGAGTGTTTTACTCAGTACTTGTCATAAAAGCCCCGCATCTAGTGGACTTTATTGATAATCAACACCTTTCAATTTCATAAGTTTGCCGACCATGAAAAATACACTAACAGCACTTTCATTTTTTGCCTTCGCTGCCTTGATCAATTCTTCGGTCTACGCGCAAGCAACGCCTAGCGCACAACAGATGATCGAGCAACTCAAGGTGCAGCCTGTGCCCGAGCCTCAGAGACGCACCCGCAGCTTGCGCAACTTATCGGTAGAGGCGGTGGACCAAGCAGCCGAGGCCGCGCCACCGGCCCCAGTAGTTAAACCTTCTTTGTCTTTGCAGATCCAGTTCGAGTTCAATTCTTCGCAAATCAACCCGGTCAGCCAACAAGCATTGCTGAACTTATCCACAGCATTGAAAGCGGCAGAACTCAGCGCATCTAAATTTGAAGTCGAGGGCCACACCGACGCCAAAGGCAACGATGCCTACAACCTCAAACTCAGCCAACAGCGTGCGGAGGCGGTGCAGCAATTTCTGGTGCATCAAGGCGTCGCTGTTAACAGATTAGTCGCTTCAGGTAAGGGTTCTACGCACCTTGCCAATGCTGGCAATCCTTTAGCTGCTGAAAACCGTCGGGTCCGCATTGTCAACCTCGACTGAGGCTAAAACGCCCTGGTGGCAAAGCCTTGAGCGTCAGTTCCTCACGTCTCTGTCGCGTTGGTCAGATAAGTGGGTGCACATAGGCCTGGTGCTGGTTTTTTCCGCTTGGATTGTGATTGACGTTGTATTGGTAGGTGTTAGCGGCGGATTGGCGCAAACGACCTACGACAACATGGTGCGTGGACGAGTTATCACCGCCCCTGCCGATCCCCGCATAGTGATCATCGATATCGACGAATCTGCATTGGCCCGCATGTCCACAGAATTTGGCCGCTGGCCTTGGCCTCGTGACACCTTGGCGTCGGTGTTGGACTATGTAGAAGACCAACAACCTGCTGCAGTTGTGTGGGACATTATTTTTTCGGACGTCGACCGTTTGAACCCGGGCGGTGACGCCGCTTTTGATGCGGCGGCCAAGCGTAGCACCCACAGCCATTTTGGGCTGGTGCGTTTACCCAAAACGAATGACGACAAAAGCGAGTTAACGCAAAAAAACTTACCGAGCTTGTGGGTGCAAACAGCGCCTCCAGAATCTAAAGAACTTTCGACGGTTGCGCTCATACCTCCCGTCTTACCTGGCGTTGCAGTCAAACCGCTGGGTTACAACAATGGCTATGTCGATCGCGACGGCATATTGCGACGCTACCGCTACTTTGAACGTTTGGATGACGGCGGGATGATTCAGTCTTTGCCTATGAGCGTGGTGCAACAAGTCGATCCAAAAGCCCACGCATTTTGGTTAGAACGTTTTCTCAACAAGCCCCAAACCATTGCCTCGGACAACGCCACGCAAGACGATGTACTGATTAACTGGCGCAAAAAAGCCAATGTCTATCCGCGTGTTAATTTTGCTGACGTGTTCGCCTTGGCTGATGGCGGCAAATCCAAAGAAGAGGTGCCTTCTTTCGCTGGCAAGATTGTGATCATTGGATCAACTGCTCCAAGTTTGCATGATATTCACCCAACACCACTGTCTTCGACGCAGGCGGGCGTGGAGTCTTTGGCAACAGGGATTGATAACGCTTTGAACCTACGTGTCATGCGTGAAATGCCTAAATGGCTTGGGGCTTTGATTGCGATAGTGATGTGCGTTGGCTTGGCATTTTGGAGCTACCACAAAAATGTGTCTTCCTTGGCTGCTGGTATGTTGGGTATGCCCTCGGTGATGCTCGGCATAAGTTTTTTAAGTCTCAATACAGAACATTTATTTTTAGATTTGAATTTGTCTGCTGGCTTAGGTTTACTATTTGTCGCCTTACTCAATGTATGGGTTCTAATAAACAAACGCCACTGGTTTGGAGATATACCCCCAAACTGTCATCACGTCAGTGTCTCTGCTTGGCGCTTGAAGGATTCTTGGACTGATCAACAACTTCAAAACATGACACGTGTCATGCGCGAACATGCAGCGAATTGCAGAATCTTATTGTTAGACACATCTACTCCCTCGCAAAGAAGAATGATTCGATGGAGACCATTTGCCAATCTCTTAGCATTGGTTGGACCTGAAGTAGAGCTGGAGAATGCAAGAAGAGAATTTGAAAAAACCTTCCCCCACTTGGAGGTCAAAGTTGGGCGTATTTTGGCGCTAGAGAGCCAAAATGAAGTAACCCCACCGCAAATTGCACAATTAGTATTACAGGCTTTTACGGAGGCCTCGCCAGAAAAAATACCGCACCTAAAAAACTGAAGAATAGAAAGCAAACCCCATGAAAAGCAGTATTCGACTCACTTTGGTGAGCCTTGGATTTTTAGCGCAAGCAGCATTTGCGCAAAATGCCAGCGTGATGCGACCAACAGAAATACGTGCAGAAAAGTTGGCATCCTCTGCTGTCCTTGTCCAAGTGAATCAAGGCGCAACAGTGCGCATCACTTCGGTAGAGGGCGGTTGGGTAATGGTTGAAGCGAACTCGGACAAGGGGCGTGTTTCGGGTTGGGTGCGCGCTAGTGCGCTCAATATGCAAGCCGGCGCATCGGTGGTTGCAGGTTTGTCTAGCGGACGTGAGGCCGCTGGAAATACTGCGGTGACACTGGGTGTTAGAAATGTGCCGCCATTGGTGCCGCGCATCAATCGCCACGCGCTCATTATTGGCGTTGGAACATACGAAGACCCGCTCGTACCGCCACTTCCCGGCACCAAGTTGGACAAAGTGTCTGCCACCCAAATTGCGCAAGCCATGCAAGTTCCAGACGGCAATATTCAATACCTTCACGATAGCCAAGCAACGGTGTCCAATATTCGTACAGCGCTCAATAACTTGAACGACAGAGTGCAAGATGGCGACCGCGTATTTATCCACTACTCTGGCCATGGCACACGTTACAAAGACCCGCAAGCCGGTGGTTGCGTGGAGGCACTGCTTCCTTACGACGGTATGAGCAAGGGGATGATCAGCAACACCGAGATGGCCAGCTTGTTAGCGCAAATCACGCAAAAAACTGACAAGTTATTTGTCATGTACGACGCCTGCCACTCCGGAGGGCTTGTGGCTGCAGCGGCCACTGCTAGAACGCGGGGCATTGCCAATAGCAACGACGATGGCGCACTGCGACCAAAGTTTGCAGCGCTGTCGGAGGAGTGCAGCAAGCCGGTGAATATCAAAACTCGAAGCTTGGTCAATGAGCAAGTTAACCGTGGCGCCTTGCCCCAAGACATCGTGCATATTTCTGCTGCGCGAGACAACGAAATAAGTTTTGACGACGAACAAAAAGGCGGATTGGCAACACAGTTTTTCCGCGATTGCATGTTGCGTGAAGCCAAAGACTTAGACGGTTCAGGTGCCATCAGTATTGAAGAGATCAAGCAATGCGCGCAGGAAAAAATCAACCGGCGTATGCAAAACGACAACAACTTTAAAGCGCATAACCTGGTCTTATCAGGCAACGGAAACTTTGTTCCCGCGTGGTTTAGCCAAGGCGTGCCGCAAACCGCAAATGTGATGACTGCTCTGGCCACCCCAGACAAACCGGTTGCGCCAGTAGTTGTTACGCCCGCTCCTGCAACCCCAACGCCACTACCCGCACAGCAAATTGCATTGGCCACGCCTTCGACCACCGCCACGCCAGCAGCTACCCAAAGTCAAACGCTAGCTACGTCTGACATAAAACCTTTGAGTGGCGAGGATGCGCTCAAGCAAATGTATGACCAGCGCAATGCCAAACGCAAAGTACGCGTCACGCTGACCAAAGATCAGCTGGTGATAGGCAAAGACGTTTTAGAGTTCTCAGTGCAATCTGATCGTGCGGGTTATGTCTATGCAGCGCTCGCGGGCTCAGACGGTAAAGCTTTGTATATGTTGTTCCCGAATGACTTAGACCAAAACAACCGCATTGAGGCGGGACAGACACTGAAGTTACCGCAAGGCAAATGGCGCATCAAATCATCCGGCCCAGTCGGCACCAACCATTTGTTGGTCATGGTGGCAGATGCGCCTCGCGATCTGCAAGCATTGAGCGCCAAAAAAGAAGGCCCCTTTATGACTTCTTTGAACGATGCCAGTGGGCGCGCCCAACTAGGCGCATTGTTGACGTCGTCAAAAGCTATCAGTACAGCCGTATGTCAAAACACGGTGTCGGCTAAAAACAACCCCCTGTGTTCAGATGCTTACGGCGCGAGCTTGTTGAGCATCAAAGAAGTGCCTTGATATTAAGAATCGTGGAGTCCAAGATGAAAGTTCTTAACTATTTCCTACAACTCGTTTTACTGGCCTTTCTAACATCAGGCCCAGTAACTCTTATTCATGCGCAAACACTAGATGACGACGCTATTGCTTTGTCAGAGCAAGAAACAGCAAGACTACGCGCAATATTAGAACAACCGATAGATCCGAATTCATTGAAGGCCACTCGGGTTGAGGCCTACAAACAAAAACAGGGCGCCGCCTGGAAACTTGGTGATGCTGTCAAGCAAGAAGAAATTTTGCGTGAGTGGGCGCAAATGGATACTGACGTCGACCCAAGATGGAGGTTGATGAGCTTTTTGTTTCATACAACCAATCGGCAAGAGGCCTATAAATTGGGCGCTGACTTAATACGCGATGTCAAATATGCGCCGTCAGCTGTGAGAATCCGTTCGACTATTGCGGACCACTACATCAATGACAGCAATTTAAAGCAGGCTGGTGTTTTGCTGGAAGAGGCGGGCAACCTTATCAAGAATGAGTGGGGAAGAGTTCCGCGGCAAGGGGCAAATGCTTATTGGATTGTGCGTGCAGAAATGGAGTTCAATCTCATCAAATCTTTTTTCCTGCGACGTTCAGGAAAATGGCAAGAAGGCATTCAAACAGCTAGATTGGCAACCCAAAAAGGGAAAGAATTAATTGGGATTGACAGCTTGGTTGATCCGCTGCAACGTAACTTTGGGCGTAGTTGGTATATGTCTGCAATGGCCCAATTGGCAGACCACCAATCGGCGTCAGGACTTTATGCAGAGGCTGATTTGTCGTTGCGCGAGGCATACCAGTTTGGCAAAACGAATGGGTTTACAGACAACCAAATGCTGCGTATTTTTAATGGCGTTGCATGGCTCAGAAATGCAACTGGACGCTTTGAAGACGCCTTAGCTTATAGCAAGCGAAGTGAAAAAATTGTGTTGGCGCAAGGTGTTCAAAAAGGTGCTCCAGGATGGTTGTATACCCAAACACCCGGTACGTTGGCATTGGCCGGCTTGGACCGTTGGAACGAAGCAGCAGAACGGTACGACGCCATCGACAAAGAAATGGAGCGACTCAAAACCAGGTCGCCAATGGCTTTCCAGTCTTGGCTTCGCGGCCCCGTGTATTTACATGCCGGCCGCTATCCACAAGCCAAGAGAATCTATGAAAACACCTTGAAGTGGCACGTCGAAAACTTCGGCGAAAACCATTACTTCACAGCCTATACCCGTGGCATGTACGCCATTGCTCTTTGGCGTAACGGCGATCCTGTTGGCGCGCGCACGCAGTTTGACCAAGCCATTCAAAACATCACCTCACCGGATGCGCTGACGGGTGACTTTACTGAGGACGTGTTTCGCCGCAAAGGAAAGAAATACATTTTCCAAAACTACATCGACTTGCTCGCTACCACGGCCGATAAAGATGCCAAAGACGCGGCCATTATTTTTCAAATGGCGGATCATTTGAGCTCATCGTCTGTGCAACAAGCACTCTCAGATGCCGCAGTTCGTTCAGGCGTCAATGTGCCTGGCTTGTCAGAAGTAATTCGTAAAGAGCAAGACGCTAAGAACGAGGCCGCTACCTTGATGTCATACATCACATCACAAGGTAGCGAAGGCGATAAAAGGCGTAACCCCCAAGTCATCGAGCAAATGCAACAACGCATGCGTGAATTGGAAGGTCTGCGCAAAGAATACAAAGCGCAAATTCAAAAAGGGTTCCCGGAGTATTTCCAACTCATTCAGCCCAAAGCGCCAAGCCACACCGATATTGCGCAACAGCTCAAGCCGGATGAATTGTTTGTTTCTATCTTGCCGATGGAAAAGCAAACCTATGTGTGGGCTATTGATTCCGCAGGCAAAGTGAACTTCCATCAGTGGCCAGTAGGGGAGAAAGACGGCGCAAAGTTAGTCGACAAAATTCGTAAAACCTTGGATGTGGCAGGCCTTGGTAACAAAGCGCCTGCGTTTGACTATGCAGATGCACACACTATTTATAAAGGCATTTTTGGACCCATCGAGTCTGAGATGGCAGATAAAAAACACTTGATCGTGGCCACCTCAGGTGCTTTTGCCAATATGCCTTTAGGCGTTTTAGTTCGTAAGCCAGTTACTTCTCCTAACCCATTAAATGCTGCTTGGTTGATCAAAGACGCAGCGATAAGCCATGTGCCTACAGCAAGTGGCTGGTTATCGTTGAAGCGCTATGCCAAAGTGCCATCCAGCACTCAGCCGCTTATTGCATGGGGAGATCCTTTGTTTGATAACAAAGTGGCTACGCAGCAAATTGCGGGCGTCATCCCTAAAGCCACGACCGTTAGATCGGTCATTGACACGCGCTCTACCCTCCATATTGGGCTTGAAAGATCCAATGAGGAAAGTTATCTGGCCTACAGCAAAATCCCACCCCTTCCCGAAACACGTGATGAAGTCATTGAACTGGCCAAAATTTTGGCGGCTGACCCCAAACAAGATTTGATTTTGGGCTCAGATGCAACACGTCAATCGGTACTCAAGAGCAGCGCCTCTGGCCAGTTAGGTAAAAAGCAAGTGGTGGTGTTTGCTACGCATGGTTTGTTAGCGGGTGACCTGCCCAACTTAAACCAGCCTGCGTTGGCTATGGCCTCTACTGCCAACCCAGCAGACTCACCTTTGTTGACATTAGAAGATGTATTGGGACTCAAACTTAATGCGGACTGGGTGGTCTTGTCTGCATGTAATACAGCCGGTGCTGATGGACGCGCTGAAGAAGCTTTGAGTGGGTTAGCCCGCGGATTCTTCTTTGCGGGAAGCCGCAGCTTATTGGTGACACACTGGTCTGTGGAGTCGGAGAGCGCCATGTTGCTCACGACCCATACATTTGCGGCTTACAAGAAAGACCCGCAAATGCGTCGTGCTGAAGCACTGAAACAAGCGATGGTCGAGACCATGAAGTTGCCGCAATATGCCCACCCTGCGTATTGGGCGCCTTATGCCTTAGTAGGAGAGGGAGGCCGCTAACAGTTGGCGATGACAACTGTTGAGAAGCGCTGCTTTAATTGGCAGCGCCTTTTTTGGCAAAAACGATTTTGTCAATCACCACTTCGTTTTGTGCGTTGTAAGCCAAAAGAATTTTGACGTCGTGGCCTTTGGCGGAAGCCAACACTTTGGCCTTTTCACTTCTTTGTTCTAGCTGGACCAATGTGCGTATTGCATTGATCATGCTGAAAATAAGAAATGGGTTTTTTGCGGTAACACCAGATGAGCTCGTTGGTTCCGTCATCTGAATCTTCCCGCCGCTTTTCTCCACCTGATTGACCCAAGCCTTCATGCGCTCGGGCATGTTGTTGGGAGAAACCTTGTCGTAAAACGGGACAGTAATCTCGTTCATCGGGGCAGATAAGGACGCGGAGAGCTGGTGGTCGAACTTGTCTGCATCCAAAAACGCCACGATAGGCGTCGCGTCATCTTGCGCGGATTTGGCTGAGGGATTGGTTTCGCAAGCGCTGAGCGCTAGGCAAGCAATTAGTACGAGAGACCAGCGAATAAACAACACATGACGCATACAACACCTCTTCAAGAAGAACGTAGATTGTGAACGATTCTAAAAATTTATGTATTTGCTTCTTTTAGGGCTAATGCCCTGTCATATAAAAGATTGCGCGATTCCCCCGTCAACTCTGCCGTAAGTCGAACTGCGGTTTTGAGCGCAACCTCCTGCATCAGCAGTCTCAGCATCTTGTCATGCACTTCAATCGGGTCGTTGACAACGGTTTGTGCGTGGACCACCAGCGCAAATTCACCGCGGGTGCGTTGCGGGTTGGCATGAATCCAATCGGTCAGAGAATGGGCTGGCAGGGTCGCGATTTCTTCAAACTGTTTGGTCAGCTCTCTGCCAACTGTCACCATGCGGTCGCCAAGAGCTGCCAGTGCGGTTGCAAGTGCTTCTATGCGATGCGGAGCTTCTAACAGCACTTGTGCCCGTCCATCTAATGCCAACAATTGCACGGCGCGTTCTCGCTCTGCAGCCTTGCTTGGCAAGAAACCAACAAACACAAATCCTGACGCGTCTGCTGTGAATGAGCCACACGCGCTCAGCAAGGTCGTAATACTGCTCGCGCCAGGTAGGGGCATGACCCGAAATCCTGCAGCCTGCACCTGCCACGCCAGACGCGCGCCAGGATCGCTAATGGCCGGTGTGCCTGCGTCGCTCACATACGCTACGCGTTGCCCTGCTTGCAAACGTTGGATCACTTCTTGGGAAGCTTGTGTCTCATTGTGTTGGTGCACCGCTAACCAATGGCTGGAGTTGCGCTCAATTCCGTAGCTGCGTAACAAAGTTTGTGAGTGGCGCGTATCTTCACACGCCAAGGTATCGCACACACTCAAAACATGCAGTGCACGCAAGCTGATATCGGCCAAATTACCAATCGGTGTTGCCACCATATACAGCGTGCCAGCAGGGTGGTGCTGCGCAGCCGCGGCATCGTGGGCAGCTGTGAGGGCAGATGAAAAATGCGTAGACAAACCCAAGAGATAAATTCCTTCACCACCAAGCAATCAGGAGATGCAGCCGAAGACCGCGCTTTGCACTATTTGCTAGCCCATGGCTTACAACTGGTACAGCGCAATTATCGAACGCCAGGACGCGGCGGGGGTGAAATTGATTTAATCATGCAAGACAGGCATGGAACTATGGTGTTTGTGGAGGTGCGCAAACGCTTGCATCCCTCTTATGGGGGCCCGTTGGGCAGTGTTTCGGCATCTAAACGCAAGCGCATTGCATTTGCCGCTAAATTTTTCTTGATGCGCCTGAAATATGAGCCCACGTGTCGCTTTGACGTGGTGGCGATAGACGCAGGCGGACTCCATTGGCTACAAGGGGCTTTTGCAGTGGACTGAGTAGCGCAAAAGGTATCATTGCAGGATGCTTGAACAACGAATTGAACAACATTTCATCGACAGTGCGGATCTGAAATACCAGTCAGCGCAAGCGCTATCCAAGCCCATCGCGGCTGCTATTTCAGCTATCTTGGCCAGCGTCACAAGTGGCGGCAAAGTGTTGGCTTGTGGTAATGGCGGATCCGCAGCAGACGCACAACATTTCGCCGCTGAATTTGTAGGGCGGTTTGAACGCGAGCGGCCTGAGTTAGGCGCAATTGCTTTAAGCACAGACAGTTCGATATTGACTGCTATTGCCAACGACTACCACTACGACCAAATTTTTTCTAAGCAAGTTCGTGCGCTTGGTCAGTCTGGAGACGTGTTGTTGGCCATCACCACCAGCGGTAACTCTGCCAATGTTTTGGCGGCCATCGAGGCCGCCCACGAGCGCGATATGACAGTCGTGGCGCTTACCGGCAAAGGCGGTGGCAAGATGGTTCAAGCTTTGCGTGAAACCGACGTACATATTTGCGTGCCGCATGAGCGTACCGCCCGAATTCAAGAAGTGCATTTACTCACCATCCATTGCATTTGCGATGGCGTGGATACGCAACTATTGGGTGATCAAGAAGGAAACTAGGACTATGAACAATTCAACTGCTAAATATCTCGCGGCTATCTCTATGGCGCTTGCGCTCAATGCATGTGCGCCTGTCATGATGGGTGGTGTACTTGGAACGGCCATGATTGCCAGCGACCGTCGCACCACGGGCATTCAAGTGGAAGACGAGGGCATTTCACAACGCAGTGCCAGTGCTATCAAACAAAACTTTGGCGATAAAGAGCATGTCAATGTGACCAGTTACAACCGCCAAGTGCTGATTACCGGCGAGGTCTCTAGCGACCGCGTGCGCACCCAA
>Ga0209134_10000281_pt1 | contig 13474 bp, 9 predicted proteins | sample LauGreSp1BDMLBSN_2_FD_187566 | JGI IMG/M metagenome (GOLD analysis project Ga0209134, IMG submission 187566) | Freshwater lake microbial communities from Lake Michigan, USA - Sp13.BD.MLB.SN (SPAdes) (version 2) | ecosystem: Environmental > Aquatic > Freshwater > Lake | place: Lake Michigan, USA... | reverse complement strand
AGCTTTTCCTGTTTCAAGTTTTGTAGATTTACTATTAATTGCACCTAATCCTATTAAATGTTCTTTAGCGCGTTTATAAGCTACGCTATTTTCTGCAGCATTTTTTGAATTTTTTACATTTAAAGCATCTTGTATATCTGTTGAAAATGTAGGACTTGTTCCCATTGTTAATGGAGAACCGGTAACTATTGGTTTTACATATTGTTTTCCTGAAGTAACATTTCCATTTGCATCTACTTCAAAAGGTTGAACACCGGGGTTTAGTTTAAATATATTACTAGGCCTTTGAGTAAATTGTGGTTTATCTTTATCTTTATCACCACCACTACCATTTAAATCTCCACCAGCTACAGTAAACGTATTTGAGGTTTCATCATCATTAATTTCATACATATTACCAAATGCTTTAGTGGCATCTTGTGTTCTATCTAAAAGTAATTTATCATAAGCAATTTTTCCTTCTTCTGAATTAGGGTCTATTCCAGCACGACCTACATCTCTTTTAATATATTCTTGAACTTCAGGGTCACTTTTAATAAATGCTAACATTTCTCTTTCAATTTCTCCTGCAGGTAATGTTCTTTTTCCTCCAGTTTCAGTTCTAACAACTAAAACTTTTTGGCCGTTAGGTGTAACTTCAGTATCAAAACGAGATCCTCTTCCTTTTAAATATTTAGATGTTAATCCTTTTACAATAGGTTGGAATTTTTCAGCTATATTAACATCACCAACTTTATTATAACTTTCAACATTAAAGTCAGATATAGTACGAGTCTCAGGATTAAAGTTTATAGATTTTAAACTTTTTAAATATTCTTGTTTAGCTCCTTCAGGATCTAGTTTATATTTAGGGCTTTTAGCTATTTCTTCTAATCCTTTTTGAATAGCAGCATTTTTTTCTTCAATTGCTTTATAATTAATTGCAGCATTTCTAGCTAAGTTTTCAGTTTGTCTACGCATATTATGGAAATCTCCTTGTTCAAGAATCTTATCCATTTCTCCTTTATAGATACCTCTTAATTCTTTAGCTTTTTCTCTATCTACAGGATTAGCGCGAGCTTCCATTTGTTTTAAAGCTTCATCTGCTGCACTGTATTGTTTGTAAGATTCATCAAATCTATTCTGTAAAACATTTCCTGTTTTTTCTATTTCCGCTAATGGGACCTCTTTACCTATAATATCAATTTTAGGATCAAAGAATGCTTGCTGGTTAAAATCTATTGGCATATTAAATGCAAATATACAAATATATTATATAAAAAAGGCCACATATTTCTATGCAGCCTTTTTGTTAGTATTTTAAACTACGCTTTTTAATTGTTCCGCCATACTTTGCTTTAGGCTGGTTTTTATATTTATCATATTGATTTTTACTTATTTGGCCACTATTCCAAGCTTCTTCAAGTAACTGAGGATTTCTTTTGTAAACATCTGCTAATACTGAAGATTCATATTGATTAGATAAAACGTTTGCTTTATCCATATCATTACTAAAGTTAGTTCTGTTTCTTCCTATATCTCCAACACCTTTACCTAATGTAGCATATGCTGCATTTTGACCTCTCATTTTACTTTGATCAAAATTAAATCTATTTTCAATATTACCAGTTTTTATTTGGTTATTAATAAGTTCTTGTTTTACTCTGTTTTCTGAATCCGCCATAGCAAATTTATTAGCCCCTTCTGTGTTATAAGACTGTTCTTGCATATTAACTTCAGCTAGTTGCCTCATTCTTTCTGTATTAGATTTGTTATTAAACGCTCTTTGTGCAGCAGAACTAGCAAATTGACCAGGACGCATAGCACTTAAAGCTGCTTGATTAATGCTATTTTTTTGAGCAGATAAATCTATGCCTTTAAACCTAGAAGTAAGGCCACTTAAATTTACATTAGGAGTAATTCCAGGAGCTGCTAATCTATTAATATTATTTAATTGCATAGCTGCACTACCTGCTAAAGCACCTGCTTGTATTAATTCTCCTTTATTATTTCTAAACCATCCTTGTCCAGTATTAGGATTTTGAGATGCCGCATCAAGACTACGTTGATTTTCATAAGCAGCTGTAACATCTGCAGAACTTCCACCGCCAGGAGTTGGATGATTCATATAGTAATCTCCATTAGAATAATTAGCTTTATTAAATAAAGCTGGGTTTACTCCACCAGGACCAGCTCCTGTAACAGGTAAATTTGTTCTACCAGTTTTAGACATTTGAAAATTATATTGCTGCTCTGCAGGAGGCATTGCGTCATAATTATTATCCGCATTATTATAATAAGGTTTTATAGAACTTTTAAGTGCTGCATTAGGATCATAACCTGCAGGCATATTTTCTACAGTTTGCATAGGTTGAATTGGATCTACGTATCCAACAGGTCTATTCATAGGTCCCATTTGATTAGCAATAGGTTCTTGATATCCTTGAGGTCTATTCATAGGACCCATAGTACGAGGAGCATCAGGTTTTCCAAAACTAGTAGGCCGTTGTTTACCGTATAAAAGTGTATTACCTTCATTACCTACATATGATACTGGACCTAATTTAGTAAAAGGACTTCTATCCATAAACCCTCTAGATATAAAATTAGAATTTGAAGCATCCGCTACTGTATAAGGTTTACCAGTAAATGGATTAATTTGCCCTACAACTGTTCTACCTTGCCCATCATTAATTCCAATATTATCTTTAGTTCCACCACCATCATATTTAACCATACCGCCCATAGCATGTTTCCATCCTGCAGCATTTTTAGCAAAGTTAGCCATTTGTCTTACATTAGCATTTGGAGAATGTAATGCTTCTTCAGTAGTTTTACCTGTACGTTCTTTGTAAGCAGTAAATTTACCACGGTTTTCAGGTTTAATATAAATACCTCCATTAGCGTAATGATAGTTACCCATATCATCTACTACGCCACCTTCTTGTTTTTTTAAAGTTCTTTTCATTTCATCTTGTTGTTTATTAGACTCTTGTTTGTCAAAGAAAAAGTCTAGCTGTGCATTTAATAATTTTATAGAGTTTTGTTTAAATCTAGAATTAGGGTTAGTATCTAATCCTTTTTCTATATTAGCTATTTTATTTATAATAGGTTTAGTTAAGCTAGCAAAAGTTCTACCATTATGTTTAAGTCTATCTGACCATATTTGAGTACCTTCAGCTAAACTCATTTCAATACCGCCATTATCATGTGAAGGCCCGTCTACCATACCAGTCTCGCCAGTTATAGGATCTCTAAATGTTTCGTTTAATTCTAATTCTGCATTAGGGTTACCCATATCTTGTGTAACAATAGTTCCTCCTTTAGCACTTACTTGTACAGTGTTATTATAGTCATTAATTGAATATGTATTTTTATTACTTGTCATTGCAGTATTTAAATTTTTATTTCCTATGCCTATATTAGCACTTCTTTTAGCAGCATCTAAAGCGCTGTTGCCTGATGCTGTTGTAGCTGCTCCCCAAAGTGCTCCACCAATTCCTCCAGCAATCGTTCCAATAGGACCTAAAGCTGAAAAAGCAGACGCTCCTTGTGCTGCACCATTAAGCGCACCTTTACCTAAATTTACTTTAGACCCAAGTACATTACCTTCAGAATCTGTTACCTCATCATCAGGTATAAAACTAGTTAACATAGGAACTGCAGCACCTGCAATACCTGCACCTGTAACTACATTTTCTCCTGCTGTGCTATTAGCAAAATTAGTTTTTATAGCTTTTCCTGATCTATCAGTACCTGCCCAAGTTCCTGGTTTATTTCCACCATTACCAAATCTAGGTAAAACTCTTCCTCCATTAGCAAATGGTTTAATATATCCAATATTTTTAGGATCTATTCCTCTTTCTTTTAAATACTTTTTAGCTTTAAAATCATTAGTTGCGTATTCTTCATCTCCACGTTGTAATCCTTCTTGAAGAACATTAACTGCTAAATCGCCCATAACAGGAACTTTTGGTTTTATTCTATTTAAACTAGTGTTTATAACTCCTAAATATGGATTGCTAAATGATGGTAAGTCATTAACATCATTTGCAGCATTAATCATTGTACCTATAGGAATACTTTTACGATCGTTTTTCATACCCGATGTATATGGAATTTCTACTTGGTCTAATGCAGTTTGTATTGCTACATTTTGTACGCTTTTTCCTAATTTTTGACTGTCTTTATAATTTTTGTAATCTATCTTTTTTTGTTCAGCACTACGCATGTCAGAAACTGCAGGTGCTACATACATATCATCTACTTGATTAGTTTCTAATTTACCAGGAAATTTAGAATTGCTTTTAGTACTAACTTTAGCAACAGCATTTTTATTTTTATTAGTAGGCCAATTAGAAACAGGTACAGTTGAATTAGCAATTTGTTTTTTAATATTTAAATCTTTAGTTACACTAGGTTTAACATATGTATCATCTACTAGATTAACATTTAAGTTACCAGGAAACCTAGGTTTATCTGTAGTACCTCCTTCTTCATATTTAGCATTAATCTTACGCTCTTGTTTAAGCATTTCTTTAGTAGGAGTTTTACCAGAACCTTTATTTGCGCGGATGTTATTCCATAAAGAATTTTCTACTCCTAATTTATTTAATTTTTTAGCCATTATTTTAGGTTCTTTAATTTATATAAAGTGCCATAGATTAAAGTTTTAACTTCATCCATCTGATTTTGTATATCAGAAAAAGTTGTATTTAGTCTAGCATTTTCTACAAAGTTAGTTAATTTTTCTAAATATTTTACTGGGTTACTATCATTTATAGTAGGAGAAGGTATCTCCATTGAGCTATCTCTCCAAGCAAATGTCTCAAATAAAGTATCTGCATAGTCTCCTACTTTCTCATAAAATCCTCCTAAAGCCTTGTGCTCAGAATATGATTTAGAGTTTAAATGGAACTTATGTATAATAGTTACTGATTCTAATAACTCTGCTACTAGTTGTGGTACAGTGTACTTTGGTGCCGATGGTTTAATTCTGTCTGTTAATTTCATTATCTTATATTTTTAGTCGATTGTGAATTTATGTCGTATATATGTATTTCTTTGCTAGGTAAATACTCAAATTCTGTAGCATTAAATCCTTCTACAACACCGTCTCTAGTTTCAAACTCATATGTTGTATCAGAAAGAACCTTAGTTATTATAATTGTAGCAGGCGGTATAAAGTCAAATTTAATAGCATCTCCTATGTTAAATGCTCTAGTTGTTGAAGTCATAATATTTGTAAAGTCATCACTAGTTATTAGAGTGCCTGTTACTGATACCCATTCTTGTTTAAATTTAAATCTAGGAATTAAGAAGTAATCTACAAATTTCTTTTGTAAAGACCAGTGCTTAGTTAGATTTAAATTAGAAACATTTTGTTGAGGGATATATTTACTATCCATTAATGGTTCATTATTATCTCTAGTAAAATCTCTAAAAGCATTAGTATTAAATACTCTTTCAGCATTTCTAGATGTAGTAGTATTATCAATAACTGTATTTTTACTCATTTGCCAAGTATTTCTAACAAAGTAATTAGTAAATGTGTTTAAGTATTCTAAAGCTTTAGTTGTAATAGTTTTAACAAATACATCAGTATAAAATGAAATAGAAGAAAACTTTTTAACTCCACCAGGAGAATTAAGTATAGGTTCTATAAACGACTCAATTATTGTATCATCATAATAAAAATTATTTTGAGTATTAGAGTTATGTTTAAACACTTGAGTATTTTTAGTAGAGTATACCTTATCAATAGTATTAAATAAGAAGTTAGGATAATAATCATACATAGACACCCAAGCTTTAGATTCAGGATAATATGCTATAGTAAAAGATTTATCTTCAAAATACTCAGCAAAGTTTACTTTTACCCCATAATTATTCCTAGGTAAATATACACCATCCGGTTCAAAATATATACTACTTGGATTATCACTTGCTAACCTGTAAATAATTCCACCATAATAAACTATTTTTCCCCAATCTGGAGAAGGTAAAGGATTAGGAGGAGCAGTATTAAGATTAGGCAGCCATTCAGTTGGAAAGTCTACAAAGTTATAATCTTTTTTAGCTAAAATGTATCTTCTGTATTTATAGTCAAAAGTAGCATGTACTCCAATACCTTGAATATCAGTAGTATTATCAGTAAGAGTGTAAAAATCTACTTTATCCCACAAATCAGATTGTCCTGGAAAAGTTGAAGGGGAAGATATAAAACTAGCATTTGATTTCCATATTTCTCCATTAAATGTAACATAAAAATCATTAAGATAACTTACAGAAGCTCCACTATATGCAGGTAATAAAGAGTAGTATTTATTGTATAATTGCTCAGGTAATTTAAACTTTAACTCAGTTCTAAAAAATATTTGAAGCCCCTCATTAGAAATTTCATTAATTGAATCTCCTTGACTAGGTGCCGCTACATATACAATACCATTAGTAGCATCAGCGTACATATAACCATATTGAGTAATTACATCAGAAAATCTACCTATACCTCCACCATATGAATCAGATGAAACAGATTCTTTAGGCTTAACAGCAAAGATATCACCTGCTCCTACATAAGACTCAGAGTTTTCAGTATTAATAATCTCTCTACCAAGTGTATAAAATAATGCTTTTCTAGCTTTAATTAATAATTTACTATTTTGATTAGCTATATTTTCTATAGGGCCTTTAGCTTTACCTACATCTCTATAGTTTCCTGCTTCATAGATTAAATAGTTATCATTCATAATTTCAGGATTATCGTTTGCCGATCTAATTACCCTATTAGGAAAATTATTTTGAAACTGGGTTATACCTATAGGGCCAATAACTGGCTGAAGTAAATCATTTACTGCCGAGTAATCTGGATTGTACCCATACCATTCAGGGTTAGTAAATGGTAATCTACTCATAGTATTAAAATCTGTAGTAGGAAAAAATGTTTCCCACGTATTGTTTCCTTCGTACCTATAATTAATATTAGAAGTAGATTGGCATATATAATTATGTATGCCTGAAATAAAAGACTGAGGGCTACCTTCTGCTCCTACAAAATTAGGAGTCCAAGCAGTCAAATTCATAGTTTCTCTTTCACCATAAACTGAAGTAAAAGTATCACCATTATAAAAATAATTTCCACTAGGAAAAACATCTACTTCACCTGCACTACACAAAATTTGATTATCAAATCCTTCAAATACATTTAATTTAAAAGCACATATATTAGAAATATAAGGAGAAGAATAAGCGGGTTCTCCTCTACCATCTACTTGTCTAAAAGAAGTATCAAAATCATTATTTGATAGAAATGTTATTTTAGCAATATCGTTATTATATGATGAGTTTACAGAAGTTACTTTTGGATTTGGTCCTGTTCCTGGTATACTACCTGCATATATTGAAAAAGAAGTTGCATTAGCGGTTTGTACCATTACAAATTTATAGCCATTAGTATCATCTGATAATACTACTGTATCAAAAGGTTTAAAAGTATTAATAGCTTGAAAAGTAAAACCTAAAGTATTTCCAGTTATAGCAGTATAATTATTATTAAAAGCAGGTAATAACCTAGTTTCTGTTTCTAGCCAAATAGCTTTTTCCCCTAAATAATTATAAGGTTTCATTTCAAAAGTATATGGACTATTCATAGAAGCACCTAATGGATCAGGTGGAGTATTTAAATCTACATATTCAGCACTTTTTATTTTTCTATATTGATTATACAATAAGAATCCTCCGCTTATTTGTCTGTTAATTCCAAAATAAGTAGGAAGTTCTGCGTTTATTAAAGTATGGTCTCTTACAGGATCAAAAATAAATCCTATATTGTAACTACCTGCAGAAGTAGATAAATCAGTATTAGGCGGTTCTAGCCTTTGTCCATCATATTTACTTGCAACTCTATATAAATTTTTAATATGTGTAGCAGTATTTACAGTTAATGACTGTTGCATCATATCAAAAGGTTTCATTTTCATATAACCATTCCAAGGATTTGCTGGTCCTTCAGTACTAAAAGCGCTATAAGTATACTCAAGAGATTTAGGAAAAGCCGCTGGTCCAATACCGTCTTCTAATTCATAAGTTAAAGGGTATAATCCTGTATTATGAGGGTTTCCTGAACCTGCAGAAGGCATATCCGTAAACAACATGTTGCCTACTGAGTTAAATATATTTCCTCTAACAGAAGAGTCATTACTTGAAGGATTATGTAAACCGTTTAAAGTACTTAATAAAGATTGGCCAAGAATAGTTTTATTGTTATAATCTCTTTTAGCATAATACAATTTAACTTTTTTTACTTTACCTGCATATTCATCAGGAATAACAACATTTGCTAATTCTACTCCAAGAATATTTACTACATTATAATTACCATTACTAGGATGTATACTTTTATTAGAGTCTGTTGCATTATATGCTTCAGGAAACTTATGGTGTCTTACTTTTCTATTTGCATTAATTAAACCTGGAATAACTGTGCCATCAGCGTTTTTAACTTTCCATCTATCTAAATTTGGGTATGTTTCATTTTCATTTTCCCAATAAGCCATATTACTAGCTGTTCCAGATCCTACTCTATCAGCAGTATTTATTGCATGAAATACTTTAGATAATGGCGATACTGATAACATTTGCTCTACTGGTGAATTAACATTTCCCATGTATTGAGTTGGGCTAAATTCTGGATTAAGTGATGATAATAAAGCATTTTCTTGAACAGACGGATTTTGAGGCCCTAAGTTTAAAGGTTGTGCTCTAAATCTACCAGGTATATGATAAGCAGTAGTTTCATACTCTTCTCCATTTTCTTCTATTACAAAAGATTGGTAAAACGCGTAAACTTCATCATACATAAATCCTTTAGAATAAAAACACATATTAGGATCTTTATAGCTATTACCTGCTGTTGTTATAGCTAAATTAATAGGTTTTTGTATATAATTTATTATAGTATTATTTACGTAAGGCTGAAAATCAAATTCTATTCTGCTTTTTAAATTTGCTTTATATAAAACATCATCTAATTGAGTAACAGTTAAAGAAGATTTATAATTTGCTAAATTTATAAGTACAGAATCAACAGCTACTTCATTTGTTAAACGATCTATAATACAAGTAAAGTTTGCTGTTCCAAATGAAAAATCTCCAAATAACCAAGCCGTAACAACTTGATTTTGTTTTCTAATTACTTGTACTCTAATATAATCATACTCAGTGTTTAATCTTGAAGCATTAATGCTTATTGAAATAGCTTTGTTTGTAACTACTCCTGCTTCTGAACCTATATAATTTACGTCAAAAGGCGTATTTGAATCAGTAACTGGTATAGGAGAAGACACATATAATGTTTGAGTAAAGTTTTTATATTTATCTCCATAAGTACATACAATATAATATACAGCAGCTGTAAGAGATCCACCAGAAATTGTAGTTGCAGTAGAATCAATGTATTCTCCTCTAACAGGAGTAAACCCAAACATTAAAGATATTTGTTCAGCATTTGATATACTAGGTATAAATTCTCCGTAAAAATCAATAAATACAATATCTATTTGAGGATTAGTTATATTTAACCATCTATCTGGATTAAAGCCGTCTACCCAATATACAATATAATCACCGTTAAAGTTTACTTTAGACTGTGCTTGAATCTGATGCTCAGTTGTAAATCCTAATGATGCGTTACTAGCCCTGTCTCTAACTATTATTTTATAAGTAGTATCTGTTATTATACCTATTTCAGAATAAATAATTCCTCCATCATTTATAACACTAAATACACATATAGAGTTATTAGGTAGTATAGTACTACCAATTATCTCTTTGCCTGTTGTAGATAGTTTATCAAATCCTTGCTCGTTAATTAAAGCTTGTTTTAGTATATCAAAATTAACGTTTACATTTAGAGTAGAACTATTTTCAGGTGCCGCAGCAGGGTTTAAATCTTGTACTATTTTATATGGAAGCATTAATTTGTTTTATTTGAAATAGATTGTTAAACTTATTTTTGTTTTTATAATAGCTATTACTAGTAATTTCTAAAGTATTAAACAATTCTTTTGTACCAAAAGCAAACATTTGCGTATTATCTTTAAAAAAAGAAAAATTTTTAATTAGTGCTTTTGATGCCGATTTTTGATTTTTTAAATATGTTTCTTTTGCAATAACGCTTGTTTTATTTTTTTCTCTTTTATAAGGAGTAACAGTATTTGGAGGAGTTGTTTCAAATCTTTTCCATAAAAACCCAACTCCTTTTTTATTTTTATTTACTATATTAGAAATTGTATTTGTTACTACATTGTAAAAAGCAGCAGCTTCTTTTATACTTTCCCATTCTTTTATAAAATTTCCTTCTGTAGAATATTGTGATATTTTACTGCTTTGTATTTTTGATAATAGCTTTTTAGTTTTATTACTGTGTTTAAACCCTAACATACTATTGGCTATTTTACAAGAATTATACCCGTTTCTTCCAAACGGCCTATAAAAATCTAACCAATATTGCTCTCTTATAATTAAATCTTCTTTAGTATTTATTTTTTCTACTATTTCAAAACAAAAATTATTTTCTCCGTATTTATTCCATCTTCTTTGTAAATATTTAGAATGATGGTTATTTTTATTTAAGTCTCTTAAATGTATACGTTTACGCTCTTTAAAATCAATAGCGCTACCAATATATATTTTTGAAGATGTTAAATCTATTATTTTATATATTACCATCATAATCTAAAAGTTTTATAGTGTTGTATAAGTTGTTCTGGTTCAATATCTGAGTTAAAACTTCTTTCAGGATACATATTTCCTATTAACCTTACCCATTGGTTTTTAAATGTAGCTCTTTGGCCGGCATCTAACATTGCAATATCGTTCTCAGCTTGAAGACAATACTTTAACCATCTTTCTTCGCATTGTGCAAAACTAACAGAAGGATTTTCCATTCCACCTAGACATAGCCACATAGATATGTACCAGAATAGCGCTTGTTTAACAGTTACTTTATCAGGTATCTGAGGGAAACCTTCTTCGTCTACTGCAAAAGCACGGTAGCTAAGGCAGATAATTTCTCCATCAGGTATATTAGTTTGTAACCAGTTCGGGTTAATAATATACGAGTACGGCATTGCGGATTTTGCGAATTCATTTATACAGTTGTCACAGTGCATATCATAGTTAAAAGTTTGAGAACCATAAGGTACCCAATTATCACCATGAGCTACAGATTTAAGTTGGAACAGGTTGCAAGGAAGATGTACTTTACCATTAGAGATAACAAAAGATTCTGTTATATTCTCCATTGCTGGAAGTATGCCGATTGCTTCTAAAGCCTCACCAATCCATTCAATGCCATTACCAAGTAATGCATCAGAATCTTGTGAGATATAATTTCTGTATCTTGCAAATACAGCTTCAATTATGTTTCTTGAAGATACAGTTTTGTAGTTCATGTTACAAAGATATTAATTTTTCATAGGATATTTCAAATAATTTGTATCCGTTTCTGCTATGAAGGCATAAAATCTATTTAAAAACCCAGTTTTACATTGAACATCGTTAGTTCTGCTAGGGCTAAAACTATAAGATTTTATATGTTTTACGTAGGGACGTTTCCATCTAAACTTAAAAACGTATCCTTTATTAGAGTAAATTACTTTGTCAGGTTTAAGAGTACCTGCTTTTCTAGCTGCTTTAGTCTTACCCCAATTAACTGGTATATTAGGTATACCGTTTTGATTGAATCGTATTTTAAGCTTATGCCTAATTATAGATATAGTACCTAAAAGAGGTAAATCTACTATACCGTCTTCAATACATCTATCAGTTACTACTTGGTTTAGTTCTTTCCAGATTGCAGCGTATAGTGTTCTATCTTTAGGAGGTACGTTATTGTTGAGTATTAGCTGGCTTTGTGCTATCGTTTGAGGCGTCATTATCAAAATCTTGTTCAGTCATCATTAACATTCTTAATTCAGTCTGCATTATGTCTTTAGTAATTAACTCTAACATATCTGCTGTAATAGGGTACTGACTTTCTTCAGTATAACAAGGGCCGTCTCCACATACAAATCCTCTAGCATCCATAGGATTAACTAGAATTCCTCTAACATTTAAACCATAAAGATTCTTAGAATACAATCTATTATTAAGATAAAATACTTTTTCTGTAAGTGATGGGTATTTAGTGTTTCCTATAAAAGGGAATCTCTCAGGTAAAACTAGTTCAAATCTTTTGGTTTTGTTAATCGCATTGATCTTCATACCAAATCTATCTACTAGCTTTACAAATTCTGGTAAGACTTTTTTAGTTCTAAATATCTGGCAACCTGTTTCAAAAGAGCAACATTCAGCTTCATCAGCTAACTCCATTTCTAAACAACCTAGATCTTGGTATACAAAATCATTATCGAAATAGTTTTTAGAATAGTCTTGGCGTAAATACTGTGCGCGCTTATAGTTTACAATAAACTTTAATTGATTAAAAGAAATAGCAGTATCATCCGATAATCTACCAGCCGATACTAAATTTCTTAAATTGTATACTATTTCGCTTAAAGTTGACATTATAGTTTTTTTATGCAGATTGCAGCTACAAATATAGCAAAGAATAACCAGACATACCACTTTACTTGAAATTCCTTTTCAGGGAGGGTTATTCTTGGGGCATTTACATATCTGATTGTGTCGTGGATAATCAATTGGATTGTGTCTTTATATGGCTTTCTAATCACCTTAGTTTTTAGATTACCCAGAGAATCAATAGTTTGAGCTACTTCTACAAAACTATCATTAAATGCTATAGCCATAGAATCTTTAGCTTGATTGTACCACTTCTTAAACTTCATGGTTTGGTCTGAAGTGTCTCCAATAATATTGATGACTATGTTGGTATCTTTGTAATAAGGAACTAACACGACTGTAGAATCTCCTAATCTAGGACTCTTTTTTAAAGCCGCGCGTAAATGATAATCTGCAGAACACGAATGTAGCACTAGTATAAAAAATAGAAATCTTGCCATTATTTGATTGTGATTGTTATAGGGTCTTTTGCTTTATTCATTATATCCATTAACTTATCAAAGGTAATTCTAGAACCTCCAATAAAATCTAATGCTTTAGATTCTCCAACTAATAGACAACCTTCTGTATTTTCACTTTTATTTCCTGGGTGTATTCTAATTCCCTCAAAACCAGGGACTTTAATTAATAAAGGTAAAACCTTTTTAAATCTATTAGACATAGTAAGTTGTACGGAATAAGTACCTCTAGGAATACATGTTTTACCATAGACTTTAGCTTCACCTAAATCTAGTAAATCACCGTCTTTATTGGCATCCCTATCTACATCTTCAAGAGTGTAACAAAAAAATCTACCTCCTAAACTTAATTTACCAATTGTAGATTTATCGGTAAAGGTGTCCCTGATAACTTCTATTTTCATAATTGCAAATATAGTTATTTTTTAATTACTTCAGTAAGGTAACCCCCTAAA
>Ga0209134_10000280_pt1 | contig 13499 bp, 23 predicted proteins | sample LauGreSp1BDMLBSN_2_FD_187566 | JGI IMG/M metagenome (GOLD analysis project Ga0209134, IMG submission 187566) | Freshwater lake microbial communities from Lake Michigan, USA - Sp13.BD.MLB.SN (SPAdes) (version 2) | ecosystem: Environmental > Aquatic > Freshwater > Lake | place: Lake Michigan, USA... | reverse complement strand
CATTCTTCTACTAAAGACTTGTAGCTCTTCTTAAAAAACTCTTCAATTTCAGGAAGTGTTTTAATAGTTTCAGGAGCCATCATTTGCTCAGCTTGTTTTGCTTGCTCTGGATCTTCCTGGTTTAGACCCATTTCTTGGATCTTCATTTTCATTTTTTGTTCTGCTTGTGACACTAAGGTTTGCTCAACCATAGCTCTTTTTTCTTCAAGCATCTCATTGTATGATGTGTCATCTACAGACTTGTACATGATTTTATCATTGCGTTTGGCAAACTCACCAACCATTACGTTGATAACGTTTGGTATAATTGGAAAGAACTTTAACTCAAATGCTGAGCTATCCTCTTTTGTTAGAACATCAATAAGTTCTGCCATGTCATTATCTTCCTCAATGATATAATCTGATTTATCAATGATACCGTTTGCAAGTTTATAGTTCTTGAGCAACCGTCGTGCATTACGACGTATTTGCTGTAAACCTTGCATTTCATACCAGTCCATGTTCCATGCACCCCACGCTTCATTTTTATCCTTTGAAGGTAGAAATTGAACAGGTTGAGTAAATGTACCCATCTTGTTGAAGTCAACTTTTGCGCCTTTCTTCAACTGCATTGCATTAAATACTTGCATATTATCTCATATTTTTAAATGGATTCCTTGGTTTCTTCATTGAAGATGATTCAGTCTTTGCTGAATTGTTGCTCAAATGACGAAATGGACTCGTAAATAAGTTAGCATTTTTATTTATCTTTTGCAAGTCATTAGGGTTTTCATGTTCTAAACGTTTTGTAAAACCTCTGTTAGATTCTTGTACTCTGGCAAAAGCTACCAGTGCACAGAACGCAACCAAGCGGTCAACGTTAAGTCCATCCCTATATGCTTGCATCTCTTTTAATAACATGATGTCTGGTATTCTTTCCACACCGTAAGTCACTTTTGTTATTGTACCATCTGGTTTTGTTTGCACATCTATTTCTTCTTCAAGGAATTGTATAGCATATGAGACCAAATTTGCTTTAAATAGTACACCTGTATTTCTCCAGCCATATTCTTGAAAGACATTGTTATTACTTCCAAGTTCCTTTAAGAACATGATTTGACTTTTGGGTACTAGATATTTTTGCTTACGTCTTTGAATCATGTATTGAAGAAACAAGTGGACGTTATTCTCAACAATTGTCCAAGCATTATAATATTCAATAATTAGTTCAAGACGCTCGTGTGTTTTCTTTAAGTCATCAAATCGTCCACACCAAGAAGCAACAATCTTGTCTCTTTCAATGTGAGATTCAATTGAGCCATCTTTCTTGTGAACAGTTACTTCCTGTGAAGTCTTGTAAACAAATATGGAACATAATGATTCTGATGTGGTTGTTTTTCCTTCAGATACAGGGTCAATAGATGCATAATACATTCCAAACTTTGGATTAACTATTGGCTTCTCATAAATAATAATTACACTTTCTTTGTTCTCTGTCTTAGGTGAGATAGGAAACTCCATGATTGGAATTTTACGCGAAGGTTTTTGTACAATCTTATCTTCTTCCCACATAAGATCTACATATTCTGTAGGATACTCTTTGTCTTCTATACGTCTTATTTGTTGTGCAACTAAATGCTCAGGAAATCTTGCTTCTTTTCTATAATCAAAAGCCTCTTTGATGTTAATAGGTTTCTGAGAAATACGTAGTCTAAAATCTTCAGGTTTTAATTTCTTCTTCCAGTCAATGCGTTCTTCAATTATCATTTCCAAAGCTTTTTCTACTTGGGAGTTTCCATAATCATCTATGCATGGAAGCATTGACCATTGTTCTGGAATAAACAAACCACATAATCCTTTTGTACCTTTATCATCAAGCAAGTTTGTTTCAACTGCAAAAATGTCTTTTGAGTCAGGATTAAGAATCATGTCTTTCAATGGTTCGCATTGATCCAAGTCACCAACTGATCCTGCAACAACAAACATTCCTGTATACATCATACCTGACTTCATTGCAGGTAACAAATACTCTAGTGTTGTATTCATCTTAGGCGCAATCCCTGCTTCCTCATGAAAGAAGAATGTGCAAGGTCCCCCTACTCCATTTGTTGGGTCTTTTTCTAATACCAGTCCTATGAGAACTGATTTTAAACCAATATCTACTTTACGTCCTCCTTGTGTAATCTCAGCTTTCTGTTCCCAGTTAAGAACCTTATCAGGATTACAAGGACGATACCAAGCTGTATGTTTGTTTAGGAAATTGCGATACTCTTCAAGAAAACGCCATGTTCCTTTCTCATTGATGTAATCTTTAAGTGATCCTGCCATCTTAGACACAGAACCCTCTTCAAAATAAAACAAATTTATAATCTTACCTGCATGATAATATGAAGACGCAATTTGACGTTTCTTTAAGATGCCTGCATGTTTATTTGAAAGTTGTGCTAGTGCCTCATACAATGCCATGTGATATTGAGCATCACGCACATCAGCAAATGTAAATCTATTTACTTCTTTGTTGTAGATAGGTAAGAAGTTCAACCACATGTAGTAATCTCGTGGAAGATACCAGACATTACCTTTGTTTTTATACAATACTCCTGTTCTACATTTCTCTTTTTCTGTATTCCAATATGTCACAAAATCTTTAGACCGTTCTGGTGCAATACAATAGACTCTGTCTTTGTTAAACTTTCGCGCTTCTGCATTGAATGTAAGTGAGCATTCATCAAATTCATATTTACCTGGCTCTTTAAAAAGTGGCAATAGATACGCTAAAAGCTCTTCTTGTGTTTCAAACTCTGAATGACTCCAAGAATCTTCTTGATAATCGTATGTTGGTATACTTCTAAACATTTTAAAATTTTGGGTTGTCAACTAGTAATACTACTGTGCGCATATCTGAAAAATTCCAAGTTACATTCTTTACAACGTAATGATCTGTTCCAAGTTTTATCCAATCACCTTTGCTAGGTATTACTGGCATTGTTCTCTGAATTATTGGCCCATCTGAAATGTGCTCAACTTTTACTATGTATGACTGCAATTCCATAACTTTAGAATTGGTCGTATGCAAGATTTTGTCCTCCTCTGACAACGCTTTTTTGTTCTTCCATAAGGTCTTTGTAAGTTCCTTTGTATGCACCACGAATCTGTTCAAACTTTGCTGCAGCATTGACCAACGGTGTGATATTACCATCACGGCCATGTTGTATTGGGGTGTGCTCCATATAAGTTGCAAGACGATCCAACATAGATTTGATACCCATGTAAGCCCTGTACGTAGGAGTTTCATACATTTTTTTGCAAAGTTCAAGAGCCACAACAATATCTTCATCTTCTGTGGAGAATGTTGCTTGTAGCTGCATGAGAATAAGTTCTTCTTTTTCATGTTCACGTACATCAAAAAATGGATTAATATCTGGATTTGGACAGCTCATGTAAAAAAGATAACTATAGATTTGCATATAGTCATCAGGGTACTCATCCATGATGCGTTTAAGAAAAATCAAATTGTAACAATGTTCTGTAGGAACTATTACACTATTCTGGAGATCAAATAACTTAACCATTAGTTTTTATTTTTAGAGTAAGAAATTACTTCCTCTGTATTGTCTTTGTACCACTGCAAGATAGTCATAACTTCGTCTTTTAAGTATGGTAACTCATAAATAATAATGTCTTTTACAATTGGATCTCCTTGTTCTGTACGTTTTGATATAGGATATCCAAACTTATCTTCACCTTCATTTTCAAATATAATGTGGTGTAATACTAAAGAACCTGGCTTAAGATTGGGATTATGTTTCTGTATCATGTACATGTATATGGACAATTGCAGAGCATAATGAAAGTAGTTACAATCATCCAAGTGTGAGATTGGCTGATTCATTTTCTGAGAAATTCCTTCCCAATTTACAAAGGATTCTTTTTTAATTTCTTTGTTTGTCTTGTAATCTGTAATGTGTATGTGGCCGTTTGCAATTTCTACAAGGTCTGATTGACCACAAATACCAACAGATCTGAGATAGACAAGATGCTCAGGGTAAATCCCTGCAAGTAATTTCTGAGATGATGCAATTTTGTATCCTTTTTCATTTGCTAATGGTTTTATGACTTGCAATGTGCACTCATGTCTGTCAATTGTGTCACATGCTAATATGTCTGCTTCGCGCTGATCATGATACCAACTTCCCAAATCAGTAGCACGTTTAGCCTCAGCTTTCCATATTGCTTGTATTTCTTCAGGAGTCATGCCATACCACTTGTTGGTTGGTTTGTTATTCTTAGAACTTCTTTTTGAAATAGCCTTTGAGTCAAAAGGTTTCTTTAAACAACTAATCAGCGTTGTGACACTTACCCATTCTGTATGATCATTAGGGTCAGTTGATTTATATTTGTGATTTTCTGGTTCAAATGATAACATGGTTATTCTTTTATACTGTTAATAATTGCTTCTTCTTCATCTTCAGTAGTTACAGCGTCCCATTTTCCTTGAGGACATTCTGAAGATAATGAACGCGTTTTAAATGATAACTTGCATCCACAGTCCCCACAACAAGGTTGTGTGCCGACCATGTAACACTTTGTACCTTCGCGATCAATAAGTGGACATTCTTCACAGATGCTCATTCTTGTCTTAGCAATCTCTTCAATGTGAACTTGCTTAAACATGCTATTTTTAACACCTTCAAAGATTTTACCCTTTTCTTTCCAAATCTTAATTAGACTCATCGTTTTTAGTTTTATAATCCTGTATATCTTGTTGTTTACTTACTTTTCTATCTGCTTCACAGTCCATCTTTGATATTGCTTTTTCAAACTTTTCAATCTCAAATTTTATATCTCTAATGGAACTATAGTCAGACATGTCAGGGTTAGACTTTGTTTCATAACGAAGTAGTGCGTCTTTGTACTTTGTAAGTTTTTGGTCAAGCTTTCTACGCTTGATAAAAAATGTACCAAGTCCATCCACAGAAACTCTGTTATGTTCCAAAGCACTAAGCTTCTTTTGAACAGCTCTGAAATAACAACTCATTACTTCATCAACTATCTCTGCAGATAGCTTTAGTTTTTCTGCAACCTTCTCAGAAATTTGCTTACGTTTAATTGGTCTCAACTGCAAGAAATTTATAGTCTAAAAGCACATTTCCTGACTTATGAATTGGTACAGATGACGCAATCTCAATTGATTTCTTGTATCCATCTGACTTCTTTATAAGCCCTCGCTTTTCTAACTTGGTAATCTTATTTCTCACGTTCTGTGATTTGACAGCAAAATCTTCTGGAGCAATTACTTCGCCAGATTCTTTGACTGCAAGGTTGCAAAACTTTGGTAATTCCATTGGCCCTTTTATTGCCAATAAGGTAAGCAATTCAAGATCAGATTCAAGCAGTGCCTCTTTTCTAAAAAACACAAACTCAGTTATGACTTGGTATTTAACCAAGTCATAGTGAGTTATCCTGTATTTTCTTTCTACCTTATTTACCTCCATTTTTCTGCAAGTTCAACTGCAAGACTATTTTTATTTGATATCACAGAAAAAAGTCCAGCATGATCCGTAATATTTCTTTCAATAATTGATCGCGATACAACAATCTTATTTTCAACATGCTCAGCAATAATTGCATTGGGAACAGTTGTAAGTGCTTCAGCAATTGAATAACTTCCATCAGCATTGCGTTGTTGTGTTGTAACCTGTACAACTACAGATGAACCTGCAGGCATAGCCTTTGTAGATTTCATCCAACCTTCAGCTTCAGATGAAGCTTTGCTAATCAATCTAAACGTATCGCCATCACCCCAGAATTTAATGTCTTTAACATTTTTTCTTGCACCATTAGCTGTAGTATTATGTAGTGACTTTTCCATTATACTTCAGGATTAAACGTAATTACTTTTACAACATTCATCTGAGCATTTAAAACTTGACCAAGAGCATGGTTCATTAAAAATTCTCTGTCAGCTGTAAGTGTACCATTTTGAATACTTTCTTCGCGATGTTTCTCAATCACATCCATCAAATATGCACATGCACGTTTTACTGTTGCCACTTCGTCACTACCTGAAGGATTAAAACTAATTCCACATAGTGTTTCACCACGACTTGTCATGGACACTTTGGTCATATCAATTGGTGTTTCTTGGACAACAACTGGTTCTTCGCCTAATACTTGTTCACCGTTTGTTCCTATAGGTGATGTGTTGATTTTTTCTTCTTCTTGCATTGTTCTTATTTTAAAGTTAAAAATTACTTACCAAATGATAGAGATATCAAATTCTCCAACCATCATTTTCACTTCGTCTCCTATAGGAATACGTTCTGCTGTGGTAAGTGATGCCGCAGAAATATAAACTTTATCGCCTACTTTGACAGTATCAACTGAATCACCAATAGCAAATACCTCAAGAGATATCCATTGCTTAATCATTTGTTCGTCAAGTTGTCTTTCAACTTCTGGTGTAAGTTCAATAATTGATTCTTTTCTTTTTGGGATTGTAACCAGAATACGTCTCCCCAATAACTTAAATGTGTTTTCCATAAATTTAAACTTTAAGAGTTTATTTTTTCTTCAGTTGGACCGTCTTCCAACTCATCGTCTTCACTGAGAATATTCTTCTCTGCTGTAGTAATGTTTGCAATCATCACCATGTGCTGCAAACGTGCCGATTCAAACTGTACCGCACGTGCTTGTTGTTCTGACAAGTCAGCTCGTAGGGTTGCAACTTCAATCTGTTCTTTGTACCAAGCCACTACTTCTTCTCTAGTTAGCTTTTCTTTTTCTTCTTCTGCCATGTTATATATATTAAGTTTTTGACAAGACAAATATACAGAAAAGTTTAAACTTAACACATTTATTGATATGCTTTTCAAAATTGGAAAAATTTTTATGGTGGTGAAAATGGTATGAGGATGAGAATAGGTAGAGTGCCTATTGAATGAGTCCCCCCCTTCAACACAAACAACGGCACCCCCCTAGACGTTCAGGACAAACTCAATGAATGTATGAACATCTACTACATTGCAGGAGTACAGATACTTGCTAAATCTCTCAGAGAGGCCTATGCCTACTACAGAGATATGGTAAAGTAACTAGAAGTAGTCAGTGGGATGCTGACGCCTGCGCAGGCACGAGACACACAGAGGTACTAATCATATCTCTGTGTACTCTCTATTACCTTGTCCTATACACATTGCATTTTACGTGGTTGATTATGTCAACCCCCAAATGATACAGGCATTCGCATCATGGCCTTGAGAATTATGATGCACAATTTATATTGAACCTTTTGGTGCTTAGGTCAACCATTCCTACGTTATGGCAAATTCTGTCAACATTAAAGTTGCATCTACGGGTGCATTATTCACTGCTTATAAGTCTAACCCTGAGTTTGGATATGTAGTGTTAGAATCATCTTCATTAGTTACTACTGGAGGTTGGATTCGTGAATCAAAACGCACATGCTTGATAAGAGCTAGCGTTACTACACTTGAGAAGTTCATCGCCTCTCAAGCTAAGAATGGCTCGTTGCCTGGCAAGATTCAAGTGCGTGAGTACTTAGAAGATGCTGTGCCTGCTAACCTTGCTAAGGAACATCTACGTGAAGATGTAACCTTTGAGGAAGCCATTGAACCTTACTTGAAAAAGGCAGGACAAGATGGACCTGCGCTTACTATTGAAGGTAAGCGTATCTTGAAATTCTCCAACTGGGATCCAACTGGAGAGCAACAAGACCAAATCCTTCAACATGACAATGTTGCTGAGGTTGCTGCATCTAAGAAAGGTGCAGTAGTTGCTACTGATGATAAAGCTCCTTTCTAAGGGGCCATCATTGGTAATCAGAGCGTGTGAAATCTAGTAACACGCTCTTTCACTTTTAAAACAAATTACTATGTGTAATTACAATTTTACATTCGTGGACTCTCAACCCCTTAAAGAGTTCATGAAAGATAAACGTATACCTAAAATGAAGGTATACAATGGGGTTGATGGCATTAGATATGCCATTGGAGATAACGTGGTTGGTAGAAGATACATCATACCACTTGCCTCTACAGTTTCAGGCTTACACCTGGATCTGAATGTGTGCTGGGTTAATAACCCACATCACAGAGAACATCCACGTGACTATGCTCTACTATGTAGAAGCAAGTTTGCAGACGTGGATGATTGTGATTTGACTATCACTGTCAGTGTCAAGATTAAAACCTATGGCAAATGAAAAGTATAGTCTATTACACAATGTGTATCAGCATAGGATTGCTGGTACTCATATTCCTAGAGGGCATGATGACTCTGGGATCTGCATTTAAGTTTGAGGAGTACAGTGCATTTGGGTGGATCGTCCAAGTTGTGCTGGTGGTCTTCGCTGTGACATGCTCTATTCACATAGCTGATGACGAGCGTGGGTGATCTTGCATAGAAGCTGCATGGAAAATTGCATTGATGGTACACACTGTCAGTGCAGTTTTTTCCATGGAGGTTGAGAGCAGAGACGACACCACCCTTTGGCATACGACACGCATTGTGCGTAAATGCAGTTTTTGCGCAGGGGTTGAGTAAAGAAATGCATACAAACAGCATACAAACAGCAAAACCTAAATGCTTGATTATCAAGTAGTGAGTCAAGATTCTACACAGTGTGGAGACAACTTTTTTCTTGCTGTTGTCTTGTCCAATACGACACCCCCCAAGGCATACAGTATTAATTTAATAACTCTTGATGTATGAGTAATGTTAGAATTGTGCCAGGAAAGACTGGCAATGTGGTTACACCGTACCAAAACAACGGTGATTTTGCGTATGTGCAATTGGAGCAAAGTGCTATTGTACAGAATGGTGGATGGATACGCGAAGTAAAGCGTACAACACTATTACGTGGTAAGACTGATACGCTTAATGCATTTGTTGCAAGTGCAAAAGGTTTGTCTTTACCAGGTAAATTGGTTACACTTGAGTACCTTGAATCTCAAGTACCTGCTGATGTAGCGAAAGAATACCTTCGCAGTGATGTTAGTTTTGAAGAGGCAATTGAGCCTTATGTAAAAACTGCTGGTGCTGACGGTGTTGCTTTAACATCAGGTGGTGAACGTATTCTACGCTTTGTTAAGTGGGATGCAGCTGATCGTATCCACGATTTGTCTGTGGCTCACGACAATCAGAGTGAAGTTGCAACTAGTAAGCTTGCTTCTGGTGTTGCATCCTTCCCTGCAGGTGAGTAATCACCTGAAGTTTAGTTGTTTAGAGAGTGTGAGTGGTGGTGGTCATTCACCATCACCACATTTCTTTGACAACAATCTTCACCAGTTTTTTGACAACCTAGTTGTGCAGTAGATAGCTATACACAACATAAACACTCAAGACAATGAATAGAGCACAGATGTTAGCACACTTAGAACTTAACCACATGGAACTAGTTCTTCCTATTGGTAAAGATGAGTATTATTCTTCTCTTACGTCTCTTATAGATGTAGAAGATGACTCTGCCAAAGTAGAGCAAAATGAGCTTTCTTACTATGGGCATATGTACAAACATAGAGTAGGTAAGTTTGAGTACTACCACTTTGTGTCTATGCGTAAAGTAGATGGTTATCCTGAACTAGAGTCTGAGGCTTTTTACAAGGAGCCTTATATTTCTACAGAAGAAAGAATGAAAGATTTTCAATGGATTCTTGATCCTTTAGAATCATAAGCTGTTTTTTCTTTGAAGTATTGTTGCCTTTTCTTTAACCAGGCAAATATCCAGTAAGTTACTGGCCAGAGTTCAACTGAGTACATAATGAACAATCCCTGGGTCTGTCTTGAAACATAGCAGAATGGGGGATAAGGTTAGGGTGAGAACCTAACCATCATTACTGTTAGCAAACAGTGACAAACCTGTGGGGCTACTATTGGGTTCTGTATTTCTCCTGCAAAGAGATTTACAGTGCTACTTATCATTTGCAGTGATATAATCCAAAGTTAGTGCAGACTTTAAAATCAGGTATTTTACATATAGTGTTTTGATAAAGCTATTTGAGTTTAGTTTAAACTTTTTATCTGTTCTCCTCCACAAGAGATTCCACTTGGGAGAACATAGCTGACTGAAGTGGAATTCAGATCAATTCAAATGAAGACTCAGCGGTCTAAATGCAGTGTAGGATACTGTATCACATTTGTCTTATTATTATTTAGATATTGGAATGAATCAATATCAATTTACTAACTATCAAGTCCTGTGTTCCTAGCACAGGCAAGTCGTCAAAATGAATTTTTTCAATCAAATTATAAATCTCTAAAAACTGAACTATGAGAAACTTGTCTACAAAGGGTTTAAGCATGTCCCAAGCGCAATCTATTAGCAACCTATGCAATCAGAGAGCACAAAACATTGCTGATCAACTGGATTCAGTGAACAACATGAGTAAGTCTATCACCATTGCAGGTGAATCTTACGAGCAACAAGAAGGAATGCCTCTTCCTGCTGATGTGAATGAGTTGCTCATGGAGAAAGCAAGGTTACACGCTACTCAAGCGTTTTTAATGGAAGCATTAAAAGCGAAGGATAGTGAATTGACTTCTATTAGGAATATGCGTTATGTCTATGACATTCCTGCTCCTATAAGAGTAGAAGTTGAAGAGATAACTACGCTTAATTCTGTTGATGAGGATTGGGGTTGGAAACAACTGTCTGATGCTGAGTACAACGAGTACTTAGAGCAAGAAGCTTATGCTTCCCACATTGGTCAGTTCATCCACAAGCGTGGAATTCTTTCTGTCTTACGTGATCAGATCACTAAGATTGCCTCTTTGGAGTGGATTACTATTAAAGACGGAGAAAAGACTCCTGTCAAAGTAGTGAAACATCACACTCCTGCTCAGCTTAATTCTAAGCATGAGGAGTTGGCAAAGCTTCATCGTGAGTATGAGCAAAAAGTGAATTACTTCAAAGCTAAGGTTAAGAACCTTGTGACTATGGAGAATGCACGCATTGCTAGAGCTAATGCGGAGATGCTCAATGAGTATAACAAAGTGGAATCTCAGTACAATTCTGAGTATCACAATGCTTATACTGCATGGACATCTGCACGTAGAGCTGCTCAACAAGAAGCAGAAGTTGAACGCGAAACTCTCACAAAAGAGACTGCAGCACTGAGAATCAGTGTTGATCCTAGATTCCAAAGTGTCATTGACATGTTTTTGGAGTCTTAGGACTACCTACTGGGTGAACAAAGGATAGGCACAAGCTGATTCCTTTGTTCTTTACACCAGGTGAATGAAATTTTTAAAAGATATAGCAACATAGTTTATTAACTATATACAGAAAGGCCATTGGTCATACCGCTTTCTCTCAAACTCTTTTAGGTCTTAGGACATGACATACAGGTTACGTACATGCGTGTACAATTGGATGTTCAAACTAAGTCTGAGTTTTTGCTTTTGCCCTTGCAGAGAGAAAGGTCTTTATTTTTGTATTTGATTTTAGCTTTATCTATACGTTTCATTCACTTGGTGACTTGTTTAATGTACCATTCTCACTTCCCAAGGGTGAGCAGTTGTAATAGTTTTAAACTGAGACTCCTAGAGAGGTAGTGTAAGACTGTAGACAAGCCTATGTATACATTATGGTCGAGATGGCACTCACAAAACAGAATCCATATATACAAGCTTCTTTAGTTAAACTATTACAACTGAGTGCAGAGGGGACAAATCATTTAAAAACAACCAACATGGCAACAAATTTTAAGACTTTTGAGTCAATAGAACTTAATGAAGGTATTCAATACCTTTACAAAGCTGACAATGGATATGGAGCATCTATTGTCCAACACCAATTCTCATATGGTGGTAAGCAAGGAAAGTGGGAGTTAGCTGTGCTTAAGTACAGTAATGATACAGATTGGAAGATCTGTTATGACACAGAAATCACTAACGATGTTATTGGTTACTTGTCAGAAAAAGCAGTTAATGATCTAGTTGATCAAATTACTGCATTAAAACCAGATGAAACAACAGCTCAATAGAGCTTTGTCATACCGTAGGAAGTAGAGAAAGAGGTTGAAATACACCTCTTTTTTTTATCTTTACTGTCAGAAATGTATTTACACAATTTTTTATATAAAGCGATGAAGAACATAAACTTTGCGACGAGAGTCTCTGTGAAGTTGGTTCCTAAAGCTGAAGCAGGTAACTCTGCCAATGCACTTCGTCAAGAGTTACACACGTTGATCAATAAGCACAAGATTGCTATTGATTTTACTGTGTTCTCAAAGACTGAAGTTGAGAAGGAAGAGTTAAAAGTTGCTAAGGCTAAATGGAAACTGGCTCAGTAAGCAGTCCTCTTTTAAAAAAATCCTACTAAAAAGGTTGGCTGGAGCTTGGATAACCACAAGGCTCCTTTTTTTGTCTCATTAAATTTAGAATATGACAGTAAGAGAAATGATTTTTGTAATGTTTATAGCATTATTAGTAGTAGCATCAGGTGTTTGCATAGGTGTAATCTGCAGTGAACCAACATCAGTACCATTTAAAAAAGCAAAGATTGGTGGAAATCTTGATATTGAATACTACTTGGAAGTATCTGAGGATAGTATTTGGATTGAGAACTATAAAACTAAACGCGTGTATGGTGGTAAGTATTCTGATCTTGATAGTCTAATTAAGGTAGACAATCTATAAAATATGTCCTGAGCTAAAGTAGCTCATTTTTTATCTGTAATGACATGCTTCAGTGGTGTTGCATGTTGTTGCAGATATTCATAATTCAAAAACCTAAATTCCTATGGATGAAAACAGATTAAATGACGTTATAAACACAATTAAAAACTCTAGCATAGAGATGTATGCTTTTTTGTCTAAAGACAAAGATGACAACTGGACTGTCACAAGACAGATTTATAACATGTCAGCTGATGACCTCAGCGTAAACGAGAGAATTTCTAAAGTACAACATGCTATAGCAAATGAACTTGTCACCATCCAACTTGATGATTATGAGCCAGGACAAAGAGTCTATGGTGAGCTTTTACAAGATAACACTTACCATCTAACTGGTGTGTTTGTTGATTCAAACAATTACGACATATGAAGATACTTATAATGTTGTTGGTCCTGTTAGGTGTGTCCAAGGCAAATAGCCAAAAAGACCTAACGCGAAATGAAAAACGTTTTGTAAATAATGTAATCAAGCTTACAAAAGAAAAGCTTAGTAATGTTATAAAACGTCCTGATAGCTATATAGTACTAGAATTTCCTACCACAATTTACGTTTTGCGTCCTGATGGATACATTGGTGAAGTGTGGATACTAGGTGATGAAGACTGGATTAGTTTAGGTACTGAACAAAATGCATACTAATGGAAAGTATTTGTAAAGTATGTATATCTACTGACGTCTCAACATGTACAGTGTGTGTTGAGACAACTGATAATTCTTATAGAATTGTAGTTGAAGGAACACTTGTAGAACCAAATCGTAAAACTAATATTAAAGAAAATGGGAAGACCAAGAAAAGAACAAGTCGTAAGCAAGGATAAGAA
>Ga0209134_10000279_pt1 | contig 13521 bp, 11 predicted proteins | sample LauGreSp1BDMLBSN_2_FD_187566 | JGI IMG/M metagenome (GOLD analysis project Ga0209134, IMG submission 187566) | Freshwater lake microbial communities from Lake Michigan, USA - Sp13.BD.MLB.SN (SPAdes) (version 2) | ecosystem: Environmental > Aquatic > Freshwater > Lake | place: Lake Michigan, USA... | reverse complement strand
CCATGGCTATCAACCTCGTCAAAGGTCAACGAATCGATCTACGTAAATCCTCCGGCGCCGCCCTCACGTCTTTCTGCGTGGGCGTCAACTGGGGCGGCATCACCAAGTCTACCTTCTTCGGCTTCAGCAGCACGACCGAAGACGTCGACCTCGATCTCAGCGCGGTGCTCCTCGACACGGCCGGAGCCCGTTGCGACCATATCTACTCTCCGCTTTATAACGTCTCGCTGCTCGCCCGCTTTGGCCTGCCTCCGGGCAAGCTGACCGCCGCAGGCGGCGCCCTTCGCCACACCGGCGACGACCTTGCCGGCGATTCTGGAGGCGACGACGGTCTTGATAATGAGACCATCACGGTGGACCTAATGCGTATTCCGGCAAATGTCGCCCAAGTGATTTTCTTCCTGAATAACGTCGGCCAGGAGGATTTTTCGATGATTCCTTACGCCAAGATTCGGATGTTTGATGGCACGCCCACCAACGTCCGCGAAATCGTCGCCGCCTACAATGTGGCAGCCGAGCCCCAGTTCAAAGGGCGTCGGGCCATGATCCTGGGTCGCCTCTACCGTCATGCTGAATCGTGGAAATTCGCCGCGATCGGCGAGCCCACCTCGGATGAATTTGTCGGCCAGACGGTCTTGCGCGTTGCAAACGACTACCGCTCTGCCTAATTCTTTACGCATATGGCTCTCAATCTCACCAAAGGTCAGCGCGTCGATGTCGGTCTGCAGAAGGTAGCAATCGGCTTAGGCTGGAATCCCGATCCGTTGGCATCTCCCGGCCAAGGTTTCGACCTCGACGCCACCGCCTTCCTCGTCGGAGAGAATGGCAAGTGTGCGGGCGAAGCCCACGTCGTTTTCTACAACAACCTCGAATCGCCGGATAAGTCCGTGCGCCACTCCGGAGACAACCGAACCGGCGAGGGTGACGGGGACGACGAGACCATTTACGTGAACCTTGGCACCATCGACGCAAAAATCACCGAGGTGGTCATTGCGGTGACTATCGACGAGGCGGAAGCCCGTCGGCAGAACTTCGGCCAGGTGCGTGACGCTTTCATCCGCATCTACGATTCCAGCAATGGTCAGGAGCTCCTCAAGTACGAGTTGGACGAGGACTTCTCCACCGAAACTGCCGTGGAGTTCGGGCGCTTGTATAAGCGTAATGGCGCCTGGAAGTTCGAGGCCATCGGACGTGGTCGTGCCGGCGGTCTCGAAGCGCTTGCTAATCAGTATCTCTGAGCCCATAGGATCTCAATTTTTTAAACATATGGCCATCAATCTCACCAAAGGGCAGCGCGTTGATATCGGGCTACAGAAAATCGGAGTGGGACTCGGCTGGGATCCCAGCGCTCGTCCCGGCGAGGAGTTTGACCTTGATGCCTCGGCGTTCATGCTCGCAACAGACAAGCAAATCCCGTCGGAGGGTTTCTTTGTTTTCTACAATTCGCCGGAATCGTCCGATCGGTCCGTTAAGTCATCAGGTGACGACCGTACCGGTGGCAGTTCCGAGGGCGATGATGAGACTTTGACCGTCGATCTCGCTAAGGTGGATGCGCGTATCGAGGAGATTATCTTTACCGTCACGATCCATGACCATGATTCCCGTCGTCAGAACTTCGGACAGGTCCGTAATTCCTTCATCCGTATCTACGATGCGGTGACCCAGGTCGAAATCTGCAAGTACGAGCTAGGGGAGGATTTCTCCGTCGAGACGGCGGTCGAGTTTGGCCGTCTTTATAAGCGCGGTGGTGCCTGGCGATTCGAGGCTATGGGCGTCGGTTACAAGGGTGGTCTGGATACTTTCACGACCAAGTACGCCAAGCGCTTCGCCTGACCCGCCTGGCTAGGAAACGTCATCCCTTCCGACCAAGGTCTCCCGAAGGGGAGGCTTTTGTCGTTTTTAGGGCTGACCGGTCAAAAGGCGGGAAGGTGAGGGGGCCTCTTTTGTTGAGTTGCTTAAGAAACTCCTATCCGCTTATTAGGGTGCTTCCCCCATACCACCATGAGCCGTCGTCTCCCCGTATACCTTCTGCTTGATACCTCCGGTTCCATGTCCGGTGAACCGATCGAGCAGGTCAAGAATGGCGTCCAGATGCTGGTCGCCTCGCTCCGTCAGGATCCATACGCTCTCGAGACCGCTTGGCTCAGCGTCATCACCTTCAGCAGCGGCGCCAATGTCGCCGTTCCGCTTACCGAACTCACGGCCTTCCAGCCTCCTTCCATCGATGCCAGTGGTTCCACCGACCTCGGTGCGGCCCTCGAGCTCGTCGCCAACTGCGTCAAGAAGGACCTCGTGAAGACGACCGCCACGACCAAGGGCGACTGGCGCCCGATGGTCTTCCTCATGACCGACGGCGGACCGACCGACGACTGGCAGAAGGGCCTCGCCCGCTTCCGTCAGGAGAAGTGGGGCGTCGTCGTCGGTTGCTGTGTCGACAACGGCGACGAAGCCGCGCTCAAGCAGGTTACCGAATCCGTGGTCCGTCTCAATACTTCCGACACCGCTTCGATGAAGGCCTTTTTCAAATGGATCAGCTCCTCGGTAAGCCAAGGCAGCAAGAGCGTCGAGCAGGCCGGCAAGGACGTCCAGGGTATGAGCGAACTCCCTCCGCCCCCGCCCGAAGTGAAGGTCGTGGTCTGACCTGCCTCGGAACCGCAGGCACCTTCCCGCCATGAGTCGACGTCTGCCTGTATATGTGCTCCTTGATACCTCCGGGTCCATGAAGGGCGAGCCGATCGAGTCCGTGAAGAACGGGCTCGCCTCGTTGGTGGCCTCCTTGCGCACCGATCCGCATGCCTTGGACACCGTCCATCTCTGCCTGATGACCTTCGACCGTGAGGTCAGGACGCTGGTCCCCCTGACACCGCTGGACGAATTCATCCTGCCCGAGCTCGTGGTGCCGGACTCCGGGCCGACCATGACCGGGCTCGCCCTCCGCGAGGTCTGCCGTTCGGTCCGCGCCGACGTGATCAAGTCGACCGAATCCCAGAAGGGCGACTGGCGTCCTTTGCTGTTCATCATGACCGATGGCGTTCCTTCGGATTCCGCCGACTACGCCGCGATCATCCCGCACGTGAAATCCATAGGTTTCGGTACCGTGGTGGGTTGCGCGGCCGTGATGAAATCCCGTTCCAATGATGTCGAAAAGAGCAAGCAGGACGCGGACAAGCTCTGCGATCAGCTCAAGCAGCTTTGCAGCCACGTCGTCACGCTCGACACCATGGACGGGAACACCTTCCTCGCTTTCTTCAAGTGGGTCTCCTCGGCCGTAGCGAACGGCAACGTCAGCGCCGGTACTTCCTCCGAAATCAACCTGCCGCCGCCGCCACCTGAAATCAGCGTCGTCTGCTGAAGCCTTTTATCCCAAGAATGTCCCACGAACCTCTCAATACCTTCGATCTCTGGGCCGATGACGTCGCCCAAGGTGATCTGCAGCGCATCCTCCTTTCGCTCGGAAGGGTGATGCGTTTCCTTGACGAAAAACTACACAGTGCCGGCGAGGTTCATCCGAGCCTCGTTCCGGAGACTTTACTCGTTAACGACGGCAAGGACGTCGATCTTGACTATCTTGAGAAGTCTGAGGTGAAGCGGGAGGCCGGGTTTCTTTATTACCGTGCGCCTGAACTGACCGACGATACGCCGACCACCCCGCAAGGGGAGGTCTATGCGATAGCAGCCATCGCTTATCGTTCCTTCGCCGGACATCCACCCACCCGGGGCAAGCGTCGATTCTGGAGCTGGCAGGCAGACCTTATGCTGAACATTCCGGGTCAGCCGGAGCTCTCCAAGGCCATCCTTGGCGCGCTGTCCACCGACCCGATGAAGCGTCCGCAGGATCTCCGCGCCCTCCATTCGACCCTCTTCCAGGCATTCCAGCCTCTCGCCGTCAACCAACGTCCTAAGATGGAAAAGCGCTTCCCGGTGAATCTTACGGTCGGAAAGGACGTCCGTGTGCCGGTCTCCAAGGTCCTGGCTTCCGCCGACGGTTGGAGCGTCAAGTGGAGGGGGCTTGAGTCGATCGGCGTCTCCTTCGACGAGGCCGCCCGTGAATTCGTCTGTACGCCGACCGTTTCCGGCGAGCATCGCATCGAAGCCGATTTCATCCACCCTGACCGCCCTTATCACCCGATCGTCACCGAAGCGACGCTGGTCACGATCAACCCCGATCCTGATTCGCTCTGGAAGCATATCGAGCCGCCCGCCGATGCTCCGTTCCAGAAGACGAACACAGCCTGCGAGAAACTCGTGACGCCGTTTTCACGCGTCTTCGCCGCAAGCATGCGCGGCCGTTCGCATGCCCACGAGGGTTCTTTCCGCGAGGACGATTACCGCGTCTCCTTCCATGAGGCCTCGGGATGGCATCTCTTGGTCGCCGCCGACGGCGCTGGTTCGGCCAAGATGTCGCGACGCGGCTCGCAAATCGCCTGTGAGACTTCCACGGACGTGCTCACCAAGTGGCTGGAGGACGAAGGCGCTGCCAAGCTGGATGACGCCATCGTGTCGCTGGTGAATGAAGACGACGCCGGGAGGCTCAAGCAGCAACTTTATCATTGGCTCGTCGCCGCGGCGCACTCTTCTCTCAGGGCAATCAAGCAGCAGGCTGCGGAGATGGACCCGCCTCGTCCGGCTAAGGATTTCCATACCACGTTACTCATCTCTGCGGCGAAAAAGGTCGAGGCCGGCTGGGTGCTGGTCTCGTTCACCATTGGTGACGGGGGTGTCGGCATCCGTCGGCAGGACGGCACGCCTATCGCCTTCTGCGAGCCGGATAGCGGCGAATTCTCCGGACAAACCGTCTTCCTGACCGTCAACAACGTATTCGATGACGCTGAGAAGAACATGAGCCGCCTCCATGCGGCCTTCGTGAAGGATCCGAGCGCCATCGTCCTGATGACGGACGGAATCACCGATCCGCGATTCCCTACGGAAGCCAGCCTCAAGGATAAGACCTGTTGGGATAATTTCTGGGCGGAGGTCTCCGATGCCGCCAAATTCGACGATGAAGGCGCCGAAGATCGCCTCCTGAAGTGGCTGTCTTTCAAGTCAGCTGGTAATCACGACGACCGGACGGTCGTCTTCCTTCTGCCGACAGAACCCCAAGTCGTGCCTTCCCAGGCCGATCAATCCAACTAACCGAAAGTCATGAGCACTATCATCAAACTCAAAGCCACCGACGGCAGTCCGATCGAGTTCGTCGACAAGATGATCGGGCAGGGCGGCATGAAGGACGTCTACTTCTCGCCCAAAAAGGATTATGTCGTGGCCTTCTTCCGCGCCCCCCAGGACTTCAACGCCAAGGACCGCCTTACCAACATCGTCGGCATCTATCGCCAGCGCATCTTCGACCAGCCGGGAGGCGAGTACTGGAAGACCGTCTATTGCTGGCCCACGCACGTCGTCGAGCACAACGGACGCCTAGGACTCTGCGCGCCTACCTACGCCAAACACTTTTTCTTCGAACACGGCTCCAAGAACAATGACAGCCTGCTGAACATCAAGGGCAAGGACAAGGAAGGGAAATGGTTCTCCACCGGCACTCACCAGCAGAAGTACCTGGACGAGCGCGAGCGCGGGGATTGGCGCGGCTATTTCCAGGTCTGCGTCAAGATTGCCCGCGCCGTCAAGCGTCTGCATGCCGCCGGTCTTGCGCACTCCGACCTTTCTTACAAGAACGTGCTCGTCGACCCCATTTCCGGTAGTGCCGCCGTGATCGACATCGACGGACTCGTGGTTCCGGGAAAATTCGCGCCTGACGTCATCGGGACTCCTGACTTCATCGCTCCCGAGGTCATGTCCACCTTGCACCTCCCGGTGAAGGATGCGAACCGCAAGCTACCTCGCATCGAAACTGACCGTCATGCACTGGCCGTGCTGATCTACATGTACATGCTGTATCGGCATCCGCTCAAGGGAGGCCTCATTCATCCGGCCAAGACCGAGGAGGAGCGCCAGAGTCTCGAGATGGGCGCGAAGGCTTTGTTCGTAGAGCACCCTACGGACACCCGTAATCGTCCTAATCTCAAGGAGGTCCGTAAGGGCGACCTACCTTTCGCTGACGTCACCAAACTGCCGTACACGATCACCGGGCCCTACCTAAAAGCCCTTTTCGACCGGGCCTTTGTCGACGGACTTCACAACCCCAGCGCCCGTCCGCTCGCCGACGAGTGGGAGTCCGCGCTCATCAAGACCGTCGACCTCATGCAGCCTTGCTCTAACTCGAGCTGCTCCCATAAGTGGTATGTCTTCGACAACAGCACCAAGCCCAAGTGCCCCTTCTGCGGTACCGGCTTCTCGGGGGTCCTGCCGGTACTCAATCTCTACACCAATTACGGAAAGGGCGTGTACAAGGATGATAAGCATCGTCTCATGGTTTATTCCAACCAGTATCTCTACAAGTGGCACGCCAACCGGAACGTGGTGCTCTCGCCTGGTCTCTCCGCGGATGACATGAAAGCAGTGGGCTATTTCTCGCTCTATAACGGAAAGTGGCTCTTCGTTAACCAGAAGCTCGCCACGATGGCTGACGTCACCAAGGACGGATCTCCCAAGCCGGTTCCCGTGGGGGGCCAGGTCGAACTCGTCGAAGGGCAGAAGCTCATGCTGGACTCCGGAGACGGGGGCAGGGTGGTGGTCGTCCAGATGGTGAAGGCCTAGGTTATTCTGTAGGTTTAGTGTTGTTTTTGCTCTTCTGGGAGGGTTTCATGCCCGCCTACCCCTAATCATGGAATTCCTACCCTCCTTGGTCGAATTGCAGGCCGCTATCCCGGTAATCATATCGCTCATCATCATCGAAGGGCTTCTGTCCGTGGACAACGCCTTGGCCATCGCCGCCATGGCTTCGCATCTTCCTGGAGAGCAGAAGCAGCTCGCCCTGAAACTCGGCATCATCGGCGCCTATGTCTTCCGAGGCATCGCCCTGTTCTGCGCCGGTGCGATCATCGCTAATCCCTGGCTTAAGATCGTCGGAGCCGCCTACCTGATCTACCTGATGTCGCAGCATTTCGCCGAGAAGGCTGCCGAAGAAGAGGCTGAAGAAGAGGGTGGAGAAGGTGCCGTGCATGCCGCCGGACGAGGACTCGTCGCCACCATCATCGGCATCGAAATCATGGACCTTAGCCTGAGCGTCGATAACGTCGTGGCCGCGGTGGCGCTGTCCGATAAGCTCTGGGTGGTCTGCACCGGCGTCTTCATCGGCATTCTCGCCCTTCGCTTCGTCGCCGGCCTCTGCATCAAGCTCATCGAGCGCTTTCCGATCCTTGAATCTACTTCGTTCGTGCTCATCGGCTACGTCGGCGGACTGCTCCTCACCGAACTGATCACTCACGTGCACATCGGCCCTCTCGGCAAGTTCGTCGGCATCGTGGCCATCCTGGCCCTAGCCATCATGTACGCCGAAATCGGCGCTTTCCAGAAGGTGGCCCGTCCCGTGCTGAAGATCTTCGTCCCGCTCATGCGCCTTGTCGATTTCATCGTCGGAGGCGTCTTCCAGCTCATCTTCTGGCCTTTCAAGAAGGCCTGGAGCCTGGTCCGTAGCTGAGGCTTCCAAGCCTTCCGCACGCCCATGAGACGTCTGCCTGTCTACGTCCTCCTCGATTGCTCGGAATCCATGATCGGACCCGGCATCGCCGGGGTCCGTAAGTCCGTCGAAGCCATGTTGAAGGAGCTGCGTCGTAACCCGCATGCTTTGGAGACGGTCTACATGAGCTTCATCACCTTCTCGACGAAGGCCAAGCAACTCAGCCCGCTGACGCCGCTGGAGGATGTCCAACCTCCGTCTCTCCCGCTCGCGTCCGGAACAGCTTTAGGTGACGCCTTGGCGTTGGCCGCCAAGTCCATCAAATCCGAGGTACGCAAGGGCTCGGTCGATGTGAAGGGGGATTTCCGACCTATCGTCTTCATTATCACCGATGGCGTGCCAACCGATAAATGGCAGACCGGTGCGAACGACCTCAAGGCCACGAAGGCTACCATCTATGCCATAGGATGCGGAGACGACGTCGACTGGAATCAGCTCGGGGCAATCACGCCAGCCGTGTTGCATGTCGATGCCATGGATTCGGAGGCGATCGGCAGCCTCTTCCGTTGGATATCCAGTTCGGTCGACACTGCCAGTCGCGCCGTCGGGGATGGAGAAGACAAGACGGCGCTCGATAAGCTTCCCGCCGCGGTCAAGCGAATCGACCTCAGCAAGGCTCCGGCGCATGATGGGAATCCCCGTCAGCTATTCCTTAAGGCCACATGCTATAAGACCGGCACGCCTTACCTGATGAGGTTTCGGTTTTCGCCTGACGACGGTACTTTTGAGCCGCTTACATCCCATCCTCTGTCGAAGGAAGACATGGGGGCTGCCGCCGGCGCCTTGCAAGGACCTAAGGTTTCGACCAAGAAACTGGCTGGAAATCCGGTCTGCCCGTGCTGTTCGGCATCCGATCTTTTTGTCTGTGACTGCCAGGAGATGGCATGCTGGGATAAATCTTTCTCTACTCGTGTCGTCTGTCCGACCTGCAGGAAATCGCTTCAGCTCGTCCGCGGGCACTTCGATGTCAACCAGCGTACCGGTTGACCGATAATCTGATCCGTGCGAATCATCGTCAGTCGTAATAAGCAGGACTTCGGTCCCTACTCGCTTACCATCGCCCAACAGTATCTGTCTCAGGGGACCTTGTTGCCTCACGATCTGGCCCGAGACGCAGCCGTCCCGGGTGCAGCCCCTTTGCCCTTGGGGCAGTTTCTCGCCTCCCATGGCATGGCGGCCCCGTCGGCAGGTTCCGGCAATCCGTTCTCCCAAGCCTATCAGAACCTTCGCTCCTTCGACCTGAAGCTGCTTTTCCCTTGGTCGACGATCTCATCCGCGGCCCTGTTCAAGGACCGTCGTCTCGTCTTTCTTGCGGCTATCGGTCTCGGTCCCGCCATCGCCTTAGCCATCGCTCCCGCGGCCTGGGTCGGCTACTGGGCTCTCGCCCTATACTTTTCGGTCATCTGGGCGCTTTTTTTCTATTATCTTTTCAAGACGCCGGAAGTGGTGCCCAAGACCTGCTTCATCTGTTTTGGTGTCACCGGGATTGTTTCGATCCCCATCCTGCTGCTTCTCCAAGGCATTCCGCCTTGGTCTGTCTTCTATGGATGGGCGAATTCCGGTTCGGTCATGCCTAGGTTTTTCGGCATGTTCTTCGGGGTGGGAATCAGCGAGGAGCTCTGCAAGGCCGCCGTCATATTATGGCTGGTACGCCGCCCTGGCCAGTTGCTGCTGCCTCAGACGGTGGTATTCTATGCCATGATCTCGGGGCTCGGATTCGGCATTTTCGAAGGCGTGAGCTACCAGATGACGTTGAACCGAAAGCAAGGTGTCGACGACGCCTACTTCCTCAACATCGCGCGCCTGACTTCGTTGCCATTCATACATGCCGTCTGGACTGGCCTCGCTGGCTATTTCATCTCCTTCGCCGTCATCAATCCGCGTAAAAGGTATGGCTTATGGATTCTGGCCATCTGTGTTCCGGCCATGTTTCATGCGGTGTATAACACTTTCGGGTGGGGTTTCATCGGATTGGGTGCCGCATTGCTGAGCGTCATATTGCTGTCTATCTACCTGGCCTCCGTACAGCAGATGCAGCAGCAGCTTTCCCGTCCGTAAGTCGCTCGCGTAGTCAGGAGTCGGGCGTTTTGTTCGTGACGCAAAGGGTTTTGCACGTAGTTTGCTTCTGGAAGCCCCGCCATGTCCTTCAATAGAGATAATAACACTTACCATGTCTCGCGGGCAGGGAAGGAGATCTTCCGTCTCGATGCTTCTTCGTTGCTCAAGCATTGGCAGGCGGGACAGGTCGAGCCAACGGACCACTATTGGTATACGGGTATGTCTTCCTGGCTTCCCATGTCGGGCTTGCCTCTGGTCATGGGCGTCCCTCGTTTCGGACAGCGAACGGCAGCCAGCTCGCTACCTTCGTCGGAACCTAGCCCACCCCCAGCCAGTAGGCAGCCTTCGGCACCCTATCCGTCTCCCTATCCTGCTCCGGCAGCGACGCCTGCACCCAGGCCTAGCCCCGCGCCATCACCGTCCCCTTTTCCTGCGCCTACGCCTAGTTCGTATCCGACCCAGAATCCTGCTGCCACACAGCCGGCTCAGAATCCTGTGCCTGTCAGTCGGCTTCCCCCGCCTCCAGGCCACCCTCCGGATCGCTGCCCAAGCTGTAATTCAAAGTCTATCAAGACAGCTCGTGCTATCTATCTTGCCGGTACCCGTGACTCTACGAGTAGCGGCACCTCTTATGGGTGGGGACGGCGCTCTTCTCCACGTTCCTGGAATAGTACGCGCACATCGCACACACGCTTAGCCTCACAGATGATTCCGCCAGACGAAATGGGCATGGGATGCGGTCTCTCAGGTACATTGCTTCTGTTCATTTTGTTGCCTCTTGGCCTGATGATCATGTTGGGCGGAGGAGTTACTGCATCGCATGGAAATGGCGAAGGGGTGGTGATGCTTTTGGCCGGCGCAGCGTTAATTGGCTATTTTTTCTACCGTTCAAAGTCCGCCAATTCTGGCGCACAGTCTCAACAGCAAGAAATGGCCGCGAGGATGGAAGAGTACGAGCGTACCTGGTACTGTAGTAAGTGCGCCAGTAAGTTTATTTGGTAAGGTCAAACGACCACGATGGGTGAGCGCACATGCTCTAAGTGAATATCTGGAAAGTATGCATGGTCTCCATTCCTCATCGGCTTCGGATTGTTGGTCGCGAGAAGAATTAAGCTTTCTGGCTTCGTTGGGTAGTTATGGTTATTTGCTCAGGAGGTCAGGGTCGTCACTGCCGTCGGCATGGCTGAACCAGTGCTTGTTCCAGGCGTGACTGCCGAGTGGGGTCTTCTTGAAGCGGATGGCTAGGGTCCGGTAGGCTGGTTGCACGGCTTTGGGCTCGACGTATCTCAGCTGATCTCCGGCGAATTGAAGCATCAGCGAGCCCCGGACGTCGTTGTCGGGGAGGAAGGAGACGGCTCGCATGATCAGGTCGACGGATGCATAAGCTGCCATGCGGTGGGAACGGTCAGGATTATCCAAGTTTTTCTTGATCCAAGCTTTGGCTCGCTTGATCTCGTCATCGCTAGGCATGACGTAATCGCTGGGCACCTTCCAGTCATTGACCTGCAGGCGGAGCTTAGGGAGATCTGGACGCTCGTGCCAGTTCTCTATGGTGATTTCTGCACTGCGTAGGTACCAGCTACCGTCCGGGCTCCAGTATTTTCCGAAATCGTTATGTATCAGCGCATCGCCTTGCTTTGCCATGATCAGCGCCGCCCGCCAGTAGGCGTCAGCTCGACCGAGTCGGTCGAGGCTCCAGCGGTCGGCCTTGCGGCGCAGTTCGACATAACGCATGGCAATCGGCCGCACGTGATCGGGGAAGTAGGGCATGGCCTCGTTCCAGTGACCCTCGCGGAACAGCCTGCGAGCGAGCAAGTGACGGACTTCGTAGCGGACAGGGCCGATGCGTGAATGATTATCGATGCTGACCTCCTTCTTAAGCATCGGTTTTGGCCAGGTTTTATCCACCGAGTACTTCAGCTCGTCGATCGACAGCAGACATTCGCCCACATAGGCGGCGTCGCGTGATTTATCCGAAGAGTAGAAGGCCCCCATTGCTCCGGCGTAGTCCTTGTCGCGCAGCAGTAGGACGCCGAGTTCACCACGGACGCGCGAGGTCCAGGTATCTGAATCATCGGACGAGGCCTGCAGGAAGAATTCCCCCCCCCTAATGTACTCGCGGCTAATGTCGGCACTCATGTACTCAGTCAGGGGCCCGGTCACGGCCTCGTTGACAGCCGGTTTGAGGCTAGCAATCGCACCTTCTAGGTTGTCCTTGCGGAGGTTGACGCGCGAGCGCAGTAGGGCCGCCATCGGGTCTTCCGGTCGGAGGAACTTGAGCGACTCGGCGCAGCCGTCCCAATTACCGCTGGCATATTGCAGGTTAGCGATTCGCAGGGCGTCGTCGCTAGCAGGAATGCCAGCCTTGTCCAAGGCCTCCAGCCATCGGCGGGCGAAGTAGTTGACACTGTTCTGATCAATCGGGGCATACGGGGTGATGCTACCGCCGCCGCAAAGGTAGATCGTCATAAGGCGACGGAGGTCGTGGTCCTTTGCGCAGGCTTCGAAGGCACCGTCCCTTGCCAGCTTACGGATCAGGTGTAGGGCGGAGCTACTGCCGGTCGCTTCGCCACGATCGCGCATTGCTAAGTAGGTCCGTAGAGCCTTCCCGAAGTCGGCCACCCCGAATTTCTCAAGGAGATCAGCGGGAGCGATCATTGACTCGGAGTAGGCAATCCAACCGTCGCATTGCAGACTCACCTTGCAAATATCCGGATAGCCTTCCGCGACGGCCTGCTTGGTGGCGTTTAGATGGTGCCGGATTGAAGCCATGCGGAGCCGGGCGCGTTGCTCGGTCATTTCTTCCCAGATGGTCGCCCGCATCAGTAAGCGTCCCAAGCGGTAGTGCGCGAGGGCTGTAAGATTCCGACGTTCCTCGGGCGGCAGGGCGAGTATCCGTTCGCAGAGGGGGACTGCTTCCAGTCCGTCAGTCTCCAGCGACGCGAGGTAGAGCGAAAGTTCGAGCGGAAAGGATGGCGTAATTCCGTCGGGGTCAAATTTCTGTCCGCGCTTGGCGTAATCCTCCTTCATGGTGGACATCACGGCGTTGACGACGCTGTTTCGATCAAGACCTGGAAGTTCTTGGGTAGATTTATTCGCCAGGCGACTTCCGAACTCCTTCTTGAAGTCCGTTTCAAAAGTCGTGCGAAGGGGGCTGATGACTGAATAGTCTCCAAGGGTAAGCATGCCTTCTGGTTCGTAGCCTGCGCCGCAAGCCCAAGCTATTGCTGTCACGACAGCGGTGGAGACGGTTCCAAGCAGGAGCCGAATGGCGATTGTTTTACTCATAGGTAGTTACTTGCTGATTTCGGTGGTAAGGGTTTGGGCTTCAGAAAGGCGTAACCAGCCGACGACGCGTTGTTCGCCGGGGGCGATGAATTCGGCGAAATCATGGCAAGCGAAGCGGATAGCCTTAGCCCGGACCTCCGTGCGCCAAGCGTAGGTCGCATCCACGCCGACGACGTGGCCTTGGTTCCATTTGGCATGCACTGAGGGTAGGACGAGCGGCTGGTCGGAGGTGTTGCGTATGCTTAAATCATAGAGCTCGCCCTTTTGGGTGGTGATCACATCGGGTTGTGCCGAAAGGGTCCGCCCAGCGAGGATATCGCCGAAACCACGCATGGTCCAATTCTGCCGATCGCCTGATAGGGGCAGTCGGAACCAGTCCACCCCGGAGACCGGACTGTATCGGACGTCGTCGAGGATGCGTAGGTAGGCGCTGACCTCGGCCGGATCTGCCGGCAAAGCGATGGTTCGCAGCGTGCCCACAGGGAAGCCTGACTGCTCCGCGTGCATGCCCAGGTATTCTCCACGTTTGCCGAAGCAGGCCAAGTAGGCGTAGGTCGGCAGGGCGACGCGGAAAGGTTTTCCGAAGCGCATCGCGCGGT
>Ga0209134_10000278_pt1 | contig 13525 bp, 11 predicted proteins | sample LauGreSp1BDMLBSN_2_FD_187566 | JGI IMG/M metagenome (GOLD analysis project Ga0209134, IMG submission 187566) | Freshwater lake microbial communities from Lake Michigan, USA - Sp13.BD.MLB.SN (SPAdes) (version 2) | ecosystem: Environmental > Aquatic > Freshwater > Lake | place: Lake Michigan, USA... | reverse complement strand
CCCGAAAATGCCCGAAAACTCCGCGGTTTTGTTTGGCGCGGTGACGAACGAATAAAAAATAAAGAAGAAATCTATCCTCCTGATGAGGTAGAAATGGATAAAAAAATTTTGGAGGAAAGTAAAAAGAAGTCAATGAATTAGGTGTTTTTTTTAAAAACGACACCACGGCTTAAGAAGAATAACCTTCACAAAACTATATAATTAAGCAGTTTTGTCAGCGATGGAGGAGGTGAATTAATTTAATTCTTTTTCGAATTATTGCGTATTAAATCAAATTTCATAAATTTACAAATCACTTTATTTCACAATTTCCCCTATACCAGCAAAAAGTTCTGCTTAGCGTATTAGAAAAAAGTAAATTGAAATGTTTTTGAGCGAGGAGAAAATTTAATGTAAAAATAAAAAATGGATATATCAGAATTTTCGAGATTAGATAATAAAAGTAATTATAATAGGCATCCTTGGGAAACCTCAAGAAAGAATGTATTACATACTTTTTTAAAAAAATCGGGAATAAAATTTCCTATTGATAGAGTGGTAGATATAGGAAGTGGAGACTCCTATGTAATACATACTTTATTAGAAAATGATTATGCCAAAGAATATTTTGCTATTGATACTGCCTACACTACTGAAGTGGTTACACAATTAAAAATCAATAATAATAATAGCAGCGTAAATTATCTTCAAAGTTTAATGGAATACGAAGAAAATTATCCAACGGATAAAACAACACTTTTTTTGTGTATGGATGTTTTAGAACACGTGGAGGATGAAAAGATAATTTTAGATTTTCTTAAACCAGGATCGACTAATAAAAATTATTATTTTTTTGCTGTACCAGCTTTCCAATCTGTTTTTTCCAGCCACGATGTTTTGTTGGGACATTATAGAAGGTATACACTCAAACAATTAAATAGTTTATTGGAAAAAAATCAATTTGAAATTATTAACAAAGGTTATTATTTTACAATTTTATTGCTATTTAGGAAGTTAGATAAATTATTAAAAAAAGATAAAGAAGCATCCATAGATAATTGGGAAGCTGGAAAATTTAAAACCGCATTAATCAACACAATGTTAATAGTTGATTTTAAAATAAGCCTATTTTTCAATAAAATTGGAATTACTATTCCAGGACTTTCATGTTATTGTTTATGCAAAAAGTAGCCATTATCATTCCATGTTATAACGAAGCTAAACGGCTAGATTATAAAAATATTGAGCCTTTACTTTTGAATTCCGATATAGATGTTTATTTCGCAAATGATGGAAGTAAAGACAATACAGTTGAAATTATCAATTCTATTATTAAAAACCATCCACAACGATTACATTTAATTAATTTTACTGAAAATACTGGTAAAGCAAGCACTATTTTTAAAGCAATAAATCAAATCCATCAACAAGACCAATATGATTTCATTGGCTATTTTGATGCCGATTTTTCAACACCATCTTATGAAATTATTAGATTAGTGGATGAAATAAAAAACCGGAAATGTGAATTTTTGATTGGGTCTAGAATATTACTTTTAAACTCAGGAATAAAGCGAAAATACTACAGACACATTATAGGAAGAGTAATAATCACATTAATTAACTTAAAATTTAAGTTAGGAATTTATGACACGCAATGTGGATCTAAACTATTTTCAAAAAAAATAATACCAAAAGCTTTTGATAAACCATTTTATACCTCATGGATCTTTGACGTTGAAATTTTTATTAGATTACAAAAGCAAAACCTATTAATGCACGGATTTGAAATTCCAATTTATAATTGGAAAGATGTTGATGGTTCAAAATTAAGTTGGAAAACAGGATTTAAGATTTTAAAAGAATTGTATTTATTAAATAAAAAATATTAAATCATGAAGTTATTTAATTGGTTGAAAGAGAATAAAATTTTAATGATTTTAATTTTTATAGGAACGATACTTCGTTTTTATAAAATAGATTTTCAAAGCCCATGGATTGATGAAATTTTTACATTAACCAACACAGGTAAAGAAAAATCATTTAAAGAAATTTATTATTTCTTAAAAGAAAATGATCCACATCCTCCATTATATTATTATATAATACACATTGTTAATCTATTTTTTGATAATACTTCTTTAGTAGCAAGAGCAGTTTCTGCAGTATTTGGTGTTGGAGGATTATTTGCTATTTACTATTTGGCGCAAGAATTATTCAATAAAAAAGTAGGTATTATAGCAGTTGCATTATTATCTATAAATTACTTCCATATTTATTATTCACAAGAAGCAAGAATGTATTCTTTGTTGTTTTTAACAACAACACTTTCCTTTTATTTTTTAATAAAATTCATAAAAAAGCCAGATTTAAAGAGCGCTATTAGGTATTCATTATTTGCCTCATTGATGATATATACTCATTTCTTTGCGTTATTTGCTCTTTTTTCTCAATGTTTAATTTTATTGTTTTTTGTTGTAAAACCTTATAATGTCTCCCGAAAAAAGTTCTTAATTTACAGCATTTTTTCAGGCATTTTAACCTTTGTTTTATATATTCCTGCGCTTTTCATTCTTTTAAAAACGAGCGCAATGAAATCTATTTGGATCCCTATCCCTGAAAAGGATGTTTATACAGTAATGTTTAAGGAATTTTTTGGGTATTCAGAAATTGCAATTATTATTGCGGTACTTGGGATAATCATTTTTTTTGTTAAGTTATCGGAGAAAAAAGAAAATGAAATGATTGCAATAAATCCCGAAAATGAAAAACAAGTTTTTAGTTTTTTTATACTATTTATTTGGATTTCAATTTCATTATTTATTCCGCTAATTTTATCATTTATTAATTTACCAATGATTGTTAGCAGGTATTTTATTAATATTATTCCTGCAATATTAATAATAGTAGCTGCCGGGTTGTACTTCATTAAAAATAACTTTGTACGGTATTTTATATTAAGTATATTTATATTGTTTTCAGTTTCAAATATAGTATGGGTAAAAAAATATTATGAAACACCTATAAAATCACAGTTTAGAGAAGTTACTAACGAAATTATAGTTAAAAACACAAATAAACACAAAGTGGTAACCTATTGGAGTTGGTTATTACCTTATTTTTTTAAAGATACGGGAATCCAAGTTCATCCAAACACATTAGAAGAGTACATCCTTGGCTTAAGAAAAGGAAATATTGAAAAAGATTCGTTTTGGTATTTAGACGGACAATACAGACCTTTTAATCTAAATCAGGAAGATCAAAATTATTTAGAAGACAACTTTATTTTAAAAGAAAAAATTGAAAAAATTGATTCTTGGTCGTATTTTTATGAATCAAAATCACAAAAACCAAATTTATCACAAGAAAATTTTGGTTTAAAAAACTTCAAAACAAATAATTTTGACGCACAAGGAAATATTCTTCTTTTTGAAAATACAATATTAAAATCGGAACCAATACTATTAGAAAAAGGAAATTATCAATTTGAAATTCAAGCAAATAGTTTACCTAATAAACCTATTAATGGAGAAAATGCACATATTAAAATTAAGGTAAGCGGGATTGAAATAGGACAAATTTCATTAAGTGAAAAGACAGAAAACAAGAAAACAAGCATTTCTTTTTCTCAAAATGAAACACGTAATGAAAGATTAATAATTATTTTTGATAACGACTTTTCAAACAAAGAAGAAGATAGAAATGTGATTATTTACTCAGTTAAATTAAAAAAAATAAAATAATTTTACAAACAAATATGAAAAAAATGGAAAATACAATTAAGTCATTATTAGTTTTAGTATTAATAACTTTTACTTCTTGTAAGAATAAAGAAAATGGAGTAGATCCAAAATTAGAAGAAAAACCAAAAAACGAATTTTTTAGTGTTGAACTCGATGTAGTAAACACACTAGAAGATAACTATGCTCTATATTACACAGAAGATAATTCAATAAATTTTGTATCGGATAAAGCGCTTTGGAGCGGAGTAAAGGGACAACCACAATCTCAAAAAGTAGTATTTAAATTATCCGAAGAAATTGTTCCAACAGATATTCGTTTAGACTTCGGAATTGTTAAATCCCAAAAAGAAGTAATTCTAGAAAATGTAAAAATGGATTATTATGGCAAATCATTTCAGTTTAAAGGATCTGATTTTTTAAATTATTATAGACCAAATGACTCAATAAAAACTGAAATTGACCAAGTAAAGGGAACTATTAAATTTCTACAAAATCCAAAAAGATATAATCCAATATTTTTCTATCCAAATGAGAGGTTATTAGAAGAAATTAAAAAAATCTATAAATAATAATTTTATAAAAAGATTATTGAGGCTACAAATTACTAATTTGTAGCTTTTTGTTTATAATTAATGATATGATTAAATCAACAGCACTATTTTTTAAAAACAACAAGCCACTCAATAACCTTATTGTATATGGTTTTGGGCAAGGCTTTAATTTAATTACGCCATTGTTGGTGGTGCCTTATATTATATCTATTTGCGGAGTTGCCAATTATGGAAAAGTAAGTATTGCAATGGCTATTTTCTTTTTCTTAATGGTTTTTATTGATTATGGTTCAGATATCATTGGGGTTAAAGAAGTAGCAGTTAATAGAGAAAATCCTAAACAGCTAGAAAAAATATTCATAACCACTTTTAGCACCAAATTCCTATTACTACTATTAACTTTATCTGTTTCGGCAGTATTATTTTATTTCGTTCCATTTTTTAATTCCGAAAAGACGTTATTTTTTCTTGGATTACCAATTTTAGTAGGGCAATTCATCAACCCAACTTGGTATTTGCAAGGCATTGAAAATTTTAAATGGATAACTATTCTTACCATAGTTTCCAAGTTAATCTACCTATTTGGAATTTTATTTTTTATTCATCAAAAAGCCGATTATATTTTCATAAATCTTTTCTGGGGAATTGGAGCCATAGTAGCTAATGGAATCACTTTTATTTATCTAGTTAAAAAGAATTCTTTTTCTTTTCAAAACACAACAAAAGAAGATGTTGTTTCGCTATTAAAAAGTAATTTTTCGCTATTTTCCTCTCAAATATTTGTTTCTCTACAAATGTATGCCCCAATAATGCTACTAGGGTTTTTGGGTAATAATTTGATGGCAGGACACTATAAAATTGTAGAACAAATCATTGTGGTTTTTAAAACCTATATTTATTTATTCTTCAATTTTGTATATCCAAGAATATGTTATTTATTGGAATCTAACATCCAAAAAGGCTTGCGTTTTTGGAAAACCTACAACGGTTTGAATTTTATTTTCATCCTCTTGTCGATGACAATACTATTTTCATTCTCCGTTCAAGTGGTATCTTATTTTTCAAAAACAGACGTTTTAGAAATCAGCAATCTATTACAACTGGCTTTACTAATTCCAATATTATTAGCTATTTCTATACCATTCAAGCAATTAGTTTTAGGATTTAACAACCAAAAAATTTATATAAAAATCACTATGGCAATAGTAATAATAAATCTTTCAGCAATGATTATTGTTATTCCTTATTTCAAAATAGTTGGCGTTTTATTAACTTTAATTTTAACAGAATTAGTTACCATTTGCGTTTATTATTTTAACGTAAAAGGGAAATTCCAATCAAATAAAACTATATAATTTTCGGAATATCTTTTAAAATTGTATTTTTGAGATCTATTCTGCCAGATATAATTAAAATCTTTTTCCATAAACCAATACTAATGATAAAGAACTTATTTCAAAAGTTATTAAAAAAATCTGGAAAAAGTTATGAAATAGACTCCAGAATCCCATCAAAACTTATTGTATTGACCTTAGTTAAAAGAGCTACTATGTTGTTAAGAGGCTTCCTTAAAACACGACAAAAAATCTTTATTGGAAGTAATTCTAAGCTGTATAACACTAGTAATATTAGTTTTGGAAAAAACATAACAATTGAAAAAAATTGCATTATAGATGGCTTTTCATCAGAAAAATTAATTCTAGGGGATGGTGTTAAAATTGGAGCATATTCCTCCTTAAGTTCTACAAGTCACCTGTCAAAATATGGAAAGGGTTTAAAAATAGGAAATAACTCTGCTGTTGGCCAATTTACAGAGTTCGGTGCTGCAGGAGGAATAGAAATCGGCAATGATGTGATAATGGGTTCTTATATTAGTTTTCATTCGGAAAACCATATTTATAGTGATAATTATAAGCTCATAAGAGAGCAAGGAGTTACCTCAAAAGGAATAAAAATAGGCAATAATGTTTGGGTTGGTGCTAAAGTAACCTTTCTAGACGGATGCTCAGTTGGAAACAATTCAGTAGTTGCAGCAGGTGCCGTTGTAAATGGAATCTACCCTGACAATTCAATTATAGGAGGCATTCCTGCTAAAGTAATAAAATCAATAATAGAATGAGACTAACTATTAATAAGGCTTTCTTTAATCAAATACTTTTCATTATCTGTGTTGTAGTTCCTTTTTTTAATATTTATGAGCTTTCTTTCACCGTTTGGATGTTTGCAATAGCGCTAACCTTAAAGAAAAATTATTCTTTAGAATTTATAAAATATTTTAGTCTTTTTTTTGTAATTCTGTTGTTGGCAATTTTTGTTGGTTTCTATTATGATTATAGATTGTACTTCGTAGTACGAGATATCACTTATTTTCTCAAACCAATTACGGGGTTATTATTGGGATATCAATTATTTAGTAAACATATTAAAAATCCCTTTCAGTTTATTGTATATGCTGGAGTATCCACCGCAATTTATCATTTAATTTTAGTTAACTACGGGATTTTTATAGGGGGAGCTAAAAATGTTCGAGAAATTAGAGAATATGGCGGTTATTTTAATGACTTTGAAGTTTATACTTTAGTTATCTTATTGTTTAATAATCAATTTAATTTAGGATTTTCAAGAAAGAGGAACTCTATCTTTTTAATAATTCTTGCTGTTTCTAGTTTCTTTTATTTAGCCAGAACCAATTTTATCCAATTTATTATTTTAGTGATTGCTTTAAAAGGAATTTTTGTATTAAACAGAAGAGCCATTATTGTTATTGGAACCACATTAGTATTGGTTGTAGTTGGCTATGCTGCAATTTATTATTATAATCCAATAAGAAACGGAAAAGGGTTGGATGAATTTTTATATAAAATTAAAATGGCTCCAGCTGAAGCATTTAGCACAAAAATTAATAGAGACGATTGGAAACAGTTTAACGATAATTACCGCTCGTATGAAAACATTAGAACAGTGCAACAACTTTCCTATAATGAATCACTATTATTTGGAGAAGGAATAGGGTCACAAGTAGATTTAAAACAAAAAGTATTTCTAGGTGACATGCAATTGCGATTCATTTCCATTTTACATAATGGCTACATGACCGTATTATTAAAATCTGGGTTACTTGGTTTAGGCATTTATTTGCTTTCCATATTTTTCTTTTTCAGAAAAAATAATGAACCAACCGAAGCTTTAAAAAACATACACTATTTATTTATAGGAACGGGAGTTTTTCTTATTATTTCCAATTGGGTTTTTATGGGTTTTTATAATTTAATTGATACTAAATCGCTGTTGATCGGATTTTTATTTGCCTACAAAAACGATTTAAAAAAACAGTATAAATAATGAAAAACATCCTTTTCATCCACCAATCGGCGGAGTTGTATGGTTCGGATAAAACTTTGCTGTTATTATTAAAAAATCTAGATAAAACTAAATTTAAACCCTTAGTAGTACTTCCTCAAGAAGGGCCTTTGCAAGAAGAGCTTGAAAAAGAAAATATTGAAGTAGTTATCGCGCCTGTATTAAAATTATCTCGAAAAATGTTTACGTTTTGGAATAGTATCCAATTTTCCAAAGACTTAAAAAAAGGAATTTCCATTTTAGATGAATTACATAAAAAGCACCATTTTGATTTAATATACTCCAACACTTTGGCAGTATTGTTGGGGATGATTTTTGCCAAAAAAAGAAAAATAAAACACCTTTGGCACGTACATGAAATTATTGTACATCCAAAGATTATTGCTGCCACATTTCCAAAATTATTAAATAAATATGCCGACTTAATTGTTTGCAATTCCAACGCAACTTTAAAGAATTTAGTTCAAAGAAAGGAGAGTATTGCCCAAAAATCAGTTGTGATTTATAATGGAATGGATCCAATTAATTCCAACTTGCCCGTTGCTACCAAAAAAGATTTTGGATTTAACGATAACGACATTATTATAACGTTAATTGGCAGAATTAGTAGACTAAAAGGGCACAAATGGTTGTTAACTACCCTAGTAAAAAACTTTAGTACTAGCAGCAATATAAAAGTAATTTTTGTTGGCTCCCCAGTAACAGGGCAAGAATATTATGCTACCGAAATAGAGCAATTTATTATAGAAAATCAATTAGCGGCAACCGTGAAAATCCTCCCTTTCACCAAAAATTTATCCCAAATATGGGATATTACCGATATTGCATTAATGCCCTCAACCGAAGCCGAATCATTTGGCCTTGTTGCAGTTGAAGCAATGCTGGCAAAAAAACCGGTAATTGCATCGGACCACGGAGGATTACAAGAAATCGTTATCCACAATGAAAATGGATTTTTGGTTCAACCAAATAATTTAGAGGCCCTTTCGGAAGCATTAACCAAGTTAATTGCTAATCCACAATTAAGAATAGATTTCGGTGAAAATGGCTACCAAAGAGTTATCCAAGAATTTTCGGTGAAAAACTATGTGCATAAATTCGAATCAGTATTCTCTAAACTAATTCCCTAAGAATAGTAAGTAATCTTCTGGAAATTGTTATTTTTGCAAACTGAAAAAAATAATTAATTTTCCATGAAAATAGCCATTTTAGGAACTCGAGGAATTCCAAACCACTATTCTGGTTTTGAACAATTTGCCGAATTTTTTTCAGTATTTCTAGTAAATAAAGGCCATGAGGTTTATGTATATAATTCACACGACCATCCTTACCAAGAAAAAACTTTTCATGGCGTAACTATTCTACATCAGTTTGATCCTGAATATAAAGTAGGAACTTTCGGACAATTCATTTACGATTTCAATTGTATTCTAGATTCCCGCAAAAGAAATTTTGATATTATCTTACAATTAGGCTATACCAGTAATTCTATTTGGCACTTTCTTTTACCTAAAAAATCAATCATTGTTACTAATATGGATGGTTTGGAATGGAAACGAACCAAGTATTCAAAACCAGTTCAAAAATTTCTAAAATATGCCGAAAAACTTGCCGTTAATAGCAGCGACCATTTAATTTCAGATTCTATTGGAATTCAAAATTTTCTAAAAGAAAAGTATTCAAAAGATTCAACATATATTGCTTATGGCGCTTCGGTTTTCGAAAATCCGAATGAAGAAATTCTGAAAGATTACCAACTAGAAAAATACCAATACAATATGATTATGGCTCGTTTTGAGCCAGAAAACAATATAGAAACCGTTCTTGACGGAATGGTTTTAAACCAAGAAAAAACCACAGTATTAGTGGTAGGAAATCACAATACCAAATATGGCGCTTATTTAAAAGAAAAGTTTAGTACTTACGAAAACATTCGTTTTGTGGGGGCTATTTTTAATTTACAAATTTTAAATAATTTACGCTTTTTTTCTAATTTATATTTCCATGGACATTCCGTTGGCGGAACCAATCCATCACTTTTGGAAGCTATGGCATCAAAGGCATTTATTATTGCCCACAATAACCCCTTTAATAAAGCAATATTACAAAATAACGCCTACTATTTTTCGGATGCTACTGAGGTGAAAAATATTTTGAATACTACTAAAAGAATTGATAACTTGCAGCTAATTCAAAATAATTTTGAAGCAATTGAAAACCACTTTAATTGGAATAAAATAAATGGTCAATACCTACAATTATTGGAAGAATGCTTGGCAAAAGGAAAAGGCAACCCTGCTGTCTAACCCTTTAGTAGCCTTAATTACATTAGTTTTAATAACTATTCCGCTGCATTATAGATACTGTAATATTTCTATAATGTTATTAGTAGTCTATTCGTTAGTAAAATTCCAGCCACGCCAATTTACGTTTCAAAAAGCTTTGATTTTACCAATTTTTCTTTTTGTATTAATGGCATTATCCCTACTTTGGTCTATTGATTATAAAGAATCCCTACAAGCATTATCCAAAGAAATTGCTTTTATATTATTACCTCTTTGCTTTCTTATTAACCCATTATTAACCAAAGCAGAAAAGGATAAAATCCTATGTTATTTTTCTTATGCTTATTTTGGATATGCTGTTTTTTATATGCTAAAAGCTGTATCCCGTTACTTTATTACTAGTGATGCTTCCGTTTTTTTTTACCACGAATTAGTTACGTTTGATGTAAACGCAATCCACATGTCGGTTTATATTTCAGTTGCCTTTTTTTATTTTTTCATAAAAAAAGAGAAAAACCTTTCGGATAAAATCGCCATAGTTCTATTGTTGTTTTTCTTGGTTTTATTGTCCTCCAAAAACATCATCATAGTATTTTTACTTCTATTATTTTTTGCAAGTTTTTTTTATTTAAAAATAAAATGGAATACTTCCAAAATTATAGTATTGTCTTTGGCAATTGTTGTTTTCGGAATTGTTTTTTATGGGAAATTAAAGGACAGATTTTTATTGGAAATAGACCCTAATGCTATAGAAATTACTAACAAACGGATGCCTGGAGTAGTGCACAATGTATCGGTATCCGATGCTTGGAATAAAGAACAGTTTCAAGCCAATGATTTTTTTGCAGGAACAGCGTTGCGAGTTTACCAAGCAAGAATTTTCTCCGAATTATTGCACGAGGAACCAATTTTTTATAAAGGCTTTGGACTAAATGCTGCTCAAAGTAAAATTATAACCAAAAGAAAACAACACCATTTGTACTCTGGTTATGACGACTTTAATTTTCACAACCAATATATTCAGTTTTTCGCCGAAATAGGAATTTTTGGAGTGCTACTTTTGTTACTACTTTTGACAATAAATGCAATAAGTACCATTAAATCAAAAAATTTTGCTGGAATTTCTTTCACTATTCTAATGATAAGTTTATTTTTGACAGAATCTTTCTTAAGTAGACAAAGAGGGATAGTGTTTTTTGTAATGATGTACTGTGTTTTTAATTCTAAATCCTTAGTCATTCCCCAGACAAAAGAGCAAAACCTACTATAACGCAGCAATTAATTTTTAGGTATAAATTAAAAGTTAATATTTATATAATAATAACATAATTTCTACGTTTTTAAACATATCGAAAAAAAATGAAAAGAATTTTAATAACGGGTGCTGCAGGATTTTTAGGCTCACATCTTTGCGATCGTTTTATTGCAGAAGGTTATTTTGTAATTGGAATGGATAATCTAATTACAGGGGATTTAAAAAATATAGCACATTTATTTAAATTAGAAAATTTCGAATTTTACCATCACGATATTACTAAGTTCGTTTTTGTTCCAGGAGAATTAGATTATATTCTTCATTTTGCCTCTCCAGCAAGTCCAATAGACTATTTAAAAATACCAATTCAAACCTTAAAAGTGGGTTCATTAGGCACGCACAATTTACTTGGTTTGGCAAGAGTAAAAAATGCTAGAATATTGATTGCCTCCACCTCAGAAATTTATGGAGATCCTTTAGTGCATCCACAAACAGAGGAATACTATGGAAACGTAAATACAATAGGACCAAGAGGTGTTTATGACGAGGCCAAACGTTTTCAGGAATCCATAACTATGGCCTACCATACTTTTCATGGTTTAGAAACAAGAATAGTAAGAATTTTCAATACCTATGGACCAAGAATGCGACTCAATGATGGCCGTGTTATTCCTGCTTTTATTGGTCAAGCTTTGCGAGGTGAAGATTTAACTATTTTTGGAGACGGAATGCAAACCCGTTCTTTTTGCTATATTGACGATCAAGTAGAAGGAATATTTAGATTGTTACATTCGGATTATTCACTGCCAGTGAATATTGGAAATCCAGACGAAATTACTATTAAAGATTTCGCCGAAGAAATCATTAAATTAACTGGAACAACCCAAAAAATTGTATACCATCCGTTACCAATTAATGATCCATTGCAACGGCAACCAGATATTACAAAAGCAAAAACAATTTTGGGCTGGGAAGCTAAAATTTCTAGAGAAGAGGGGATGAAAATCACTTATGATTATTTTAAATCCTTATCAACAGAAGAATTGTTAAAAGAAGAGCACAAAGACTTTACAGGATTTATACATTAGTATGACGGCAGCTCACACAGGAAGATATTCTAAATATATTAGACCAATAAGTATTATTTTCGACTTATTAGTACTCTCTTTTTTGTGCCTGTTTTTTTTCGATGATTTAAATTTAAATAATTTTTATTACATTCTTTATCAAACAATTACATGGGGAGTTATTGCTTTTTTTGTAAAATTTTATGAAGTTTTTAGATTCACAACTCCAGTGGAAATTGTTACAAAATTAGTAAAACAAAGTATTTTATTTTTACTCGTAATTATTGCCTTTTTCCCTTTTTCCAAACAGGCTCTTTTTAGTGGTAAAGCTATCATTTCTTTTGTTTTCAGTAGTTTTGTTTTGATCACAATTTTTAAAATACTTTTGTTTTATTATTTAAAAAAATATCGAATTATAACCGGAAGTAACTTCCGAAACACCATAATTATTGGCTATACTCCTGAGGCTATTAAACTTAAAGAGCTTTTTGAAGATAGAAACGATTATGGATATCGATTCTTAGGATATTTTTCTAATAAAAAAAACCATCCAGAAATTTCAGGAAAAATAGAAGACATTAAATCTTTTGTAATAGAAAAAACCATCGATGAAATATATTGTTCCCTAAATGAACTTACAAACGAACAATTAAAAGATTTAGTTGATTTTGCAGATGAAAATAAGAAAGCGATAAAATTTATTCCAGATTCTAAAGAGATTTTTTCTAAAAATTTAAGGGTAAATTATTACGAAATGTTTCCCGTTTTGTCTTTAAAAAAAACAATTTTGCACGATCCGTCCACCATTATATTTAAGAGAATTTTCGATATAGTTTTTTCTTTAATAGTAATTATTGGATTATTATCCTGGCTAGTTCCAATATTGGCAATCCTAATAAAGTTGGAATCCGAGGGGCCAATATTCTTTAAACAAGGCAGGCCTGGGCTCGACGAAAAAGAATTTTATTGTTTTAAATTTCGTTCCATGAAAAAAAATGAAACTACAGAGCAAGAAGCTTCCAAAAACGACCCAAGAGTTACTCGGATAGGCAAATTTATGCGCAAAACCAGTATGGACGAACTACCACAATTTTTAAATGTTTTACTAGGCGATATGTCAGTAGTTGGTCCAAGACCACACCTTTGGTCTCAAAATAAGGCCTATGGTAACCGAATAAAAAAATATATGGTGCGGCATTATGTGAAACCCGGAATTACTGGTTTGGCGCAAGTTAAAGGATTTAGAGGCGAAATTGAAATTGAAGAAGACATGATAAATCGTGTT
>Ga0209134_10000276_pt1 | contig 13545 bp, 13 predicted proteins | sample LauGreSp1BDMLBSN_2_FD_187566 | JGI IMG/M metagenome (GOLD analysis project Ga0209134, IMG submission 187566) | Freshwater lake microbial communities from Lake Michigan, USA - Sp13.BD.MLB.SN (SPAdes) (version 2) | ecosystem: Environmental > Aquatic > Freshwater > Lake | place: Lake Michigan, USA... | reverse complement strand
AAAATTAAGTAGAAGAAATACTATAAAAAGAATGTGTTTTTTCAAGAAAAATAATTTTAATTGCTTAAGCGTGATAAACGTAAGGGTTTTTGAATAACTATAAAAAAATTTATAGAGAATTTAACTAGCGTCTGTTGAAATTATATTGTTTTATTTAAACTGTTTTGCCAAGGATTAATATGCAAACCAAAAATCTTCTTTATTTTACTTTTATCAAGCACACTAAAGGCAGGTCTTTTTGCCGGTGTTGGGTATTGGGATGCCAAAATTGGATTTAATTCTATTGTAATATTATTTACTTCAAATATTTTCTTGGCAAAATCATACCAACTACATTGCCCTTCATTTGAAAAATTATAAATTCCAAAATGGTTGTAGACTGTAGGTTGTAGGTTGTAGGCCGTACAAATTTTCACTAATGCTTCTGCTAAATCTACTGCATTGGTTGGTGTGCCTATTTGGTCGTTTACAATGGATAGACTATCCCTTTCGGATGCCAATCGCAACATGGTTTTCATGAAATTATTTGCAAATTGCGAATACACCCAAGAGGTTCTAATGATGAAATGCTGTTTTAAAGCTTCTTGGATTGCTTTTTCTCCGTCAAGTTTTGTTTGTCCATAAACTCCTGTTGGATTTGGAATGTCTTCTTCGTTATAAGGTGTCGATTTATTTCCGTCAAAAACAAAATCAGTAGAAATATGAAGTAACGTTGTACCACTTTCTTTACAAGCTAAAGCAAGATTTTTTGCTCCTACTACATTTATTAAATGTGCTTTTTCGATTTCACTTTCTGCTTTATCTACAGCGGTATAAGCAGCTGCATTAATGCAAAAATCAGGTTGGTTTTTAGTGAAAACTTCCTTACAACTCTCAATTTTAGTGATGTCTAAATCCGATGAAGCACAAAAAACAAAGTCTATTTGAGGATAATTTCCAGAAATAAATCGAATTGCTTGTCCAAGTTGACCATTAGCACCTGTTACTAAAACTACCATACTTTTTTAGCATTTTCTAAAGTTGGTAATACTTGATCTTTTTCGGAAATCAGCAATTCGGAATTTGGAAATTGCCAATCTATATTTAATGTTGGATCGTTATACATCAATCCGCCTTCGCTTTCTTTATTGTAAAAATTATCGCATTTATAAAAGAAGGTTGCCGTTTCACTTAACACTAAAAATCCATGAGCAAAACCTCTTGGAACAAAAAATTGAGTTTGATTTTCTCCAGAAAGTACCACCGAAACATAGTGGCCATAAGTACTGGAATCTGGTCGAATATCTACAGCTACGTCTAAAACTTCGCCTTGTAAAACACGAACCAATTTAGCTTGAGCGTGTTCCCCGGTTTGGTAATGCAATCCTCTTAGAACTCCTTTGGTTGAAAATGATTGGTTATCTTGAACAAAATGAACCTGGTTTCCTGTCCCTTTTTGAAAAGTATTTTCATTAAAACTTTCCATGAAATACCCTCTGTCATCTTGGAAAATTTTGGGCTCAATAATAAAACATCCTTCTAGTTTTGTGGGTATAAACTTCATATTTAAAAGCTAAAAATTCTATTATTCGTTTGAAATATCAATTAATTGTGCACCGTATCCACTTTTTAATAATGGTTCTGCAAGTGCTTTTAACTGCGCTTGATCAATGAAGCCCATTCTAAAAGCAGCTTCTTCAATAGAACCTATTTTTAAACCTTGTCGCTCTTCAATAACTTGAACAAATTGCGAGGCTTGCATCAAAGAATTAAAAGTTCCTGTATCAAACCAAGCGGTTCCTCTATCTAAAATACTAACTTTAAGTTTGCCTCTTCGCAAATATTCTTTGTTAACGTCCGTGATTTCTATTTCTCCACGATGACTTGGTTTAATATTAGAAGCTATTTCTACTACATCATTATCGTAAAAATAAATTCCGGGAACAGCATAATTAGATTTTGGTTCAGCAGGTTTTTCTTCAATAGAAAGTACCTTGCCTTGTTTATCAAAATCTACTACGCCATAACGTTCTGGATCGTGAACATGGTAAGCATAAATAATTCCACCATCTGGATCATTATTAGCTTGAAGTAAATCGGCTAAACCGGTTCCATAAAAAATATTGTCTCCTAAAACTAAGGCAACTTTATCCTTTCCTATAAAATCTTTTCCTATAATAAATGCCTCTGCAAGTCCGTTTGGATTTTCTTGAACTTCGTATTCAAAACGACAACCGTACTTTTTCCCGTCACCAAGTAAGGTTCGAAAAAGAGGTAAATCATGTGGGGTAGAAATAATTAAAATTTCTTTAATTCCTGACCACATTAAAGTAGCCAACGGATAATAAATCATTGGTTTATTATAAATTGGCATCAATTGTTTACTAACAGCAATGGTTAAAGGATGTAATCTGGTACCTGACCCACCTGCTAAAATAATTCCTTTCATACTACTTTTTATTTAATAAGCTTTGCAGCTTGCTTTTTATAAAATGCTCTTGAACTTCTAAACAATAGAAATAGAAACAAAAATAGAAATGGCATAATAAACTTCATTTTTCCATTTGTTCCTTTGGTGTTTTTTATGTTTGTTACAACGCTAATATCATTAATAACTTTTTGAAAATTAATCGCTTCTATTCTTTTTTTAGCTATTTCACTGATCAAATTATTTTTCGTTTCAAAAAGTAAATTGAAATGATTATCTTCATTACTATATACCAAATTGAAGTTTTTTTGATTATTGGATAAATTCTTTGTAATAGTATTAAGAAGAGAGTCTGTTTGAGCAATAATTTCTTCGTCTTTTTTAATTTTAATAGTAATATTTTCTCTTGATACTTTTAATATTTGACTTAGATATTCATCTGTATTTAAAAATTTTAACAATGGTTTGACTATCTCGTTTTCTGTAATTTTGTCCGTTGTTAAAATATGAATTAAATGGTTTGGATAGTTTTTACTCGTCGTTTTATCTTTAATTATTTTATTAATATCCCCCGTTTCTGCTAATAATTTTACTAATTCAAAATTTTGTGTGTTTTGAACGTTAATAACTGACTTAGAGTCATTTAAAAAAGTATATACGTCAATTATTGGTTCAATTTCTATTGAAGAAATTTTTTCGGGATTTATTCCTATTGATTTGAAAAATGCTTCGTCGTTTTCCTTCAATTTGGAAGAGAGTAAATCTATTTTATAATATAAATAATCGGTGGCTCCCAAATTTGGAGTTACAATAATATTACTTTCATAACTTTTATTTTCCTTATCTAAAGTATATCCAGCGATAATTCCTGCGATAAACAATACCAGAATAATTATACTGTTCTTTTTGACAAAAAACATTCCTTTAAAAATTAAAAAGGCAATTTTGCTGAAAAAATTATTAATATTATGAAATAAAACCCCTAAATCAATTTCTTCAGGAATGCTATTTTGTTCTTTGTTGTTGCTCATCTTAATTTATTTTACGTTAAAAATTTGCTCTAATATTTTAATAGTAATTAAATACGTTGGTTTTACCCCTGTAGTTCCAAGTCCGCCAGATGCTAAGGTGCTTCCCGTTTCTAAAGGATTATCGGATGCATAGTAGGCATATCGCACTTTTACATTTGGATTGATACTTTTTCTAATTTTGGAAGCGCTCTGAATTGCTTTTTGATAATACGATCCTTCCATTTCAAGACCGATTGCTCCCCAAGTAGATTCGTGGAAGAATTTCAACAAATCTTTATTTTGTAAGGATGTTCCTAACACAGTAACCATTGGTCCTGCAAAAACCGGAATGTCGTTACCATCAAACATTTTAGCGGTAAGCTCATTTTCAAATGAATAATTATCGGCAGTTCCTTCATTAATGTGTGCATTCGGAATCATAATATCGCCTTTTCCTCCTTGAAGAATTCCCGCCTTCCCCATGATAGAAACCGATTCTACATTTACCAAAAATGTATTTTTGTCTTTCTTAAATGGTTTCAAAAGTTCGTCAATGGTTTCATAAGCTTGTTCTCCAAAGGCATAATCCATTACAATAATAACCGGGTTTTCTCCTTTTATTTGTGCTTTGGGAAAACTAGATTTTGCCCAATCAATTTTAGAGGTATCAAATATTTGAACATCAATATTAGTTCCGGATTGGTCTGGCAAAGAAATCATTCCATGTTGCAAAGCAAAAGTTTCTACCTTATTTCGCAACTCTTTATTTCCCGATGCGCTTAAATCTTCATAAATATCATATTCCGATTTTCCTTTGTATTTTGCACCTAAAACAGGGTTTGCAAATATAGAATTCATCACCGAGTGCATATTAGCACTAATAACGTGAATAGGTCTTTCTAGTAAATTATTTTCGCTTAAAACCTCTTTGATGTTAGTCGCCCAAATCTCACCATGAATATGGTGCCCTAGTCGTTCTCTTAAAATAGGACTAAAAGTGATGGTTCGTTTATTGCTATCTATAACTTCTTCAATTGCCAATTTTCCTAACCAATAAATTACATGTAAAAATCGATCTGGTTTTTCAGTAGTTCCAAAGGCATCGTAGATATCTAAAACTTCCGAAAAACTTCTTCCCAATACATTAGAAGTATGGGATATTGCTTTTTCTTTTTCTACTTGAGTAAGTTTCTTGGTTTGTAATGCAGCTTGTTCTAATTTTAACCAATCGCGAGTTACTTCGTTACTTTCGTCCAATAATACGCGGTCTTTAATTTTATGGGATTCAATAAAAATAAAGGTCAAATGGGTTAAAATATCATAAATGTCCGATCTCCCGCGGGTGATTTCCACATTCATTTGTTCTTCGTCTATACGGTAACAATTTCTTCTTCTTTTAGGAGGAATTATTGCTTGAAAATGCGATTTTGAGTAGCCTTCGTCAGAAGTTAGATTGATGTAACGACATTCTTCAATTCCTACTGGAAGTCGTTCTATAACATATAGTAAACCATTAAGTTCTACTTTTTCTTCGGCAATACTACCGTAAATTTCTGGTCGAAGCGCCAATAGTGCTTCTCGTAAAGTTTCCCCTGAAATACCCATTGGTTTGTAAAAACCTCTGTTAAATAAATGTCTCATGGTAATGTACAATCGTTCGATAGCTGCCGACGATTCTTGCGCTCTAGAGCGCGAAATGTTCTTAATTTCTTTCATTTGTTTTTGTTATATAACCTGCAAATATAGGCATTTCTAGTTTAATTGGTTAAAATGAGGTTAATTGCTGGTTCGTATACCATTCGCTGGATTGGGACATTCGCGCTATCGTAGTGGATTTCCTTGTTCCATTTTCCACCAGAAAAGGTGAAGAGAAAATCTGTTTCTACTAAATTATATAATACTAATGGCGAATAGGATTTTTTGATAGAAGTTACATTGGTATTGTAATTCGTAACGGTAGTTTCCGATTTATTTTTCTCAATAATTAGTTTTTCAAATCCTACAAAAAGTCCTTTTTTAGGCATGCGCAAATTAAAGTCGGATACATTAAAAATGTTTTTTACAACTCCGTTAGGAACCGTAACCACAAAGTCTTTGGTTAGTAATTCTTCTCCAGGAAAGCCATTGGCATCTACACTATAAAAATGAATTTTAACCGTGGCAGCCTCTATTTTACTATCGGTTTCCACAGTAACTTGCTTAATGAATTTAGTTTTTTTGTATCGGATAAAATACGGGAAATACTTCACATCGATTCTTGGGCCATTATCGAATGCTTGGTAAATGGCATTTTTACTTTTGCCTATTTCAATTATTTTGCTTTCCATTTTTTTTAAAATGACCACATCTTCGAGTTGGTAGGATTTTGATGCCAACTTCACTACCTGTGTTTGGGATGCTTTTAGGGTTTTCTTTTCAAAACCCAATGCCGAGAAAATCAAATTTTTGTTTGGATTTGCGTTAATAACAAACTCTCCATTCTCTTCGGTGCTTGCGCCAATGTTTTCGTTTTCTACCCATATGTTAGCATACGGAATTGGTTTTCCGGTAATGCTGTCTTTAACGATACCTTTTATTTGGGCGGAAATTGTGAAAGTTGTTAAGAGGAATAATAAATATTTCATTAATTAGTAAGGGTCAGATTTATTGAAAAATTCTTTTCGCTTTTAATCCATTCACCATTTTTATATTCAAATAGATTTTGACTTTGATTGTTATAACTTATAATATTTGGATTTAATATTTTATGTGTTTTTCCTTCATATATTAAATTTTCCATATTATTTCTGAAATAACAAATTTCTATAACTACAAAAAGACCATTTTTTGGAAAAATTATCTTTTTATTTAAAATGTTGATTTCTTTCGAAAATTCAAAATTCATTATATTATTAAATCCAACAAAAATTTCATCATTTATTTCGGAATTATAAATTTCTTTCCCGGGTTTTCCATCCAAATCTGTTTCAAAAAATCTAATTTTATAGATTGAACTTTTACTTTTACTAACTAATCCTATTTTTATTTTTTTTAAAAACTTTCTATCATTGAATTCTTCTTGATAGGGAATGTATTTAGCAAGTAACTTTGTGCTAGAAAATGTAGTAGAGCTAAAATAATTTTTATTTATCCCTACCTCATTACAAACAATATATTCTGAATTTCTATTTGGTTTTTCTTTAGTTGTATTTTCTTGTTTTGGAACCAATATAATTTCGTCTTTTAAGTTTTTTAACTTAATTTTTTTAGGTATATAATTTGAAGGAAAAAGCAATATTTCGTTTATTGATTCCGTTTTTGCTATTTCAAATATTCCTTTTTTGTTTGTTGATACAGATACACTATCAATGTTAGTCCAAATGCCTACATAAGGAATTGGTTTTCCTGTGATACTATCTTTTACAACCCCTTTTATTTGGGCGGAAAGTAAATTAGTGAATACTAATAAAAACGTGATTGTAATTTTCATTTCTTGTTTAAAGTTTACTAAATAGCCCTGATGCAAGGGAAAAGCCTCGCTTTTTTGCGAGCTTTGGAAAGGCAGCAGGAATTGCCATTATTGAAAATGCCCGAACGGTTCGCTCCTGATTATAATAATTGATTTGCAATTTTTCGGTCATTGGATAATCGTGGTAATTTATTTTGTCCACCTAATTTCCCAATGGATTTCATGTATTCTTGAAATCCGTTTTTGGAAACTTTGGTGATTTTTAATGTTTGTAATACTTTTCCTACAATTAAATCGTCGTAATACCCATTTTGATTGCGCATCGCTTTGTCAATGGCTAACGCAAATTCTTCTAAATTATTGGGTTCGTTTTCAAATTCTATGAACCATTCGTGGTAGGGCAATCCGGTTTCGGGGGCAATTTGTGGTGCCACCGTAAATTCGTTTACTCGAATAGTGGTATTGATCATGGCTTCTTGCAATGCGTGCTCGACTTCTTTTCCAATAACGTGCTCGCCAAAAGCCGAAATGTAGTGCTTGATTCTACCCGAAACAATTACCCGATAGGGCTTCAAACTGGTAAATTGGACGGTATCGCCAATGTTATAGGCCCAAAGACCAGCATTGGTAGAAATTATTAAAACGTAATTGACCTGTAATTCTACTTCGCCAATAGTATACCGCTTGGGGTTTGGGGTAAAAAATTCGTCGGACTTTACAAATTCGTAGAAAATTCCGGAATTTAAAAGCAGTAACATTCCTTTCTCTTTTTGCGAATCTTGGTAGGCGAAAAATCCTTCGGAGGCGGGAAAAAGCTCAATTGAATCTACTTTTCTGCCGATTAAATTTTCAAATTTGGCGCGGTAGGGTTCATAATTTACCCCGCCATAAATGAATAAATTGAAGTTTTTGAAGATTTCTCCAACCGGCTTACCTCCTTTTTGTTGCAGTTTTTCAAAATACATTTGCACCCAGGACGGAATTCCAGAAATCACTGCCATATCTTCGTGGATGGTTTCTTCTACAATGGCATCAACCTTGGTTTCCCAATCTTCAATGCAATTGGTTTTCCAACTTGGTAAACGATTTTTTTGTAAATATTTAGGAACAAAATGGGCTACAATTCCGGAAAGTCTCCCAAGTTGGATGCCGTTTTTTTCTTCTAAAATTGGGCTTCCTTGCAGGAAAATCATTTTGCCATTTACAAAATCGACTTTCCCGGTTTCGTGAATGTAATTCAAGATGGCGTTTCGAGCGGCTTGAATATGAAACGGCATCGATTCTTTAGTAAGCGGAATGTATTTGGCGCCCGATGTGGTTCCGGAAGTTTTAGCAAAATAAATTGGTTTTCCTTTCCAGAGAACGTTTTCTTCTCCTTGCACCACTCGATCTACATAGGATTTTAGTTCTTCATAATCCCGAATTGGCACTTGCTTTGCAAAATCTTCTGCAGTTTTTATTTGTGAAAAATGATGGTCTTGTCCAAACTGCGTGTTTTTCGCTTGACGAATTAAATCCTCTAAAACTTTTTGCTGTGTAGCAACAGGATTAGAGGCCCATTTTTGGGTTTTGTGGTGAATTATTTTTGCAAATAGTTGGGCTGCAAGGGATTTTATTGACATTATATTGGTTGTATGTTGTAAAGTTTTATGTTGTAAGTTTTAACGTCAATGATTCAAACTCTATTTTCTTTTCTCTATTTTCTTTTCTCTATTTTCTTTGGATTTCTTTTCTTGGTCGGCAACTTCTTTTCTTAGTTTTAATTCCGATTCGGTAGCGGTCAATTGCAAATCGGGCAAAGTATCTACCGATAGTGCCAAAATAGAATCTTTATTGACTTTGGCGTATTGTAAATTTCCGTTTAAAACCTTTTGGATGGATTGTAAATAGATCTCGTTTTTCTTGATAGCAAATTCTAGCGAGTCGGATTTTAGAGCTAATTCGGTAGCATCTTTTTTAAGTTTTGTGGAGGTATATCCCGGAATGTACTCGCGCAATGGGGTGAAAGCAATAATAAAAGTAGTTACCGTGATAATCAAAATAGCACCAATAGAGGCAACCACAAAAACATTCATTAAAGTAAGTTTCAGCGAAAATATTTCTTCAAAAGTATCTTCGTTCAAGATAACCAAACGATTCTTAGTGAAAAGTTGCTTCTTTAATTGCTCTTTTTTTAGGCGTTTATCTGACATATTTTAGATTATCATACAAATATAGAAATTAGTTCTAAACCAAACTTGTGTTTTTACTGTTCTTTAATGCTAAATAGTTGTTGCACTAATTAAATATTTTCTACATTTGCATATTATAACTTTTAATAAGTAACATTATGAACTTTTTAACTATATTTTTAGAACTTACTCCGGGACATATTTTACTAATATTGGCGGTGGTTTTACTTCTTTTTGGAGGTAAAAAAATTCCAGAATTAATGAAAGGTTTAGGAACTGGTCTTAAAGAATTTAAAAATGCTTCCAAAGACGAGCAACCTGCAAATTCTAAAAAAGAAGAAGAAACTAAAGAATAAGTTTTCTTTAAATTACAATTTTAAAATTCCAAATTCCAAGTTATACTATTTGGAATTTGGAATTTTCTTTTTTGGGATTTTTTAAAGTACCATCGTCAACTGGATTCGTTTTCGATCTTCATCTACGGCAACAACTTTTACTTGAACGTGTTGGTGTAATTTCACCGCTTCATTCACATCGGAAACAAAACCGGCTTTAAGTTGCGAAATATGAACCAAGCCACTTTCTTTTACACCTATATCTACAAAGCATCCGAAGGCAGTAATGTTGTTTACAATTCCTGGTAAAATCATGCCGGTTCGAACGTCTTTTATCGTTTTTACATTGGGATCAAACTCAAATACTTTGGCCGCCTTTCTTGGATCTAATCCGGGTTTTACTAATTCTTTTAAAATGTCATTTATTCCTAATATTCCGATGGTTTCGGTAACGTAATTTTCGGGTTGGATTATGGCGATTTTCTCTTTATTGGCAATTAATTCGTTAACGGAAATTTTTAAATTCTTAGCCATTTTTTCCACTACAGAATACGCTTCTGGATGTACCGCCGAATTGTCTAACGGATTTTTCCCGTCTTTAATTCGGATAAATGCTGCCGCTTGTTGGTAGGCTTTATCGCCCAAACGCGGTACTTTTTTTAGTTGTTTTCGATCTTCAAAAGGACCGTTTTCCGAACGGTAGGCCACTATGTTTTCGGCGGTCTTCTCTCCTATTCCACTCACGTAACTCAACAACGATTTACTAGCGGTATTGATGTTTATTCCCACCGAATTTACGCAACGAACCACCACGGAATCCAATTCTTCTTTCAATTTTGTTTGGTCTACATCGTGTTGGTACTGCCCCACTCCTATCGACTTGGCATCAATTTTTACTAATTCCGCTAAAGGATCCGAAAGTCGTCTTCCGATAGAAACCGAACCTCGAACGGTAACGTCATAATTTGGAAATTCATCACGAGCAATTTTACTTGCAGAATATACTGAGGCTCCTGCTTCAGAAACCACAAAAACCTGAACGGGTTTGTCGAAGGGGATTTTCTTAATAAAAAATTCGGTTTCTCTTGATGCAGTTCCGTTTCCGATAGAAATTGCTTCAATGTTGTAAGCATTTACCATCGATTTTATTTTCTTCATTGCCATAGAAGTTTCGTTCTGTGGCTGGTGCGGATAAATAGTCTCGTTATACAATAAATCGCCTTTTTCGTCGAGGCAAACAATCTTACAACCGCTTCTAAAACCGGGATCTATAGCCAAAATTCGTTTTTCTCCTAAGGGTGGTGCCAACAATAATTGACCTAAATTTCCAGCAAAAACATCAATCGCCTTAGCATCGGCTTTGGTTTTGGCTTCTTGTAAGGTTTCGTTGGAAATGGCTGGATGCAATAACCGTTTGTAACTGTCTTCAATTGCAAGTTGCACATGTGAAATGGATGGACTGTTGCTGTTTTTGATTACAATTCCATCAATTAAATCGTAAGTTTCTTCAAGATCTATTTCGATTTTTACTTTTACAAAACCTTCGTTTTCTGCTCGAAGCATTGCTAATAATCTATGGGAAGGTGCTTTGGCTAATGGTTCGGCCCAATCAAAATATTGAGAAAATTTTTGAGCGGCTTCTTCCTCGGCTTTCTTTTTTACAACTTTAACTTCTATAACCGATTTTCTGTTGTACAATCTTCGCAAACTTTGACGAACTGCAATATTCTCGTTAATCCATTCGGCAACAATGTCTCGTGCGCCTTGCAGGGCTTCGTCTTCATTCCCAACGCTTTTGTTAATATATTGGGTGGCCAAGAAATCTACATCGTCGTTTTTTTGGGATAAAATTAATTTTGCTAAAGGTTCCAATCCGTTTTCTCGAGCAACGTCAGCACGGGTTTTTTTCTTCTTTTTATAAGGCAAATACAAATCTTCAATTTCTTGCAAATCAAAACTTTTCTCAATTCTTGCCTTTAATTCTGGTGAAAGTTGCCCTTGTTCTTCAATGGTTTTCAGAATGCTATCTTTGCGTTTTACTATTTCAGCAAATTGCTTGGAAAGTTTAGCAATGTTTTCAATTTGAACCTCATCCAAATTGCCCGTTTGGTCTTTTCGGTATCGAGAAATAAACGGAATAGTACAATCTTCATTAAGCAATTTTAAAGTTGCTTCAATGTTTTTTGTCGTAGTGTTTACTTGGGCTTGGATGAAATTTATGTTGGTCATTTAAAAAAAATAGTTTTATAAATAAATGTGGATTTTGATAATAAAATTTAATAAATTAATTGTTTTTATTTAATCTACTGACTAAATTAATGTAAATTCAGTCAATTAATGTCGCATCTTTAATCCAAATAAATTAAGAACAACTTATTTTATCTACCCTTGTTGCATGCCTTCCTCCTTCAAATTGGGTATTAAGAAAGGTGTCTACAATTTCTACCGCTTGCGGTATAGAAGTAAAACGAGCCGGAATACTTACCACGTTTGCATTATTATGTTGACGCGCTAGCGCCGAAATTTCTTTGGTCCAACAAAGTGCCGCACGAATTCCTTGGTGTTTGTTGGCAGTCATGGCAATTCCGTTTCCAGAACCACAAATTACAATTCCTAAATCGGCTGTACCAGATTCTACATCAGTAGCAACTGGATGCCCAAAATCTGGATAGTCAACACTGTCTAAAGTATCGGTTCCGTGATTGATAATTTGATGTCCTTTAGAAGTTAAAAAGGCAACAATTGCTTTTTTATAATCTGGTCCTGCGTGGTCGTTTCCGATGGAGATTTTCATAGTATTTTTTGTTCTAGTTGTGAAAACAAATTTAATCAAACTTATTAGTAAATCGATTTCAATTTGGTAAAAATATAACTATCTGATTTACTTATATTAAGGTTTTTAGATTACTAAGAAATATATTTAAGTAGCTAGTAATCATTGCGTTTTATTTAATTCAAATGTTAAAATTTTAAATTGTTAATAGCGATTTACAATTCGTTGATATTCAGCTAACTTTAAATTAATAACTTTTGTTGATAACTTAGAATAGAAAATAAGAAGTTTTTAGTGCTTGTATTGGTAAAATTTGTAATCCAAAATTGAATTGAGAAAATCTAATTTAGTTTGGTGTTTTTTTATAAAAGTTATCCATAATAAAAAGTACTTTTTCAACAGAAATCAATATCTAAAGTTATTTACAAAAACTATATTTTTTCACTTATTAACAACTGTTTATTACTTTTAAAATTTACTTAAAAATGAACGCTTTATAATACTAAATCTATGTTAATAAATCAGTATAAAAAAGTATAACCATAAAATCAAGTAAATAAAATTAAAGTTATTGTACTAATTAACATGCTATAATAACCATCATAAATTAATTTAAATTTAAAATTTCTTTTTGTTGTTTTTAATAGATGTTGAAAACTTTCAATTTTTTTGTTTAGAAAAGTTTAAGAGTTTATAAGTTTAGTTTTTTAAACTATTTCTAAATTAGTATTCAAGTTATTTAAAATTTCTTGTACTAATTCAAAATCTTTAGGATGTACTTTTAATTGAATTCCACCATAAGCGTAACTTGCTAATGGATTAACCGAAACTAAATTTTCATTTTGAAATAAATAAGGAATACCTTCATTATCTAAAATAGACTTTAAAACAATGATTTCATGCGGAAAATTAAAGATTGCAATAGTTTCAAATTCTGTCATTTTAGTTCATTTATTTTAAAAAATTCATTCAAATTTAAACTAAACTTTACTAATTCAATACCTTCTTAACTTTTTCTAAAAGTTATATTTTCGATAAATCTTAATACTTAATTCTGTAATCTTAATACTTCTTCGTAATTTTAAACCTTATTTAGAAAAGATTATGAGTAAAATACCAAAAAAATTTGGAAGTAAAGAGAAAACTTTCTCTGAAAAAATATTAAAAATACTATCAAAACAAGCCAATAAACCATTCAATTACAAACAAATATGTGCTGTTCTTGAATTGACCGATACTAAAAGCAGAAACGAAATTATTAAAGATTTAAAAATTCTTGCTGCTCAAAAAGTAATTATTGAAAGTGATCCTGGAAATTATTTAGTGAAAGCCGTAAGTCAAGATTACTACGAAGGAACTATTGACATGACTTCTAGAAGAACTGCCTATTTCATCTGTCCT
>Ga0209134_10000274_pt1 | contig 13576 bp, 10 predicted proteins | sample LauGreSp1BDMLBSN_2_FD_187566 | JGI IMG/M metagenome (GOLD analysis project Ga0209134, IMG submission 187566) | Freshwater lake microbial communities from Lake Michigan, USA - Sp13.BD.MLB.SN (SPAdes) (version 2) | ecosystem: Environmental > Aquatic > Freshwater > Lake | place: Lake Michigan, USA... | reverse complement strand
CGAAATCGAACACGTCCTCGAAGCCTTCGAATCCAATTGGATCGCGCCGGCGGGTCCGAATCTCGACGCTTTCGAAGAAGATTTCGCCGTCGTCGTCGGTTCGAAACATGCCGTCGCGGTTTCATCCGGTACCGCCGCGCTGCATCTTGCTCTCCGTATCGCCGACGTCAGGCCCGGTGACGAAGTCTTCTGTTCTTCGCTTACCTTCATCGCTTCCGCTGCGCCCATTACTTATCTCGGCGCCAAGCCCGTCTTCATCGATTCGGAGGAACAAAGCTGGAATATGGATCCGGCGCTCGCCTGCGCGGTCATCGAGCAGAAGGTCAAGGCCGGCAAGACGCCCAAGGCGCTCGTCCTCGTCCACCTTTATGGCCAGTCGGCGGATATCACCCCCATCAAGGCGTGCTGTGAAAAACATGGCGTGAAGTTGATCGAAGACGCCGCCGAAGCCCTTGGTGCCACCTATGGCGAAGCCTCGCCCGGCTCTTTCGGCGTGGCCGGCATCCATTCCTTCAACGGCAACAAAATCATCACCACCGGTGGGGGCGGTATGCTCGTCACCGATGACGCCGAATTCGCCAAGCAAGCCCGCTTCTTGGCGACTCAGGCGCGCGATGCCGCTCCGCATTACCAGCACTCGACCGTTGGGTATAACTACCGCCTCAGCAATATCGCGGCCAGCATCGGACTTGGGCAGCTCACTCGCCTTTCCGGTAAAGTCTCTCGCCGCCGTGGGCACTTCAAAGCCTACTCCGAAGCCTTCAAGGATTTGCCTGGCGTGACCATGCAGCCTGAAGCTGCCTGGGGCGAATCGACGCGTTGGCTCACTTGCCTGACCATCGATCCTAAGATCGCCGGCGTCACCCGCGAACAAGTCCGTCTCGCGCTCGAAGCCGAGAACATCGAAGCCCGCCCCGTATGGAAGCCCATGCATCTCCAGCCCGTCTTCGCCGGCGCCGAGATGCATGGCGGCAAGGTCAGCGAGCGTCTCTTCGATCAGGGCCTCTGCCTCCCCTCCGGAGCCGGACTATCTTCCGAAGACCGCGAACGTGTCATCATTGCGGTGAAAGTTTGCTTTGCAGCCGCGCGCTAAGTGCAAAAGTGCAAATCGGCCTGCGGCCTGTGCAAAAGTGCAAACGTGTAGACGCATCAAGGTCAGGTTTAGGCCTTGGGCTAGGCCGCCGAACGGTGGACGCAAGGTAGGGGCGAGACTACGTCGCGCCCTATAAGCCCGATCGACTCTCAGCGGCCACTTCTACCCCTACCCCCCAGCTTCACCTTTGCACCTTTGCACAGGAGCATAGCTCCGATTTGCACCTTTGCACCGCCCTTAATCACTCCTCCTTTGCCTCCCTCCGCCGTCATCGTCTTCGCCGGTCCTCGTGACCGTTATCAGTCCGCCTTGGCTCTGCAGGAGAACCATGCCCTGGAGGCCTTGGTCACCGAGGCATACTTCTCCGACTTCTGGGCTAAGACCGGACTCTGCGGGAAGAACTTCCATCGCTTCGCTAAGGTTCGTCACCACCCAGAGATCCCGGCGACCAAGGCCGTCCGATCCTATGGCGCCTTCGTGCATTCATTGCAGGCCCGCTTTGATCGACGCAAAGACTCGCCGCACTTCGCCGCCGCGGATCGTCTGCTGAGCGAAAAAGCCGGTAAGGTCGCCCTCGCTCGCGGTGTTCCGCTCATCGCCTACAGCTATTACGCCGATGCTGCCTTCCGCATGATGGAAAACTCCGGCCTACCCCGGGTGCTTTTCCAGGTTCACCCTAACGGCAAATACCTAAGGGAACTCTTTCAGAGGGAAATCGAGAAAGTCCCGGAAGCGAAGGCCTCACTCATGGAGGAGACGGAAATGTCGCCGCTCTTCGCCCATAACGACGAGACCTTCGCGATGGCGGACGCCACCATCTGCGCCAGTTCGTTCACGAAGCATTCTTTAGCTTCAGCCGGATCTAAGGCTCCCGCCCATGTCGTCGGCTACGGCGTCGACCTTGATCTCTTCTCTGCCCGCACCATCAGGCCCTCCGCCCGTCCGCTCACTGTCGGCTTCGTCGGCGCCCTATCGCAGCGCAAGGGGGCTCGTTATCTTCTCGGTGCGCTGGCAGCCTTGCCGAAAGGGTCGGCCAAGCTCATCATCTATACCCGCGCCTCGGTTGATAGGGGTCTGATCAGAGGTTACGAAGGTGTTGACGTCGAAATCCGCGGCGGGCTCTCCGACGCCCAGCTCGCGGCGGACCTGAAGCAGTGCGACCTGGTCGCTTTGCCTTCCATCGCGGAGGGCTTCGGCCTCGTCATCCTCGAGGCCATGGCCTGCGGAGTCCCTGTCCTCTGCACCACCAGTACCGGCGGAGCGGACTTTGTCGTCCATCGCCAGAATGGTCTGCTCATCGAGCCTGGCAGCACCGCTGCCATCGAGCAAGAGCTCGCCTGGGCGCTGACCCATCGAGACGAGCTTTTCCAGATGGGCCAAGCCGCCCGCCATGAAGCGGAGAAGCACACCTGGGCCGAATACCGGCGCAAGTTCTTTGCTGCCTATGCGGCATCTGTTTCGGCTGCGTCTGCCGACCTATGCCAGCCTTGACCATGTCTTTCCTACGGATTCTCCAAAATAGCGCTTTCATGGCCGTGGCCCAATCACTATCGATTGGCTCTCAGATAGTAAGGTCCAAGGTCATCGCCGCGACCTTGGGCGCCCCTGGGATTGCCATGCTTGGGTTCATGAATTCCTATGCAGGTAATATCACCTCGATCTCCGGCTGGGGGTTGTCTTCATCCGGGGTGAGGATGATGGCCTCGGCCGAATCGGGTGATCGGCCCGCGATAGCAAGCGCAGTCATCACCTTCGGGCGTTGGTTATCGTTCGTGGGCATCGCCTTGGCTGTCCTGACGTGCTGGCCCATGTGTCAGGTGACTTTCGGCACTGGCTCCCTGTTCTTTGAATTTGCGGTGGTGGGTCTGTCGGCGCCGTTCTTGGTTATGGGCAGTGTGTTCGTAGCGATGCTTCAGGTCGAAGGCGATGTCCGGTCGATAGCCATCGCCCAATCTGTCGGTGCGATTACCGGTCTCCTGCTGGGAGGCCTCCTGATTTTCTTCTTAGGCACGCTGGGCGTCGCGCTAGCCATCTTGGTTGCGGCCGCCCTGCCCACCGGCTTCCTCTGGCTGAAGGCTAGGCCGTTGCTTCACTCCAATCGCGTCGCGCCGCTCCGGGAGGACATCGTGCGTCTGGCTCGCACGGGCGGTGCACTGATGCTGGTCGGGTGGTTTGCCCAGATATCTGCATACTCCGTCCGCCTGATCATCATTAAGGAGACCGGGGTGGAGTCTTCCGGATATTACCAGGCCGCGTTCTCGATCGCCAGCACGGCACCGTTACTCGTGCTTGCCACGATGGCCAACGAGTTTTTCCCGAGAATCGCCGGAGTGGCCGACGAGGAGGAGGCCCGCAAGGCAGCAGAAAAACAAGTCCAAGCCACCTTGCTGATCGGGCTACCGGTCATCGCGGCTATAATCTGCCTCGGGCGTCTTGGCCTCCGGATGCTTTACTCCCAGGAGTTCGAGCCTGCGACGCCACTGCTGTCATGGATGGGGTGGGGTGCATTCTTTCGACTGGCGTCATGGCCTTTTGGTTACTGGCTTTTAGCACGCGGATCCGCTCGTCAGATGATCGCCATGGAGTTCCTCGCCAACTTCGTCTCCGTGCTGCTCACCCTGCTTTTGGTCCGCTTCTACGGACTAGAGGGCGCGGCGATGAGCTTTTTCTGGTCGTCCTTGCTGTACGTGCTCATCATGGCATGCGTCGTCCGGCAGAGGTCAGGCGGCTGGGTCGCCGCGCACGTCTGGGGGGCTTTCCTGATGGCTGCGGCTGTTCTGGCCGCCGCACAGGCAGGCACGAGGGGTCCAAACCCTTACTTCAGCGGCGTCTTGCCCGTTTTTATCGTCACCGCCCTTTGCGCAGCGGTCTACTGGAAGCTCATCAAGTCGGCGCCGGCAACAGAATGAGCGGCGGTGCCAAAAAGCGATGAGCAAGCAAAGATCAGACCGGGCCTCAGGTTGTACCTTCATCCTGCTGAGCTATAACCACTCCGCTTACATTGAGGATGCGCTTGGCGGAGCCTTTGGTCAGGACGACATGGGGTCTTACCAGGTAGTGGTATATGACGACGCGTCCGTCGATGACTCCCCGGGCCTGATCGAGCGTTGGGTCGCGGCGCATCGCGTGGCTGCCGATGTCCGGCTCTCGACCCACAACGTCGGCACTGCGCAGGCTTTACGTACGGCGGCGCTCATGTCCGTGGGCGAATATCTGATCGTCGCGGCCTCGGACGACATCAGCGACCTGGCCCGCGGAAAGGCGATCTTGGAGGCACTTGAGGCAAGTCCGCACACGGTGTACGGCGGCTTCAGCGACGTCACGTCCATTGGCCCAAATGGGGCTATGCTCGACCCCGAAGACAGGCCAAACTTCAACGACCCGAATCTGTCAGCTGAATCTATCGCGGCAGATTTCTCCGGCTTCCTGGGCGCGTCTTCCTTTTATCACCGCGACGTTTTCCTCAGATTCGGGCCACTTTCGGGGGGAATCCTGCATGAGGACATGGTCCTGAATTTCCGGGCAGCCTTGCTGGGGCATGTCATATTCTTACCAAAGAAGCTCGTCCGCTACCGCCAGCATCAGGCGAATGTGCACTCTTTTAATCGCGCAGGAAAGGTCCAGGCGAGGTTAGTTCATGCATTGAAGATCGGTCGCTCCCTGGCGAAAGTCGCCGAACAGCGCTGCGTCGACCTCATTAATGCCCGTGATTGGGTTTCCGCCCGACGGGCCGATTCTATGTGGAGGTGCTGCGTCTATTGGCGGTCTACGCACAGGATAAAGGTAGCCGTTCTCTCATCCCGCATAGGCTGGATGTGGGCCTTGCGCCTTGCCGTTTCCGGCAGGGTGAGTTTCAAAGAAATTGCGAAGGCTTCCGTCCTGCGGCTGATCGCCCGAGCGCAGATTTGGCCATGCAAAGCCCCGAACAGGGACTTGGCTGCGCCATGAGCCTGTGGCCTAAGATTTCTTGATGCATAAAATTCCGTGAAAGTAGGCATATATATCGACCAAATGAGCAGGCGAGGCGGCGCTCAACGGGTGGTCTCCAACCTGTGTCACGGGTGGACGAGCCGTGGTTGGGAGGTGCACCTTGTCGTTCTCTGCGAGGATGACGCGGCCTTCCCGGTCCCCGCATCCGTGACCAAGCATTTCCTCTCTGATCACGATAAACGCCAGGGGCTTGCCGGCATCTGGGATAACTGGCGAAACATGAAGGCGCTCGGGGCTGTGGTGCGTCGAGAAAAGTTAGACGCGGTCTTGTCGGTCTCCACCGTCGCAAACATACACCTGGCCTTTGCGGACATCCCCGCCCGGACCGTCAGAGTCGGCTCGGAGCACAGCTATCTGCCGCACTTCCCGCTGCCTTGCTTCAAGGAATGGATCCGTAGGGCGGCCTATCGAAGGCTGGACGCCCTGGTTTGCCCAACAAAGGCGGCGGCGGCTTATATTGGGGAAGCTTATCCTGGGGCCCGGCCCCACGGCATTCCCAATTGGCTGACCTGGCCCTTGCCCAAGGGGGATGGTAGGACGGCGATAAGGATCGACCGACCTGGTCGCCGCACTTTCGTCGCCTGCGGCCGTTTCGATAAGCTCAAAGGATTCTCTCGGCTCATCGCCATGTTCGCCGCCTTGAAGGGTCGCCTCCAGGACTGGGATTTGTTCATCGTCGGTGATGGCGAAGACCGTGCTTTGCTGGAGGCTCAGGTCCGCGAGGCGAAACTCTGCGACAGGGTGTTCTTCCCGGGGTGGGTCGCAGACATGGAGTCGATCTTCCGTTCGGGCGACCTCTTCCTATTTCCTTCCGTCTCGGAGGGCTTCGCGCTCGTCCTTGCGGAAGCCATGGCCTGTGGCTTGCCCTGCATCTCATATGACTGTAAGGTCGGTCCATCGGAAATCATTCGCGACGGCGTGGACGGCGTCCTTATCCCGGTTGGAGATGAGGCTGCGTTTGCCTCCGCCATGTTACGTCTGGGTGAAGGCGATACCGAACGCAGCCGTCTGGCCGCGGCTTGTCCGGAGATACTGAGCCGACTCTCCGAAGACGCCATTCAGCCACTCTGGGCTCAGGTCCTCGGCTATAAGCGTTGAGACGCGCCGCATGAAAAGATTTCTAAGAGCCCTTCTCCCGTTTGCTATTTTCAAGCGGCTATCCATGGCCTACTCGGTAGGGCTGACGCTATTGGACTCTCCTGCCGCGGCCTGGAGTATGGTTTGGGGCCAAGGAGAAAGGTGCCATCGCTTCCGAAGGATTCTGCACCCATTTACCTATCGGCTTACGGTAGCCGATCGAGATGTCGTGATGCAGAATATCGTCCGAGGTGAATGTGTCGGCGGCAGCTTGCCGCCTAAAGCCGAATTTATCGTCGATGGTGGAGGCTATATCGGCGACAGCGCTGCGGTGTTCCTTAGTTTTTACCCCGAGTCGATCTGCGTCGTTTTCGAGCCAAGCAGCAACGCCAATCTCGCCGAGCAGAATCTCAAACCTTACGGCACCAGGGCGGCGGTCAGGCGAGCTATGCTAGGTCGTGATCATGGACATTTCCAGATCTTCGAGGTAGGGACTGGCTCCAGGGTTTTCGCTGCAGACTCAGGGGGTGGTCGGCTTCAGGTCTCTACCATGGATGAAGTGCTTCGGCAGTCTCCGACGGGGAGAATCGATATTCTTAAGCTCGATATCGAAGGAGCCGAATATGACATTCTCCGGCCGCCGACACCATGGCTTGCCGCGGTCCAATGCGTAGTCATCGAGCTTCATGGCGAAGCCGCCGATCGGGATATCCCTGGATGGCTTCGCGATGCTGGATTCGCCATCGAGCGGCATCGCTCAATGCTCTTCTGCAATCGTCCATTGTCCTAGACAGATGCTCGTCGTTCTGACCAACATCCCGACCCCTTATCGCACGGCTTTCTTCGACGCCTTGGCGGAAGCGGCGGCATGCGCCGGCAAGCGATTCCACGTGTTGTATTGCGCAAAGACGGAACCGGGTCGGCATTGGCCCTACGATTCGTCGAAGATGAAGCATGCGCATACGGTACTCAGAGGCTTTCATCCTTCGCTAACGGGTATCCATGCGCACCTGAACCCCGGCGTATTAGCTGAACTCAATCTACTGAAGCCGGACACCCTGCTGCTGGCTGGGTCTTGGAATACGCCGACGATGCTTATCGCTGGTCTGAACATCTACTCCCCCGCCCCGCGTCGTATCTTCTGGACCGAAGGCCACGCGGATGCAGCCTTACATAAGTCCGGCCTGATCGCCTGGCTTCGTCGTCGCGTCTATCGGACCTTTGATGGGTTCGCCGTTCCCAATGCGAAGAGCGCCGAGTGGGCGATCGCCCAGGCCGGATCGGCCAGGCCTGTCGTCAACCTACCTAACGCGATCGATGCCCAGTTCTTCGCCCGTCCTTCCGGAAGCGCCCGCGCCGAAGCCCGTCGCGCGCTTGGTCTCGAAGGAGAGGGAAGGGTGCTCGTACAGGTATCAGCATTGACCGCACGTAAAGGTGTCATGGAGTTAGCCGAGAAATTCCTGGCACTATCTAATCTGGAACGTCGTGGCGCGAAGCTCCTCTTCGTTGGCGATGGTGAGCTGCGCGATCAGCTCGAGGCCGTAGCTGCTGAATCCTCCGGCGCCATTCGCGTCCTCGGCCAGTTGCCGCCCGAGGAGGTTCGCCGGCTCCTGTGGTCGGCGGATGCATTTGTGCTGAACACCCGACTGGACCCCAATCCGCTGTCGGCGATCGAAGCCGCTGCCGCCGGGCTGCCGGTCGTCATGTCGGCCGCAGCCGGCAACATCCATGAAGTCGTCGAAGCCACGAACGCCGGCTTCGTCATCCGTGATCCGGCTGATCCTTCCGATGCATTGTGTGCCGTGCTTTCGGCTGCTGATGCTCAGCTCACCGAGATGGGAGCTCGTGCCGCTAAACTTGCCCGGACTCACTTCAACGCGCCTGCCGTGGCCCGTTCGCTCATCGCCCAGCTTTATCCCTAAACATGTCCGCCAGTAAGACGATATTTTCTAAATCTTACCCGCGCGCTTCGGTGTGGCGGCAGATCGCGCTTTACCCTTCGCAGCGCAGTTTGGCAAAGGTGGCCGAGATTCATCTCCGCACCCAGCGGCAGCTCGTGACCTTCGCGTTCGACGATGTCTCGCGGCAGATCAACACTCATGGGGTTTACGAGCGACAGGAACTTGAGACGTTCTTTGCTTGGGCCGAATCTATCAGGCCAGGACTCTTCCGCGAAACAACCGCGCTGGACCTTGGCGCGAACATCGGGAATCACAGCTTGTTCTTTTCTGATCATTTCAAGGAAGTGCATGCGTTCGAGCCGAACGATAGGACTTTCAAAGTGCTCATGCTCAATGCAGGTCTGGTGGATAACGTTTTTTGCCATCAGGTGGGATTGAGTGACCATACAGCCACGGCGCACTTCCGGATTAATCCGAGCAACCTTGGGGCCTCCCGCGTCGTTTCTTCGCCGGAGGCGGGGACCACCAAGGTCAAGCTGGTCAGCCTTGATTCCGTAGTTAGCGGCTTACAGGACATCAAACTTATCAAGGTCGACGTCGAAGGGCATGACCATGCGGCTTTGGTCGGTGCCAAGCAAACCATTGCTTCGCATAAGCCAATCATCCTGTTCGAACAGCTTGTTGAAGATACGGCTTTGGGCGAATCAGCCACTGTGGCCTTGTTGAGATCATACGGGTACGGGAGGTTCGCTGTCCTCCGGCGATACCCGCGCGCGCCCGGCTCCTTCCCTTGGCCGTTCCGAGTCCTGACTGCATTTTTGGGGCGTCTTCTTTTAGGCGAGACCATGCAGATCGAGATCTGTGACCACGACCCCGAGGGTTACCAAGCCATGGTTATCGCAATGCCTGATTGGGTCTGAGCCGCCCTCCGATTATTTATTCAAGCCGCGCACCTCCCGCGGCTTTTTTGTGCCCGTTTATTCCAGGCCCTAGGTAGGGCGTGGCTCTCCGAGCCCGCCGAGCGGACGGATCAGAGAACCGTCCCTACCCACGCCAACCTATCATGTCCCTTGCCCGCGAGCCCACTTGGCCCCTCAATTCGCCCATGCTTCGCTCCCTGGCCTTATTGCTCTTCGCGCTTTCGCTTCCCGCCGCTGATGTCTTCGAGCAGCAGCGTCGCCTGGGCCGAGGTTTGAACATGGGGAATTCTTTCGAGGCCCCTAAAGGCGCTTCCTGGGGGCGGCCGATCGCTGATGAGGATTTCCCCCGCATCAGGGCCGCGGGATTCTCTTCCGTGCGCATCCCGGTCCGTTGGGCCGATTACGCTGCGAAGGAAGCCCCGTATGCGATCGAGCCGGCTTTCGCCGACAAGGTCGAAGCCATCGTTCGTGCCGCGCTTAAGGCCGACCTACAAGTGGTGCTCAACGTCCATCACTACGATGAGCTGGACCGTGACCCCGTCGGCCAGCGCCCGCGCTTCGTAGCGCTCTGGAAGCAGCTTGCTGAACGATACGCCGGCTTCCCCGACGCTTTGCAGTTCGAACTGAGCAACGAACCCCACGGCGCGCATACGGCGGCCGAGTGGAACGCGAACCTGCGCGTAGCCCTCGTGGAAATCCGTCGCCTGCACCCTACGCGCGCCGTCCACGTCGGCAGCGTCCAGTGGAACCAGATCGCGATGCTCAAGGACCTCCAGCTCCCCAAGGAAGACCGCCATCTCATCGCCCACATCCACTATTACTCTCCGTTCCACTTCACCCATAAGAACGCGTCGTGGGTGAAAGGGTCGAAGGAGTGGAAGGATGGAGACAGCTGGGACGGCACCGAGGCCGACCAGGCCGCCGTCCGCAAGGACTTCGCCATCGCCCGCGAATGGGCCAAGGTCGAAGGCCGCCCGATCTTCCTCGGCGAATTCGGCGCCTCTGGTTCGAACCCAAATTTCGCGGCGCGGGTTCGCTGGACGCGTTTCGTCCGTGATACCGCTGAGGTCAACGGCTTCACCTGGGCCTATTGGGAATACCAGGCCGGCTTCGGCGTCTGGAATCCCCAGGCGATGGAGTGGCGCCCGGAGCTCAAGGATGCGTTGGTGGGGAAATGAAACGCTAGAGGCTCAGAGGCCCAGAGGCTCGGTTGACCAGAGAGGCAGACAAACTAGCTGGCACGTTGACAAGTTGACACGATGACAAGGAAGGCAGCGGGTAGGGTCGGGACCGCGTCACGACATAGGTGCTTCGCATCCGTTCAGGTGATGGGTAGGGAGGGTTCTCCGAACCGTCCGCTCGGCGGGCTCGGAGAGCCGCGCCCTACCTCGGTGACTCCCTTGTCAACGTGTCAACTTGCCAGCTGGCCAGCTGAATGAGTCCCCTTGCCCCCGTGCCCACTTGCCCCCTAGGTTACCCCCATGCCCCGCATCCTGGCCCTCATCTGCCTCTTGCTCGTCTCCCTCTCCGCGCGCGCCGGCGGTCTGTTCGACGCGGGCGCCTGGGCGCCGATCATCCTACCGGTCGAACCGGAGATCGATGAACTCTACGCCGCCCGCTCGCTCGCGGATTGGTGCGAGCGTGTCACCGGCGTCCGTCCCGAGACTCGCTATGAAGCCAAGGGCGTGCGTAGTCCGGCCCTGGCAATCTATGTCGGCCGGACCGCTGCGGCGCGCTCCGCCGGCATCAAGGTCTTGGCGGAAGAGGGCGATACCGCCCGCCGTGTGGTCGTCGGCCAGTCCGTCTTCCTCCTGGGAAACAACCCGGGCGCCACGCGTATCGCCGTCGGCCGTTTCTGCGAACAGCACCTCGGGGTCTTCTTCGCCTTCCCCGGCGAACTGGGCGCCGATTGGCGTCCTCGTCGTCAGCTCGGCTTCCCGGGGCCCGACGAGTTCCGTCCAGACTTCCGCTGGCGTCAGCTGAGCGGGCTCAATGAACTCTCCGAAGACTGGGCCTTCTCCGTGGGCTATGGCCGTGCCCCGGATTTCTCTCACGGCCTCTACCGGATCTTCGACCAAAAGCTCTTCAAGCAGGAGCCGATGCTCTTCCCGATGGTCGGCGGGAAGCCGACGGTCCCTAAGGGCGATGCCGTGGACCCGAACCCACACCTCGACAACCCGCGTGCTCCGGAGATCGGCGCCAAGTATGTACGTGAATTCTTCCGTCAGAATCCTAACGCGTTCTCCGTGCCTCTCGGCGTCAATGACACCCTGAAGTTCGACGACTCCGCGGAATCGGAGGGCTGGTATCGCGAGCGGCCGGTGCGTACCGACTATGTCTTCCGTTTCTACAATGCCGTCGCCGACTCCGCCTGGGCGCCCGACGGCGACCGGAAGGGCCAGCGTCACGCCATCGGCGTGCTGGCCTACCAGCAGACCCTACGAGCGCCGACGATCAAGCTACGACCGTCGATCTTTCCTTGGGTCTGCGCTGATCGCACTGCTTACGGCGATCCGGCCTTTGCCGCGCAGGACCGGGCCAATCTCGCCGCCTGGGCCAAGTCGGGCGTCCGTCGTCTCGGCGTCTATGATTATCTCTACGGCGCCGAAGTCGCCTCGCCCCGCGTCAACCTTACCGCGCTCATTCAGTCCATCCACGCCACTTACTCCGCGGGCGCCAGAGGCTGGTATGCCGAGGCCTATCCGCTCTGGGCCTTTGATGCGCCTAAGCTGTGGGTCGCGGCGAAGCTACTCGAGGACCGCTTGGCGAATACCGGGAACCTCCGGCGCACCTGGTTCGACCGCGCCTACGGTCCGGCGGCCGACGAGCTGATCGGCGCCTACGCGCAGATCGAAGCCGCGTGGAAGCGCGACGCCATCGCGGGCGGCAAAGACCAGTTCCTCCGTCATTTCCACGACCAGCGCGGAGCCCTGGTGCTTTCCGCCGAGGAGATCGCCGCGGTGAGCCGTCATCTCACCCGCGCCCAGCAGATCCTGCGTGATCCGACCAACGACGCCGCTGCGCGCCGCCGCCAGGCCTGGCGTCTCGGCCAGTTCGCCGAAGCGTGGGACCTTTATCTCGGCTACCGCGAGCTCGTCCAGGCGCGCAAGGTCATCCCGTCCGCCGAGGCCCGCCTCGCCGCGCTCAGTCGACTGACGAAGGCCGAAAGCGGCTACCTCGCGAAGGAAGCCGGCTTCAATCGACGCTGGGGCGCGTATGGTCAGCCGGTGAAGTGGAGCTGGTATCCCGGAGAGAACCCGCGCGCGCAGTGGGCCGAGCGTTTCCTCGTCGAGGGCGCCGACGCCACGATCGCGACGTGGGCCGCGACCGATCAGCCGAAGGGCTGGCTGGCTTACCGCGTCGCCCAGCAGGCGGAGGCCGCCGTGGTCGCGCACCGCCATGATTTCGCCGTAGCCGTCACGGCGATCGAGACCGCGCCGTCGTCCTTCAACCGTACCGACCGGCTATCTTCGGGCCTTCGACTGATCGCTCCCGCGGGTAAAGTCGGCCCGGTCGTCGCGCCGGTCGCGCTCAAGGGCGGCCAGCTCGTGCGCCTGCAGTTGTGGTCCTGGACGGACGACCTGCCGGTCGCCGAGAGCCAGCAGGTGGTAACCCTGCGCTTCCTCGGGCCCAACGCTCGCTCCGAAGTCACGCAGGTCTGCCAGTCCCGTCAGACGGTCCTCCCCGCCATCGTGCCGGCCTGGGCCACCGGGCTGGAGTACGAGATCGCCTTCACCGGCGGCGCCTTCCCCCAAGAAGCCTCGGTGCAGCTGATCGATCTGCCTTCCGCGGCCCGCTGATGTTCAAGCGCGCGTTCGATATCGTCTTCTCGGCGTGCTGGCTGGTCTTCTTCAGCCCGCTCCTGCTCGTCGTCGCGATCCTCGTGCGTCTGAAGCTCGGCTCGCCCGTGCTCTTCATCCAGGAACGCCCCGGCCTGCGCGCCCGGCCGTTCCGCATGGTCAAGTTCCGCACTATGAACGATGCCCGTGGGCCGGACGGCGAACTCCTGCCCGATGACCAGCGCCTGACTTCTTTCGGCAAGTTCCTCCGGTCCACCACGCTCGACGAATTCCCGGAGATGTGGAACGTCCTGATCGGCGACATGAGCGTCGTCGGCCCCCGTCCGCTGCTCATGCGTTACGTCCCGCGTTACGACGCTTTCCAGGCCCGACGCATGGAAGTGAAACCCGGAGTCACCGGCTGGGCGCAGGTCAACGGACGTAATTCGCTCACCTGGGAAGAAAAGTTCGCCCTCGATGTCTGGTATATCGATCACCGTAGCTTCTGGTTGGATATGAGGATTGTCGTCATGACCTTTTTCAAAGTCTTCGCCCGGAGTGGGATTGACGCCGCCAACGGTGGCGCGGTGGAAGAGTTTCGCGGCGGCAATGAAAACTAGAGGCTCCTACTGGGTGCAAAAGTGCAAATCGGCCTGCGGCCTGTGCAAAGGTGCAAATGTGGGAGACACTTAATCGGTGACGGGTGCCGGCCACCGGGGCATCAGCCCTTCGGGTGTCAGCCGTTCAGCCTACGACAGCCGGCTCTAGGCTCCCGCGGCTGAGGGCCGAGATGCCGACGCCTGAGTCGCCGACTCC
>Ga0209134_10000271_pt1 | contig 13633 bp, 14 predicted proteins | sample LauGreSp1BDMLBSN_2_FD_187566 | JGI IMG/M metagenome (GOLD analysis project Ga0209134, IMG submission 187566) | Freshwater lake microbial communities from Lake Michigan, USA - Sp13.BD.MLB.SN (SPAdes) (version 2) | ecosystem: Environmental > Aquatic > Freshwater > Lake | place: Lake Michigan, USA... | reverse complement strand
AGTTTGGCGTGAAAGTCGAGGTGCACTACCATCTCAATTGTGGAAAGGATTTGCGCGGTCAGAAGTCGAGTTCTTCAACGGTGTCATGTCTGTCCTGCCTCCTCCACCGAATCCTGATGTGCCTGATCCCTATGATCCGAACCGTGCCAACTTCAGTTTTTGCCCAGTATGTCTCGGATATGCAACCCGTGGAGGAGGATGTATGTACATGCATCACGTGTGCCCCGTCGCAAAGAGGCACCCGGAGCTGTATGCGGAATATGCCAGTTTACATGGTGGCGAAATCGAGTGGTGTACTGTATGTGGACGAATCTGCAAGGGCCACGGGCATATCTTGCGAAACCTGCCCGAGGACAAGGGCACGGGGCGCGTGCCGTACCCGCCAGGAGTCGAAATCCAGTTTTACGGCAACGACTGCTATCCCTATGGCGGAGGTGGAGCGACCGAGAAGTTTGTGCGGATGGAAGAGATGGTAAAAGTAGCATGTTATGCAGCCGAAGAGGTTGGAATACGTACCGAGTCTGAAGTGAGAAGGTATATGATTGAAGAGATATGGCGTGGCGTGAAATCGCTGGACGATCCCGCACTCTACCAGGCAGCAACCGCACGTATGGCACATCCGATTGCCGTACCCTGCGAGCTTCCCGCATCCATTGCCCCGTCTGCTGCTGCCGCACCCGCTGGGCATATCACCAGACCTGCTGATGAAGCAGCTCTGACTCCAATTGAGCACGATTCTCCCGACAATGAATGTGCGATAGAATTGGGGCCGCAATACGAAGATCTACCTGTCTACCAGTTCCGACACAAGCAACCGGACGGGACGATCTGGAATCACGAGAATGAGTACATTTGCGCAGAGGATCTCCAGGCGTATATCGTTGGGCAGAACACGGGCGTATTCACTGGATTGTGCCCGTTTCCTGACCACTGCAAGGCACGGTTGTACCCTGAAGAAATCATGGATTTTATTGAGGCGAGCGTGTGGGAAAAATATGAGGAAAAGTTCGATGAGCACTTTGCAGCAGATGTAGCAATGGCAGGTGGTGGCAGTTCCGGCATTCTGTACAAGATTGACCCCAGCGAACTCGGGTGCTTGCTGCCGCCGCCCAAGAAGAAGGCAGGGCGTCGGACGTACCGCAAAAAGGGCAAGAAGAGCCGCAAGACGCGTGGAAAGAAACGGTCATTGTATAATAAATGATCGAAACACGTTGGGTCGTTGCCGGTCTAGTGTTTGGTCTTGTCGTGTCGACCGTCATGATTCCTCCTACTCGCAAAACACCTGCCGTGCCGGACCCGTCGGATCCCAGCAAGGTGTACCAAACGCCAACGGGATGTGTCAAGTTTGTTGCCACGGAAGTGCCTTGCTCTGCCGAACCGGATTCGTTCAATCTTCTTGCAGGTAAGTAATGGTCAATATCATCGATGCCCTCCGTCGGGGTGCACCCTTCTTTTCCTTCATCATAGGACTCGGTATTGCGTCGCTGCTGTTTCACCGGCGATTCACGATCATTAACACGCTGGCGATTCCACTGACAGATACGACGACGAAGGTGTCCAAGTTCGACGGAAAGTGCTATCGCTTCCGCGTAGAAGATGCTTCGTGCCAATTCGTGTCTTCTCTATAAATCAAATGGAGGATTCTACGTCGCTTGACATGCTCATGTCTCCCCAGGGTCCCCAGTCGCAGCCGCCGTTGATGCCGATGCCTTCCAGTCCGGGCCCCACGCAGGGACCTATGGCGCCCACATTCAAGCCCACGATGCCGCAGATGACGTTCATGTTCCGCAACCTGCGTCTTTACGTGTGCTTCTTCCTGGCTGCTGCGCTGATTTCATTGAGCGCGCCGCGGACCATGCTGCTGCAGTACATCCCGAATGCGTACACGTCGGGCGGTGTCGTCAGCTGGACGGGTGCGGCGGTTCTCGGTGGATCGGCCGTGGTGATTGCCCACTTCATTAACGTGTTTATAGCGAGTATGGGCTTATAAAGAAAATGCACGATCAGGCAATTTGGTTTACGAAGCACGTGCGGGACAGCTTTCCGGATTTCTTCAAGAACAAGCGGGTCCTTGATGTGGGTGGAGGAGACATTAATGGCAACAACCGTCATCTTTTTACAGATTGCGAGTATCATGTGAACGATGTGATGGCGGCGCCCAACGTTACTGTTGTGAGCAAGACGAAGGACCTTTTATTTGAGCCTGAAAGTTTCGACACGATTGTTTCAACTGAATGTTTCGAGCATGATCCCGAATATGTCGAGTCTCTTCAAAAAATCATGGCACTTTTGAAACCGGGCGGGCTGTTCTTTTTTACATGTGCCTCGTCTCACCGCGGTGAACATGGAACGCTGCGCACAACACCCAACCAGTCGTACGGGACAATTGCAGGGGATGATGTAATGAGTGATTATTACATGAATCTTACAATTGACGAGGTAAATGCAGCGATTCCGCTGAATCAGAACTTTTCTGCTTGGAGGAGTTATTACGATTGGTATCCGAGGGATCTTTGCTTTCTTGGATTCAAGCGACTCGTCATTCCCCCGTATAAAACCGAGACAAACGTGGAGACGACGCATTGTGTGGGCAGGTCCCGTGAGGTACACGATTATACCTTTTTTGAGCAAGTTCATAACCCCGTATAAAGCGTTCTGACTAAGAATAATATGCAACCTGTCCAGGTGTATCCCAATATCTACTTGGGTGCTGGACGTGACTTGACACCGATCTTTACAGCAAAAAAAGGAATCACTCACGTGATTAACTGTGCCTTTCCAGAAGACTCGCCCGAGTGGTTCCGGAGACAGCATTCAGACAAGTATGTAGGCATCAACGCCATGGACCGCACGGATGTCAAGATCCTTGCCTGGTACCCCATGTTTGAGGATGCAATGCGCGACTTTCTCCGCACGGGCGGCACCGTGTTTGTCCACTGCCAAATGGGCATCAATCGGTCCGCATTTTTGCTGCTGTATTTCATGCACAAGAACTTTGGACTGGATTTCAAAACATTGGTGGATCGCGTTCGTGTTCATCGTCCGATTTGTTCCAATCCTGCATTCATGAAGGAAATCGTTGATAGCATTTACTTGAACTCTAGCAAGTCAAACTAAAGATGGACGTGTTCAAGGTGCGGAAGGTGCGTGAGTCTGGAAGTTCGTCCATGGGAACGCTTGATTCCGTCCACCAAGACATGGTGCAGACCTTGCGAGAGTCGAAGAGCAAGCAGGTGGAGCTACGGAAGGAAATGGACGACCTGAAGGTTCAAATTGAATCTGTCAGTTCGTCCAATGATATGAAGGATATTTTGCAGTGCTCCATCTGGGAAGCACGCGTGCGCGAGTTGGCACAGGAGTTGTCGCAGCTGAATCCGTTGGAGGAGTACTATATGAAAAACATGGATATTCTCACGGACTATTACCGCCGTGATGTGGGAAGCGCGTCGCCCGCTGTCCAAAAGGAGGATTCGACGTTTATGAAGTTCTTTGCCGCTGCAACGCCCGAGGGTGTGTCCAAAAAACAGATTTTCGACGAGTACGTGACCCGCATGAAGCTGTCCAACTCGTCCGAGACAGGAACCGTCATGACCGAGCATTGTAATCAGTGTAATGTGGCCCGTGAAGAGATTAGTTCGGAAGGTATTCTAGTCTGTCCATCCTGCGGCTCCGAAGAGTACTCCCTGGTTATGAGTGACTTCCCATCCTTCCGTGACCCACCGAAGGAGCGTAACAATTACGCCTATAAGAAAATCAACCATTTGAATGAGATCCTTAACCAGTTCCAGGCAAAAGAATCGACAATGATTCCTGACGAAGTGATGAACGAGGTGGTGCTCGAAATCAAGAAGCGTCGTATCAGCAATATTGCCGATTTGACGGAAAAGGAGATTCGAGAGATTCTGAAAAAGTCAGGGCGCTCCAAGTACTACGAGCACGCTGCACATATCTTGAGTCGGCTCAACGGCAACCCGCCACCCACCATCACGCCGGAGATTGAGGAAAAGATCCGCACCATGTTCCAGGAAATCCAGGCACCGTTCTTGCTGTATTGCCCGAACGACCGCACGAACTTCTTGAGTTACTCGTATATTCTGTACAAGTTCTTCGAGCTGCTGGACCTGGACGAGTACAAGGTGTATTTCCCGCTTCTCAAGAGTCGCGACCGGTTGATTGCGCACGACCAGATATGGAAGAAGATTTGCGATTATCTGCAGTGGGAGTTCATCCGGAGTATCTAGAGTTCGGCGTGGCGGTTTTCGACGGCAGGACGGTGGACGACACGTGGACCATTGCGAGAACAATCAGCAGTTTCAACATTTGTATATCCGATAGAACAATGGAGACCCGGGCCAAACGCCAGAAAGCATGTAGCGCACGGGAAGTGATTGATAAACCAAAAACTGTTTCCGATGCCTATAACGTCAAGAACCAGTGCTTGAAATGGAATGACAAGTACGTCAAGATTCTTACAAAGGACCCGATTGTGCCCAAGGAGCCGGTGTCCAAGGAAGGTCGTGTTACAAAAGACGGTTTCTACACATTCTTGGTAACCGAGAGTAGGAAACTGTGGACTGCGCCGGTGGAATCCATTACAGAATACGGGTCCTTGCACGACACGATTGTCTATGAATCAAAGGCAACATCGGTGTTGTATGCGGGAGAACTGCGCAAGGCTGGAAACACAATCGAGTTCAACTTGCAGTCCGGAACGTATATGAAGTCGTTTCTCTTGGATCATCCGGATTGCGAGGAGTATTTGAAGAAGGAGACGACGGAAGTCCTGGAGAAGGCACATCCGGAAGCAGATGTTCAGTTTGTGGAAAAGACACTCGTTACACCGGAGAATATCCCACTCACGAAGGAAGATCTCGACAAGTTCCACGGACTCGGTTTCGAGATTCGGCTGTACAAGGACCGGACTGTATGCAAGGAAACTCCGGTCATGCTGGAAGCACAGTTGACTGCTGCGACTCGCCAAGCAACCTATGCTCAATCAAAGGGAATGCCAGTGCCGCTGGATACGCAAGCATTCATCATTGGATTGAAGAAGAGGATGGATATGTATTCGTCAAATTATGAGTTGTATAATAGTAAAATGCCCACACTTTCCACTGTTCCTATGCCCAAGGGCGGCCGCCGCACGCGCCGCTGGATTCAGGGTGTGACCAAGACGATGAAGCGCGGTGCGTTCACTCGCCAGGCACTCCGCAGCCACAAGACCCCGGAGCAGTATGCGGATTCTGTGCTCGCCCACCCCAAGCGTCACAGCAAGGTCACGCTGCGTCGTGCACGTTTCCTCAAGAACATCCGCCGCTAGACATTTACAGTCACTGGCAGAAGATGGAATAAATGCTGCTCTACTACCGAGGCAATGATGAGAAGAGCTATACGGAGATTCCGCCCATCCTCGAGGGCACAACCCACCTGGACGTGTGCTTCAACTCGGATCTTACAGAGTTGCCCCCACTTCCCGAGGGACTGACCAATTTGGACTGTTCGGCTACCGGTTTGTCGACTCTCGTTCTGCCCGAGAGTCTGCTCGAGTTCAACTGTAGTTATTCAAAGTTCAAGACGTTGCCTGCACTGCCTGCTGGACTCACGGATCTTGTCTGTGGATACAACCGTGAGCTGGCGGAGCTCCCTCCTCTCCCGAAGGGACTGCTGGTGCTGATGTTCGACTACACTGCCATGACAGTCATTCCTCGCCTGCCTGAAACGCTCCGTGTGTTTCTCGCAACAGGCGCGCCTCTCGCGGAGCCGTTTGCCACTTACAATGCCGAGTACAGGAAGGAGCCGCGCATCAGTGTGCTTATCGACCAGGTCAATGCATACTGGGACAAACTCGCTTTAACGCCGGTGTAAGTCATCATACAATGATCCGTAATGTCACAGAATCTCAAAAGCGCAGGGTAGCTGGGCGACAGAGATTCAAGTGCGCTGCATCGATCCCTGATTACACATGTCCATTGAAGGGGGAACCATTCGATGAGTCTGGATATGAGATTGACCACATTCAGGAACTGCGGGATGGCGGTAGCAATGAACTTACGAACCTGCAAGCTCTATGTATCTCATGTCACCGGGTAAAGACAACCAGGAACACATCAATGGGAAGCAAGAGAGTAGTTGCTGAAATACCACCCCCGGTTAAGTTATTATGTCATCATTGCCATGACCAGCACAAGGATACTACCTTGCGAAATGAGAATGGCAAGTGGTTCTGTAAAATGCATAGGACTGCTGCCTGCAATTATCTAGGCTGTTTTGGGGAGGAAACTGTTCATGTAAAGGTAGTCAGTCGGTTTGATTCCCCAGAAAAGACAAAGGTAAATTTGAATGACTTTGCTTTTAAAGGTAAAGATCCTGCAGGAACCGTACGTAGTTCTGGAGTGACACTTGATGGCAAAATATGGGGCACTATTACCCATCCGCGTCATAAGTAGTACTTTCACAGTTCCACGCAACTATGTAAAATGCCTCCCAAGAAGTCGACCAAGGTTACAGTGATTAAGCGCATTGTAACGATTGAGGAAACGCGGAAGGAATATGCGCCGGTAAAGCCGAAGAAGGGCGCTTGCTACCGGTGTGGGCGCACGAGTCACTGGTCTCCTGACTGCTATGCTACTACACATATTGACGGTGAAGAACTCGCATAATTCCCGGGCAATATTTTGACCTAGAAAAGCAATGAACGGCATTCGTCGTGTGTTATTGGATCCGATGATGATGAGTCAGACGGTGAGCGTGTTTCTCGCCATCAACGGTCTTTCTCAAACAATGCACGAGGACATTCTGCCACGCGAGACGCTCGTCTTTACCGCCTCCGAGGCAGCGGTCCAAGAGTGCATCAAGCGGGGATACCGATTCAAGAGAATCTCACAGGAGGAAGCATGTGCTCCGATCGGGTGGGACTTTATTCAGAACGTGATTAATCGGGTTGCCCCTTTTCTGTCTCTTAAGGTAAATGACACTGTGGATGCTTCTTCTGGCGGCTATCGTCCTCATGATCCTGGCATACCGCGTTAGCGCAGCTGCAGGTCCAAAGGACTGTGGTTGCTCAAAACGAGCGGGCGGGGCGCCTGACGCGTCACAAACATGGTCTTGACCAGCGGGTTTCCAAAGTACTCATTGACAACCAAGCGAACAACCGCGGGATCGAACGTCTTGCACGAAAACACATCAAGATACATGTCATTTGTCTCTTCACAAAAGTGGGCACAAATGTTGCTGGTCTCGATGAGCTGGACGAGCGTATATCCCTTCTTGTTGCCGTCGCCAAACATGACAATCTGTGGGGCGCCATAGGCAACCATATCAATCTCCTTGACGAGCGTCTGCGTAAACAGGCCAATGTTGTTTGCACAGCGGATCTTGTGGGGCGCGCACCGAGCAGCATCCATCATGAGGTGAAATCCCCACGACATTGAATTAGTATATTGTCTAGCGTGAAAATGTAATATGCGGAATCAAGGCATCAGTCGTTTGCCCTCCGTCAAAGGTCATATTATAAACCTGACGGCGAACCTTGTGATTGTCGGACTGGTCTATTTGACATGCGGTATTTTTGTATCATGGGTCATTAGCAACTCTTTCCCTCATTACGACGAGTCGTGGAAGAAGCTGCCTACCACAATGCAGGTTTTGGACGTGACGACAGAAGTTTCGATGCTCGTCATCTTGGCCTTCTGGGTTTCCTATGCAGTCGACTGGATTATACCCATCTTGCCCGTGGCCCCTGTGCTTGAAAAGTACATTGAGGCATTCGGCGGCCGCATGATCTTCTTGTACGCTATCTTCTTGTTTATCCAGGATTTTGATGAAAAGTTAACGTACCTGTACACGCAGTTCATCGGACGCGTTTAATGCTTGCGGCGACGTCCCATGCCGAGCATACCGGTCGGTGCCGGTGCCTGGTGGAGGACCAGCGCATAAAACGGGTAATAGACCGACGCAAAGAAAAAATCCAGGATCGCCCACAGGATGTTGCCGTACGTATCATAACTCAACTTTGCGGCTCCAAAGGAGAAGAGGAAGGCAAACAAGAGTGTGAGAACAAATCCAAGAACTGCAACAACACCCCATCCGGCTGCCACAGTCGTTGCCGCGGATGTTGCCGCAGTCGCTGCCGCAGTCGTGTCCTGGACCGGGGGCGCCGGAGCCGCAGGGGTTGTGCCAGTAGGCGCAGCGTTGGATGCAGTAGTGCTCATTTACAATTCCTACAAGATATATAAATGAACTTCTGGCTTCTTCCAACAACCAACGCACTGATCAATACATTTTTGCGTTCGTTGGTGGTGATTGCAGTGATGATTCTGGGATTCAAGACAACCTGGTACTCTGCGTACTGGGGCGCGGTGGTTCATGATGCCATCTCCCTGATTTTGATTCGGGACCTTGTATAAATGGAAGCTGCGTACAAGGAAGCGGAAGAAGCTATGCGCAACAACGTCGGTATGGACCAGATCAACGAGAGTCTGAAATCCAGATTTAGTTCCAAGGAACGCACGGAAATCCTTCGCGTGGCCCGCGAGCGCCTTGTTGCGGACGTGTCGAAGAACCACGTTGATGCGGTAGAACTTATGCACATGTCGAAAAAGGGCGGCAAGCACCGCCGGACCCGCAAAAGCCGCAAGAAGACGCGCAAGGTGTTTGTGCCTGTTGCGGTTGTTGCAGTAACGCCTCCTGCGTGGATCCGAAAGGAGTCGCGGAGAAAAACTAGGAAGTATACAAAATGAGTGCCCCCGAAGTTGTTTTAGATCCGTCCACAGTTGCTCTTACTACACAGGTCCAGGAGTCCAAGGTGGAGGAAGTTGTCGTGGAAAAGGTGGAGACCGCGGCAGTTGCTCTGGTCGACAAGGTCGTGGACAAGATCGTTCCTGACCAATTCAAGGAAGAAGTCAAGAAGATGGTGGAGGATGCTGTCAAGGAAGCGATCAAACTTGCAGTTGCCGAGATTCTCAAGGAATTCAAGCCCCCTACCCTTGAAACGCTGAAGGAAGATCTTGCGATGGTCATTGGTAAACGCAGTTGGTTAGGATGCTAAAAATTACATGTAGTAAAGTAACATCATTATGTCTCAAGGACCCGCTGGACCCCAGGGTCCGCCAGGTCAAGGAATACAAGGAAGCACTGGACCTTCAGGACCTACTGGTCCGCAAGGTCTTCAAGGCAATATTGGTGACAGGGGATGGACTGGTGCTACAGGCACAACAGGTTCGACCGGTCCGCTCGGAACAGGGTCAACCGGAACAACTGGGTCTACTGGCGCTCAAGGATTTACAGGAGCAACAGGTCCCACTGGAGTTGGAGCCACGGGTCCTGCTGGAGTACAAGGGTTTGCTGGATTGGCAGGTTCCACGGGTCCTACTGGAAGCCAGGGAGTGCAGGGAACTGTGGGTGACCGCGGATGGACGGGCGCAACGGGTGCAACCGGTTCAACGGGCGCCACGGGTCCGATTGGAACGGGTAGTACAGGTGTCACTGGACCGACGGCTGCAACGGGCACCACAGGATCCACGGGACCGCAAGGTGTTGCTGGAAGCGCGACAACCACGGGAGCAACAGGACCATCGGGTTCTGTTGGACCTATCGGTCAGCCGGGCCCGCAAGGTCCTCCTGGAGGATTTGGAGCTACCGGTCCTACGGGCATGCGAGGTATTGCAGGTATTGACGGTCCTCCCGGCGACAAGGGCTTGACGGGTGCCACGGGAACCACAGGTCCGAAAGGCGACGTGGGTGCATCCATTGCAGTGAAGGGAACATATGTGACAACGGCAAGTCTTCCGGGCAGCGGTGTGAGTGGAGATGCGTACATTATCACGTCAACAGGTCACTTGTGGGTATGGACTGGTTCATCTTTTATTGACGGTGGTCAGTTCGTTGGACCTACCGGAACCACGGGTCCTACTGGAGCGGGAGGTACGGGAACTACGGGTCCTACTGGAGCTGGTAGCACAGGAGCCACGGGACCTACTGGAGCGGGAGGTACGGGAGCCACGGGTCCTACTGGAGCGGGAGGTACGGGAACTACGGGTCCTACTGGAGCGGGAGGTACGGGAGCCACGGGACCTACTGGAGCTGGTAGCACGGGATCCACGGGACCTACTGGAGCTGGTAGCACGGGAGCCACAGGACCTACCGGAGCAGGCAGCACGGGAGCCACAGGACCTACCGGAGCAGGCAGCACGGGAGCCACGGGTCCTACCGGAGCAGGCAGCACGGGAGCCACAGGTCCCACTGGAGCAGGCAGCACGGGAGCCACAGGTCCCACTGGAGCAGGCAGCACGGGAGCCACAGGTCCCACTGGAGCTGGCAGCACGGGAGCCACAGGTCCCACTGGAGCAGGCAGCACGGGAGCCACAGGTCCTACTGGAGCTGGTAGCACGGGAGCCACGGGACCTACCGGAGCTGGCAGCACGGGAGCCACGGGATCCACGGGACCTTTGGGTACAGGTACAACAGGATCTACAGGACCAACAGGTACAACAGGACCACAGGGTGTAAAAGGTGATGTAGGTGCATCTGTTTCCGTGAAAGGAACCTATTCGACAACCGCAAGTCTCCCGGCGGGTGCCTCGAATGGTGACGGATACATTATCACAACAACAGGACACTTGTGGATTTACACTGGACAAGTGGGCGGTGTGGCAATTAACGGATTTATTGATGGTGGTCAATTCGTCGGACCCACCGGAACTACTGGAGTGACTGGACCATTCGGAACAGGTTCAACTGGCACAACTGGACCAACTGCTGCTACAGGACCCACGGGACCTACTGCCGCGACGGGACCCACCGGACCTACCGCACCGACTGGACCTACTGGCCCGACAGGAACCACAGGACCCACTGCCGCGACGGGACCCACAGGACCCACAGGACCTACCGCACCGACTGGACCTACTGGCCCGACAGGAACCACAGGACCTACTGCCGCGACTGGACCCACAGGACCTACCGCACCGACTGGACCTACTGGCCCGACAGGAACCACAGGACCAACTGCTGCGACTGGACCCACGGGCATAAAGGGTGATATGGGATCATCGCCATGGACTCCTGTACTGACAAATGTCATTCAGTCGGGTCCACGATCACAAACATTCACAAAGTCGGGTGCGTTGATCCAATGGGACTCGCAAGTATATTCGTTGGAAGGATACCCTACTGCACATGTCAGTATGTCTCCGGATGAAGTGTACTTTAGCAAGACGTTAGGACTCAGTACACATCCAACAAGTGGCACAGGGATCGACATCGATTTTGCTTGGTATTTTGCAGGTGAGAACACGTATATTTACGCATATGGGGTTGTTGTCCAAACACTGGAAGCAACCACAACATCCGATGTTTATCAAATTATTTACGATGGTGTCAATGTGTCCTACTACAAAAATGGCTATATCATTCGAAGAATAGAACGAGCACTGGGTGAGAGTCTTTTCCTTGATTCAGCGTTTTATGAAACCGCTAGTGCATTCAAGAATGTTACCTTTGGAAGCATGGGACCCATGGGAACGACCGGATCAACTGGCGTAACCGGGCCCATTGGTACGGGACCTACAGGAGTTACTGGACCTACTGCTGCCACCGGAACTACGGGACCGACTGGACCTATCGGAACGGGACCTACAGGAGTCACGGGGTCGACTTCATCCACAGGTACAACGGGTCCTACTGGATCTACTGGAGTTACTGGCGTGACAGGACCAGTGGGTCCGTCGATTACAATCAAAGGATACGTTCCAACGGTTACTGAAATCTATTACATGGCAACAAGTGATCCCCCACCAAAAGTAGGAGATGCATACATTACAACATCCGACGGTCACTTGTGGGTATGGGGAGGTGTCGGATTTGCAGATACGGGCCGGTTCCAAGGTCCAACAGGACCGACAGGAGGTACTGGACCACAAGGCGCAATAGGCCCACCCGTTACAGTCAAGGGACAGGTTTCCTTGTTTTCGGAAATCCCTTCAGATGGCAACGCACAGGGAGACGCATGGATCACCACGGAGGATGGTCACTGGTGGATTTACAGCTATGGCGCATTCCGCGATGCCGGTCGAATCCTGGGTCCCACCGGACCGACAGGTACAACCGGTGCCACAGGACCCCTTGGCAATGTTCTTGTTTCTGTAAAAGGGTCGATTGCGACAACAGACGATCTTCCGCAAAATGGTGCTTCAAAGGGTGATGCTTATATCGTTCGAACAACAGGCCACATATGGGTGTATACTGGTCAAAGTGGAAACGGTGAAATCTATGGATTCGTAGACAGCGGTCAGTTTGTTGGACCGACTGGATATACGGGAGCAACAGGATCCACCGGGCCGACTGGACCTCTCGGAACAGGATCCACTGGAACTACTGGACCGACTGCATCAACAGGCACAACCGGACCAACGGCACCCACAGGGACAACGGGACCCACTGGTCGAACAGGACCAACGGCACCTACGGGCACAACAGGACCTACCGCGTCGACGGGCACAACGGGGCCGACTGCTCCCACAGGAACGACAGGGCCTACAGCTTCCACAGGTACAACAGGACCGACTGCTCCCACCGGAAGCACGGGACCGACTGCGCCCACCGGAACTACAGGACCGACTGCTGCGACGGGAACTACAGGACCGACTGCTCCCACAGGAACGACAGGGCCTACAGCTTCCACAGGAACCACGGGACCGACTGCTCCCACAGGAAGCACTGGACCGACTGCGCCGACAGGAACAACCGGGCCAACGGCATCGACAGGCCCAACTGGACCTACAGCTTCAACAGGACCAACGGGACCAACTGCACAAACGGGGACAACGGGGCCAACAGCACCCACAGGCACGACTGGAACAACGGGTCCTACCGCACAGACGGGCACAACAGGACCCACGGGACCAATTGGAACTGGACCAACAGGTGTTACTGGTGCTACAGGTACAACAGGACCGCAAGGCGTGAAGGGTGATATTGGTGCGTCGATTGCTGTGAAGGGATCTATTACAACAACGGGAGGTCTTCCGGGCAGTGGCACGAACGGCGACGCATACGTCGTGACGTCGACAGGTCACTTGTGGATTTACACCGGACAGGTCGGCAATGGCGCAATCAATGGGTATATTGATGGTGGCCAGTTCGTGGGACCGACTGGAACTACAGGAGTGACTGGACCCATCGGAACGGGACCGACTGGAACTACTGGACTGAAAGGACCTACTGGAGATACTGGTCCGACTGGACCTACTGGACCGACAGCTTCCACTGGACCTACTGCACCTACAGGAACTACGGGACCTACTGCACCTACAGGAACTACGGGACCTACAGCTTCCACCGGAACTACGGGACCAACTGCACCCACCGGAACTACAGGTCCAACTGCGCCGACCGGAACTACGGGACCGACTGGGCCTCTCGGAACAGGCACGACGGGACCAACTGGACTTACCGGACCAACTGCAGCAACTGGACCGACTGGACCGACAGCTCCCACAGGAGCAACAGGACCTACTGCGCCTACGGGAACAACAGGCCCGACTGCTCCCACAGGAAGCACGGGACCGACTGCGCCAACAGGTACGACGGGACCGACTGCGCCAACAGGTACGACGGGACCTACTGCACCCACAGG
>Ga0209134_10000270_pt1 | contig 13634 bp, 13 predicted proteins | sample LauGreSp1BDMLBSN_2_FD_187566 | JGI IMG/M metagenome (GOLD analysis project Ga0209134, IMG submission 187566) | Freshwater lake microbial communities from Lake Michigan, USA - Sp13.BD.MLB.SN (SPAdes) (version 2) | ecosystem: Environmental > Aquatic > Freshwater > Lake | place: Lake Michigan, USA... | reverse complement strand
TGGGCAACCAACGTCGACAATACTTACTACATCATTGGTACGGTTGCAGGTCCGCACCCATACCCGATGCTGGTGCGCGATTTCCAGAGCATCATCGGCAGGGAAGTGAAAGAACAGAGCATGAAGCAGATCGGCAGAATGCCGGATTCGCTGGTGGCTTGCGTTGGCGGGGGTTCCAACGCCATTGGGCTGTTTTATCCTTTCATCGAAGATACCGCAGTACGGTTGATTGGTGTTGAAGCGGGCGGGTTGGGCATAGCCACAGGCAAGCATGCGGCACCATTGACCGCAGGCCGTCCTGGTGTGCTCCATGGCAACAGGACCTATCTGATGAATGACGAAGATGGCCAGATTATTGAAACGCATTCAGTATCAGCGGGTCTCGACTATCCCGGCGTGGGTCCTGAACATTCCTGGCTCAAGGATCTTGGCCGTGCGGAATACACTACTGTGACGGATGACGAAGCGCTTGCCGCTTTCCGTACGCTGACCCGTTCCGAAGGCATCATTCCTGCACTCGAATCGAGTCATGCCGTTGCTTATGCGCTTAAACTTGCACCAACGTTGCCGTCTGATCACGTCATGGTGGTCAACCTGTCAGGCCGTGGCGACAAGGACCTGCATACAGTGGCCGGTATCGACAACATCACCATCTGAAATCCAAAGAATTTGAAATCCAAAGAGTAGTTCAATGAGCAGAATTCAAACTTGCTTCCAACGCCTGCAGCAACAAGGCAAAAAAGCGCTGATTCCGTATATCACGGCAGGTGATCCCGATCTGGAAACCACGCTGAGCCTGATGCACGCCCTGGTTGCCAATGGTGCCGACATCATCGAGCTGGGTTTTCCCTTCAGTGACCCTTCCTCCGATGGTCCGGTAATTCAGCGTGCCGTAGAACGCGCGTTGGCCGGCAAAGCCACCTTGAAAGGCACGCTTGATGTGGTTGCGCGTTTCCGCCAGACCAACAAGGACACGCCAGTGGTACTGATGGGTTATCTGAATCCGGTTGAATTCATGGGTTATCAGGTATTCAGCGACAGGGCACTGGCTGCTGGTGTGGACGGAGTACTGATCGTCGACATGCCGCCGGAAGAATCCCATGATCTGCATGCGATCCTGAAAAAATCCGATCTTGATACCATTTTCCTCGTAGCACCCACCACCAATGAGACGCGCGCTGAAATCATCTGTAACGAAAGCAGCGGCTATGTATATTACGTGTCCCTTAAAGGGGTGACGGGCGCTGCGAATCTCGATATTGACTCTGTTGTCACCAATCTTGCCCGTCTGCGCAAACACACCAAATTGCCGCTGGGTGTTGGCTTTGGCATCCGTGACGCCGAAAGTGCTGCGCGCATTGCTGCAGTGGCCGATGCCGTCGTCGTTGGCAGTGCGCTGGTCAGCAAGGTGGCAGAACTTGAACGTGGCAAGACTTATACCCAACAGTTCTTGCAGGAAAAGACTGCAATCATTGCACAGATGCGTGCTGCGATGGATGCCAACAAGTAACCTGCCGGAGACATCGACATGAGCAGATGGATAGACAAGATACTGCCCGCTCGGATGAAGACGGAAGGCAGTCCCAAGACCCGTAGTGTGCCGGAAGGGCTGTGGAAAAAATGTCCGCGTTGTGAAGCCGTGCTTTATCGCGACAATCTCCAGGAGAACCTGGATGTGTGTCCCAAATGCGATCATCACATGCGCATTTCGGCCAGAACCCGCCTTGCAATGTTCCTTGACGCCGAAGGCCAGAGTGAAATCGGTGCGGACATAGAGCCCACCGACATCCTGAAATTCCGGGACCTGAAGAAGTACAAGGATCGCCTCGTTGCCGCGTCCAAAGCGACTGGCGAGAAGGATGCCCTGGTAGTAAAGGAGGGTACCGTCAACGGACGCCAGGTCGTTGTCGCTGCATTCGAATTCGGCTTCATCGGCGGTTCCATGGGTTCCGTGGTGGGCGAGAAGTTCGTGATGGGCGTGAACCGTTGCCTCGAAAAGAATTTGCCCTTCGTTTGCTTTGCTACCAGTGGTGGTGCCCGTATGCAGGAAGCCCTGGTCTCCCTGATGCAAATGGCCAAGACTGCCGCTGCACTGGAACGCATGAAACAGCGCGGGCTACTGTATGTGTCCGTGCTGGTAGATCCCGTCTATGGCGGTGTGTCAGCCAGTCTTGCCATGTTGGGTGACCTCAATATCGCCGAACCGCGTGCCTTCATCGGCTTTGCTGGCCAGGACGTTATTCGCCAGACCGTGCGCGAAAAACTGCCGGAAGGTTTCCAGCGCAGTGAGTTCCTGCTGGAGAAAGGGGCCATCGACATGATCATCCATCGTCACGACCTGAAAGATCGTATCGCCGCCTTGATCAACAAATTCATGCCCCTGTCGAATTCCCTGCGTGCCGGACGCAATGGAGGCAAGGCCGATGTCATTCAATCGGGTGCCGCTCTGGGTCGCTACAGCAACGGGGACGTCTGATCCTTGAGTATGGACAGCAGCAAGCATGGCAAAACCCTCGACCAATGGCTGCAGTGGCTCGAGCAACTGCATCCCACCACGATAGAACTGGGGCTGGAGCGGGTCAGGCAAGTAAGTGACCGGCTGCTACCCGATTTCAGCAAACAGCAAATCGTCATTGTCGGTGGTACCAACGGCAAAGGCTCTTCTGTCGCCATGCTCAATGGTGTACTGCGGGCAGCCGGCTATAGCGTAGGAACCTACACCTCGCCTCATCTGCAGGTTTACAATGAACGTGTAGCGCTCAATGGCCGCATGGCCAGCGATGAGGACCTGTGTGCAGCTTTTGCCAAGGTAGAGGCCGCACGTGGCGCTGTCTCTCTCACTTATTTCGAATATGGCACGCTGGCGGCGCTGGTGTACTTTAGTGAACAGCAACCCGATTTCATGATTCTGGAAGTGGGTCTTGGTGGCCGCCTTGACGCCGTCAACATCGTGGAACCTGACGTCAGCATACTCACCAACGTTGCTCTTGACCATATTGAGTGGCTGGGCGACACCCGTGAAAAAATCGGCTTCGAGAAAGCCGGTATTTTCCGTGCTGGCAAACCGGCCATTTATGGCGAAAGCGATATGCCCGAGTCGGTACGCAAGGTTGCCGGCGATGTTGGTGCCAGGTTGCTGCACAAGGGCGAGCAGTACAGTTGGCAAGCCCATGCTGACAGTTGGCAGTGGCAGGGGCAGGATGCGAGCGGTGCAGCCGTTGTGCTGGACCAGCTGCCTTTGAATGAATTTCCTCTCGATAACGCGGCCGGCGTGATTCAGGCATTGCTGAATCTGCGGGCCGACATCAAGCGCGAACACCTGCAGCAAGGGCTCGCTGATGTGAAGGTTCCCGGTCGCTTCCAGCAAGAACACTATAACGGGGTAAAAGTAATCCTGGACGTTGCCCATAACCCGCATGCTGCTGCCAACCTGGCCAGGAAAATGCCGACCCTGACAAGCGCAAGCGGCAAGGTGCACCTGGTGCTGGCAATGCTGGGAGACAAGGACAGTGAGAGCGTCGTCAAACTGTTGGCACCACTCGCCGCTGATATCCAGCTTGCAGCACTCGGTGGCGAGCGAGGCGCGCCGGTCAAAATCATATATAATCACGCCCTTTCCGCAGGAGCGAGTTCAGTCACTTGCCACGATGACGTCAAACAGGCTTTCCTGGCTGCCATTAAGCTGGCTGGCAAAGATGATGTGGTGGTAGTGACGGGGTCGTTTTTCACAGTTGCTGCCGTGTTGGAGTTGATTTGAATCAGGCAATGAAACAACGGCTGGTCGGCACCCTGGTATTGGGGTGTCTGGCCTTGATTTTTATCCCGCTGCTGCTGGACGGTGAGGGCATGTCTCCCTCCATCCAAAGCACGGCTCTCCCTCCTGCTCCCGAACTTCCTGCTGTCAGTATTGCGGAGCCCGAAAGGCCGCTAATACTTGCGGATACTGGAGCACTTGCTGATGATACCAACACATCTGCAGTGTCTTCAGGAGAGGTCACCAATACCACTGCAGCCCCGCTTGCCGCTGCTGCGCCTGCCACTGAATCCGCAGTCGCTGAACCGGAAACAACAACTGCACCAGTGGATGCAATTCCGCCCAGCGTTGAAATCCCGGCAGCGTCAGAAACTGCTCCTGCACTTGACGCCGCTGGTTTACCCGAAGCCTGGGCAGTGCGCTTCGGCAGCTTTGGCGATCGCGCCAATGCAGAAACCCTGATGAATAAATTGCTTGAAGCAGGCTACAAAGCCTATAGCCGACCCGTGCAAAGTGGAACAGTAACGCTCACCGGCGTATTCGTAGGACCTGTCCTGACCCGGTCAGAGGCGAACATGCTGGCGCAGGAAGTGCCCCGCAAACTCCAGTTGAAAGAAAACGGATTTGTCATGAAGTTCCAAGTGAATCAATAACACCAGTTTGCAAGCAAGTTACAGAGCGGTACAGACAGGCTTTCGGGAAGACACATGGCAGTAGCCGATATCATAGTCCTGGCGACGATCGGAATATCCTTTCTGTTTGGCCTCTGGCGTGGACTGGTCAAGGAAGCACTGTCACTGGCGTTCTGGATTGGCGCTGTCATCCTGGCAGGCATGTTCAGTGCACAACTGTCGGTCAAGCTCAGTCGCTGGATTGAGAATCCCGCCCTGCAGCAAGCAGCAGCTTTTGTCATTATTTTCATAGGCACCGTATTTGCCGGCGGACTCATCAGCAACATGGTGTCCAGGCTCACTTCGGCAGTTGGCCTGAAGGCTGCAGACCGGGGCCTTGGTGGCTTGTTCGGCATCTTTCGGGGTGTGGTGATCGTAACCGTGGTGGTGATGATGACTGTGCAATTCGTGGATGCAGCGAAACCCTGGTACGAAGATTCCAGGACAGTACCGTATCTGCTGGTACTGGGCGAATATTTTCAGGATTTACTGGGTCTCAGCCAGGTAGCAGGAGCGGCTCCGTCCGCCTGAGACACGGAACACAGCAATCTGGACCCACTCGATAAATGAGGCTTTAAGGTATGTGCGGCATAGTTGGAATCGTGGGAAAATCCAGTGTGAATCTGGCGATTTATGACAGTCTTACGGTGCTACAGCACCGGGGACAGGATGCTGCCGGCATCGTCACCAGTGACAAGGGCAAACTCTATTTGCGCAAGGACAACGGTCTGGTGCGCGACGTGTTTCATACACGTCACATGAAGCATCTGGTCGGCAACATGGGCCTTGGCCATGTGCGCTATCCCACCGCAGGCAGTTCCGGTCCGGCCCAGGCGCAGCCGCTGTATGTGAACTCGCCTTACGGCATCAGCCTTGCCCATAATGGCAACCTGACCAATTCTGCCGAACTGTCGGAAGACATTTACCGTGATGATTTGCGTCACCTGAATACCGATTCCGATTCCGAAGTGTTGCTGAACGTATTCGCTCACGAACTGCAGGTGCGCGGCAAGATCCGTCCGACCGCGTCCGATGTTTTTGAAGCGATCAAGGGTGTCCATCGTCGTTGTCGCGGCGCTTATGCAGTAGTGGCGCTGCTGGTAGGGTACGGTATCGTTGGTTTTCGTGACAAATTTGGCATCAGGCCGTTGGTGTTCGGCAAAAAGAAAACCCGCAAGGGTTATGAATACATGCTTGCTTCCGAAAGCGTGGCACTGGATTCGCAGGGTTTCCAACTGGTGCGTGATGTTGCACCGGGTGAAGCCATCTTCATTGATGAAGAGGGAAATGTGGAAAGCATGCAGTGCGCGGAAGACAGCAGGCTCACTCCCTGTATCTTCGAACACGTGTATTTCGCCAGACCTGATTCGATGATTGACGGAGTGTCCGTTTACAAATCCCGTCTGCGCATGGGCGAGAAGCTGGCGCAGAAAATCCTGCGTGAACGTCCCGATCACGACATCGACGTAGTGATCCCGATTCCGGACACCAGTCGTACTGCTGCGGTTGAACTGGCCAATGCGCTGGGTGTGAAATTCCGCGAAGGCTTCGTGAAGAACCGCTACATCGGCCGTACTTTCATCATGCCGGGCCAGAGCCAGCGCAAAAAATCCGTGAAGCAGAAACTCAACGCAATTCCACTGGAATTCCAGGACAAGAATGTCTTGCTGGTGGACGACTCCATCGTGCGCGGTACCACCTGCAAGCAAATCATCGAGATGGCCCGCGATGCCGGAGCCCGCAAAGTCTATTTCTGTTCAGCATCACCACCGGTGAAGCACCCCAATGTGTACGGCATCGACATGCCGGCGGTAAGTGAACTGATTGCCCACGGCAAAACCATTGCGGAAGTCGAGGCGATGATTGGCGCCGACTGGCTCGTCTTCCAGGAACTGGAAGACCTGATTGCCTCATGTGCCGAAGGCAGCCTGTTGCCGATGGATTTCGAATGCTCCGTGTTTGACGGCATCTATGTAACGGGTGACGTCACTGAGGCCTATCTGGCCAGGCTGGAAGCGCGTCGCAACGATTCCAACAAGCAGAAGAATGACAACGACGGAATGTTTGGCAACAATGACGAGGATGACGGGCACCTGCATCTGCACAGTAACTCCTGAACCTTGTTGTACCCTGTTTGTAAAATGTCCTATCTGTTGACAAGGATAAACAAAAGGGTAAAAAAATTGAGCAGATCATCGCAAGCGAGTGTCCATGCAAGCAAAAGTTGAAGAAGCAGTAGCAGAAATCGGCAAGGTAGTGCTCGGCAAGGACAAACAGATTCGGTTGGCATTATGTTGCCTGTTCTCAGGCGGCCATCTGCTGATGGAAGACAAGCCCGGTATGGGCAAGACCACGCTGTCCCAGGCGCTGGCGCGTTGCTTCGGACTCGCCTACAGTCGTATCCAGTTTACCAGCGACTTGCTGCCTGCCGACATCCTCGGTATCTCGGTGTTCGATCAGCGCACCGCCAGCTTCACGTTTCATCAAGGGCCAATTTTCAAGAATCTCATCCTTGCCGACGAGATCAACCGCACCACGCCCAAGACACAGAGTGCCTTGCTGGAAGCGATGGAAGAGGGCAAGGTCACCATTGATGGCGTCACCCGCGATCTGCCCCAACCGTTTTTTGTTATCGCTACCCAAAATCCGGTCAGTTTCTCCGGAACCTATCCTTTGCCTGAATCGCAGCTCGACCGTTTTCTGATGCGACTGGCCATCGGGTATCCTGATCCTTCCGCTGAGCGCCAATTACTGATCAATGTCGACCAGCGCCAGAATCTCGTTCATATCAAGCAGTGCCTGAGTGCGGAAGATGTACACGGCATCCAGTCACGCATTGGTCATGTCCATACCACTGATACCTTGCTTGATTACGTACAACGGCTGGTGGCCTATACCAGACAAGACGAAAAGTTCTCCTTTGGCCTGTCCCCTCGTGGCGCACAAGCGCTGATGCGCAGCGCACGTACCTGGGCGCTGATGCACGATCGCATGCATGTGCTGCCGGAAGACGTACAGACGGTATTGCCAGCCGTGGTCGATCATCGCTTGCGCTCAGTGTCAGACTCTTCGGGGCGTTATGCCGAAGCCTATTCACAACGTCTGCTGAGTGAGGTCGACGTCATCTAGCAACACAGCGGAGCTGCTGATGCAGATCAGTGCAGTGACAGGACAGTACCGGTTGCTCCAGCACCTGAAAAGTGCCTGGCAGGCCAGATTCGCGCATTGGGTGCAACGCCGCATCCCGCCTGCCCGTCAGGTGGAGCTGGGCCACAACAACATCTTCATCATTCCGAACCAACAGGGGCTCGGCTTCATGTTTGTGCTGGGGCTGATGTTTATCGGTGCCGTCAATTACGAATCGAACCTGGCCTTTGCACTGGTGTTTTTGCTGATTGGCATGTTCGTGCTTTCCATTTTCTATACGTTTCGCAATTTGTCTGGCCTGCATCTTTCGGCGGTCTCTGGTACATCTGTATTTGCCGGCGAGATGGCGGAAGTGACGGTCATACTTTCGCGGCAGGGCAAACGTGGCTATGAAAGCATCCAATTGAGTTTCCCGCATTCGCGCAGCCAGGTGACTGATCTGCTGACCAGCAAGGAAGCACGCATCAGCCTGTATTTGCCCGCGCGGGAACGCGGCTATCTGAATCCGGGGCGGCTGGTAGTGGAAACCGTGTTTCCCTTCGGTATTTGCCGGGCCTGGTCACTCATCGATTTGCAACTTAATTGTCTCGTGTATCCAAAACCCGTGGAGTGTGACCTTGATTGGCTGCTCTCAAACCAAATGCACGCCGGTAACACAACCCTTGTCAGGGGCAGCGACGACTTCCACAGTCTGCGTGAATACCGGGAAGGTGATCCTCTCAAGCATGTGGCCTGGAAAAATTATGCCCGCGGGCAGGGCATGCTCATCAAGGAATATGCCAGTACCATGGATCAACGCGTGTGGCTGCGCTGGGAGCTGTTTCCGGAGCTCGATACTGAAGCCCGTCTTTCACGCCTCTGCTGGTGCGCGATAAAGCTGGATGCAGCCGGACTCGACTTCGGACTGGAAGTCCCGGGCACTACCATCCAGCCCGCCAAGGGGCCGGACCATTACCGGTCCATGCTGGAAACCCTCGCCCTGTTTGGTATTGAGAGGCGGGACTGAGCATGGCCTTTTCAGGTGCAAATTTCCGATCTATTCCAACAACGCCACCAACTGCAAAAAGCAAACGCCAGAACCAGGCTGCAGCAGGCGATGTTTACAACATTCCGCGTCATTCGTTCCTGTGGCTCTTGATCGCGGTTGTGGCTGTCATTCTCCCCCATGTGCTGCGCATGCCATTCTGGCTTACATCCATCTGTGCCTTGTGCCTTGCCGGTCGGGTTCTCATCTACCAGGGTCGTCTGTCGTTTCCCGGCAGAAAACTGAAGACGGCACTGGTTCTGATCATGGTAGTAATGGTGGTTAGCCAGTTCGGGCGCCAGATCTTTTCCACGGATGCTACCGTGGGCGTACTCTTGACGGGGATCACGCTCAAACTGCTCGAAATGCAGCGCAAACGCGATGTTCTGTTGGTGCTGTATCTGTGCTATTTCACTGTGATTTCAGAGTTCATTTATTCGCAGTCGATTCCAATCGCATTCTACATGGGACTGGTGGTGGTGTTGATCACAGCGGCATTGATGTCGCTCAACCAGACGCAGGAAGGCCAGTCACCCTGGCGTACCTTCCGTTTCAGTGCCCTGGTCCTGTTGCAAAGCATTCCGCTGATGCTGGCCTTCTTCATCCTGTTTCCGCGCATCCAGCCTTTATGGTCCGTCCCTATCCAGTCCGGGAACAGCAAAACCGGCCTCAGTGAAAACATGGCCCCGGGCGACATCGGTGAATTGGCCCGGTCGGCAGCGGTAGCCTTTCGTGTCAAATTTGAAACCGAAGCCCCGCCGTACAATCAACTGTACTGGCGTGCACTAACCCTGGATGAATTCAATGGCAGGCGCTGGAGCCGGGGCTTCAATATGGAACCGCAATTTCTCGGTCCGCAGCCCGACACTGTGCGCCCATGGTTTCAGGCGATCGAATATCTTGGAGAGCCGGTTCGTTACAACGTGATTCTTGAGCCCACCAACCAGAATTGGTTGTTCGCGCTGCAGATGCCGCGGATCGTGGATGACCGCATGCTGATGCGAACGGATTACCAGATAGATACCATTCGCCGTGTTACCCAGCGCTATACCTACAATGTGCGCTCACATCTGTCCTGGCGTGCAGAAACCGGGACAGAATCCCGCGAGCAGCGACGTGCACGCATTATTCCGCGCCAGTCCAATACAAGGGCCATCGAATTCGCCCAAAACCTGCGCGAACAAACTGGCAGCGATGCCAGCTACATCGCGGCAGTACTTGAACATTTCCGCACAGAAGAATTTTTCTACACACTGAGTCCGGCTACCCTCGGTGACAATCCTGTCGATGAATTCCTGTTCAACACGCGTGAAGGTTTTTGCGAACATTTTGCCAGCGCCTTCACTTTCCTGATGCGAGCAGCCGGGATTCCCGCACGCGTTGTCACAGGCTACATGGGAGGGGAGTTCAATCCATACGATGGTACTCTCACCGTACGCCAATATGATGCCCACGCCTGGTCGGAAGTCTGGCTGCCCGAGCTGGGCTGGGTCCGTTACGATCCGACTGCAGCAGTTGCGCCAAACCGGGTTGACCAGGGTAGTGATGTGGCGTTGCAGGAACAGGAAGACTTCATGGGCGACGAAGTGTTTTCGTTGATACAGTACCGCAACAGCCTGCTGCTGAATCAACTGCGCTACCGTCTGGAAATGATCGATTATGCATGGAACCGGTTTGTTCTTAACTACGATCAGGACATGCAATCGCGTTTCTTCAACCAGTTGTTCGGGTCACTGACACGAACGATTGTATTGCTCGTGGTGCTGGGCGTCATGGTCCTTGTTACAGGCTTGATTGTCTTTGCCGTGTTCAGGATTTCACCCACCGAGCCGAAGGCGCCCGCCACGCGACTTTATCTGAAATTTTGTGCGACCTTGGCCAAGCTCGGTTTTGCCAGACTACCTGGCGAAACTCCTGAGCAGTACATGCGGCGTATCAGTGAGCTTAATCCGCAATGGAAGCTTGATATCGAAGAAATCACCCGAATCTATGTGTACCTGGCTTATGTCAGCAACGAACAGCACCCGGAGCAACTGCAGGCGCTAAAGCGGCGTGTGCGCAATTTCAAACTGTTGGCGTAGTAGCAGACCACAGTTTCTTTGCCAGCTCGGCACAAGTTTCCTTCTGCCCTTCAGCAATCCAGCGTACCAATTCCGCTGGTACGTCAGGATATATGATCTGAACAGGCTTGGCGCCATCGTTTAACCAGGCTCCTACACCGGCAACATCGAGTTGCTTGAGTACACATGCATAGCCCAATTGCTTCAGTGCTGCGGCATTGGATAGTTGTTCCATTTGTCCCAGCAAGGGCTTGCAGAGGATACGTTTGCCAAGGTGCAGGCATTCACTGATCAATTCGAACCCTGAATTTGTGATCACCAGTTCAGCATCCAGCAAATCCTGTTTGAAGTCGCGCGAGATCGGGCGCTGATGAAGGTTTCCAGTATCTGCCTTCGTTGCATCGGGGTGATAGATGAAGAAATCGAATTCGGGAAAATGTTGCAGCAACCGGGTAACCGTTGCCAAATTATCGAACGGCAAGTACACAATGACCTTGCGGGCTTGTACCCGGGGCATTGTTTCCGGCAGAACCAGATCTATGATCGGGGGAAGTATTGGAAAGTTGAAATGATGCCAATGCAAACCGATTCCGGTTTGGACGGGGGCAAAGTTTTTCATGATGGTGTCCACCACCGGATTGTTGCCTTCTTTCGGAATCGCATAGTCAAAGGCATACTGGTGACCAATACCGGTGACAGGAATGCCGCGTTTGCGTGCAGCATGGGAAATTACCGGTTCGAAATCAGAAATTACGAGGTCATAGGGTCGAAGGTCCAATTCACGAACGTCCCGGAAGAAGCGGAATATGTTGTTCTTCATCAAGGTGGGCAGCATCTTTACCCGGCCTTCACCAGTGACAAATGTGATGCCTTCACGCCACAGGAAATGGTCGATGGCTCCGCATCCCTTGCGTTGTTCGCGGCCACTCAGGAGCCAGGTCACCTTGATATCCGGATAGTGGCGCTTGAATGCGGCATGCATGGCACTGGCACGACTGATATGCCCGTTTCCGGTACCTTGAACTCCATAGAGTATGTGCATGAATAACTCCTTGAACCTAGAGAAGCAGGATGCCAATGCTGCTGCCCAGCAGGGCGCCCAGCACGATATCTGTAGGGAAATGTACGCCCAGTATTACGCGCGAGCCCCCCACTGCGAATGCCCATGCGTAGAGCGGCAAGAAAATCCAGCTGAGTCCGCAGCACAGGAAGGTCACAAACAGGAATGCGGCTGAGGTATGTCCTGAGGGCAGGCTGAAACGATCGGATGCCGTGATAACGGAATTGAATCCCTGGATGGCAGCGGGTGGCCTGCGGCGCCGGAACGTATTTTTGAAAATGTAGTAGAGTGCACGTTCAATGGCATACGCAGCTAATGCCAGATGGAAGTACTCGCGAGTTTGTTCCGGTTTTATCACTATAATGGCTGGCAGCAACAAGAAATAAAGCCAGCCATCGGCGGTGAAGGAGATGATCAGGGCCGCCTTCGTCAGCAAATCGCGTTGGGGATGTTGCAATACGGCAAGTAAAGTGCGGATATCGAAGCCCTGAAGGCTTGCCATCAGTCCAGAACTCTTTTGCAGGTTCAGCTGTTTCTGATTCACGAAGCAATTGTGGCGCACGATAGTTAAACCGCTATAAACAGTAGTTTAAATATTGGTAAAGAACTGCTCTGCTCTTTACGCAATCCACACAATCGACTCAAACAGGGGGTAGACCTTATGCAGACCATACCACTCGGCCGTTACCGCCATTACAAAGGCAAGTTTTACTCGGTAGTTGGCTTTGCCCGCCATTCCGAGACACTGGAAACCATGGTGCTTTATGTGCCTTTATATGGTGAAGGGGGGTATTGGGTACGCCCGCTGAGTATGTTTACTGAACTGGTGCAATACGAGGGCATTGAGCTGCCACGCTTCAGCCTGGTCGAGTAAGCAGGGTTGCTGCGTGGTTGGCCAGGAACCCGGCCAAGCTGCGCACTTTCAAAGTGGCTAGCGCAAACTCATGGCGCTCAAACTGTTCTGCTACAGGGACTGCCACCACCTGCATACCCGCTGCAAGCGCTGACTGTACACCAGGCACACTATCTTCGAAGGCAAGGCAGTGCCTGGGTACAGTGCCCAACAATTGCGCCGTCCGCAAATACACCGCGGGATGCGGTTTGCCATGCACCTCCGTTGCCGCACTGCAGAGCACCTTGAATTTATCCTGCAGGCCCAGATGCCTGACGATCGCATCGATCATGCCTGGCGGTGAAGAAGAGGCAACCGCCATTGGCAGCCCAAGCCCGCTGGCAAAATCCAGCAAGTCATATACACCTGGCAGTGCCTTGCCTTCCGTGATGGCAAGCTGTTGCACCCGCTCAATTATCCTGGCTTCCACTTGTTGCACCGTAAGTTCGGTCCAACGGTGTTCGCGATAGCGACGTTCCACGACGGCATCGATGCGCACGCCAGTGGTTTCCATGCATTGCTGCGGGGTAAGCGTAAGTCCCACGGTACCAAAGATTTCGATTTCTGCCCGATGCCAGAGCGGTTCTGAATCGATCAGAAGACCGTCCATATCGAAGATAAGGGCCTGAATCACCGGGCTGCTTCCCTCAGAACTACTGCCAGAACCTGCCTCAGGCACTTCAACCCAGTTCCAGTAATACAGGGCAATGATCCGAGCCATGAACGTGATTCATGCAATCTGCCTGTTTAATGTTTCCCTGCAATGCATTTGATGTAAGGAAATAATCGATTCTCCAGCCTACGTTTTTTTCGCGTGCGCCAGCACGGTAACTCCACCACGTGTATTTCTTCTGTTCCGGATACATGTAGCGGAAGGTATCGGTAAAATCAGCAGCCAGCAGATTGTTGATTCCGTCGATTTCGGCCTGCATATAGCCGGCTGCCTTGTTATAGTTTTCCTTCGGACGGGCGAGGTCGATGGCAGCGTTTGCCACATTCAGATCGCCACAGACTACCACCGGTTTG
>Ga0209134_10000269_pt1 | contig 13648 bp, 16 predicted proteins | sample LauGreSp1BDMLBSN_2_FD_187566 | JGI IMG/M metagenome (GOLD analysis project Ga0209134, IMG submission 187566) | Freshwater lake microbial communities from Lake Michigan, USA - Sp13.BD.MLB.SN (SPAdes) (version 2) | ecosystem: Environmental > Aquatic > Freshwater > Lake | place: Lake Michigan, USA... | reverse complement strand
GTGACTTGGAGCTCCTTTACCTTTACCCATACGAACTTCAGCTGGCTTTGAGGTAACCGGCTTGTCCGGGAAGATTCGAATCCACACCTTTCCTTCACGCTTCATGTATCGAGTAACGGCGATACGAGAAGCTTCAATTTGGCGAGATGTAATCCATCCAGGCTCCAATGTTTTTAGTCCGAAAGAACCGAAAGCAATGGTACTACCTCTGTGGGCCATTCCAGTGTTTCGACTTTTTTGAACTCTTCTAAATTTGGTTCTTTTTGGCTGTAACATTTTTTATAAATTTTACTATCCTAATTATTTTTTCTTTCTCTTAGCTCCCATTGGCTTTCTCTGTCCACCAGGTCCAGCTCCAGCTTTTGCAGCTTGTGCAGCCATTCCAATGTTTGGGGAAAGATCACGTTTACCGTACACTTCTCCTTTACATATCCAAACTTTGATGCCTAAACGGCCATAAGTTGTATGCGCCTCAGAGACTGCGTAATCGATATCCGCTCTAAAAGTATGCAACGGTGTTCTACCGTCTTTGTACATTTCAGAACGTGCCATTTCAGCTCCATTCAAACGTCCAGAAATCTTAACTTTAATTCCTTCCGCTCCCATTCGCATTGTACTGGCAATAGACATTTTGATTGCTCTTCTGAAAGAAATACGAGCCTCCAATTGACGAGCGATACCATCCGAAACCAATCGAGCATCCAATTCAGGACGTTTAACCTCAAATATATTGATTTGAATTTCTTTTTTCGTTAATTTTTTTAACTCTTCTTTCAGTTTGTCAACTTCTTGTCCTCCCTTACCGATAATAACTCCCGGTCGAGCAGTGTTGATTGTAACTGTAACAAGTTTCAACGTTCTCTCGATAATAATTTTCGCGATACTAGCTTTGGATAAACGTGCATTTAGGTATTTACGAATTTGATCGTCTTCAACGATTTTATCTTTGTAATTTTTACCACCATACCAGTTAGACTCCCACCCGTGGATGAAACCAAGCCTATTTCCTATTGGATTTGTTTTTTGTCCCATTTTATCCTAACTTATTTTGTTCCATCAACAACCACTGTAACGTGATTGGATCTTTTTCTTACTCTATGCGCTCTACCTTGAGGTGCAGCTTGAATTCTTTTCAACATTGCACCGCCACCAACTTCAATTGATCTTACTACTAATGTCTCTTCTTCAATACTTTTACCTTCGTTCTTTTGTTCCCAGTTTGCAATTGCTGAACGCAACAACTTACCTAAACTTGTAGAGGCATCTTTTGAATTATGTTGCAATATATTCAGAGCCTTGTTAACTTCTACTCCCCTTACAAGATCTGCAACTAATCTCATCTTTCTTGGAGCAATTGGAGAATCATTCAAACGCGCCATTGCTAACGTTGTTTTCTCCAATTTTATATTTTCAGCTCTTAATCTCTTTCTAGCACCCATGACTTTGGTATTAAAAATTATCTTTTCTTATCCTTTTTATTCCCTCCATGGCCACGGAAATTACGAGTAGGTGCAAATTCACCTAACTTGTGTCCGACCATATTTTCACTTACGAAAACTGGAATAAACTTGTTACCATTGTGTACAGCAAACGTTAACCCTACGAAATCAGGAGTTATAGTTGAAGCACGCGACCATGTTTTGATCACAGCTTTGCTACTTGATGCTTGCGCATCATCCACTCGCTTCATTAACTTGTAATGTACAAAAGGTGGTTTTTTCAACGAACGACTCATATCTTACTTATTTTTTTCTTCTTTCGATGATAAACTTATCTGAATACTTCTTCTTATCACGTGTTTTGTACCCTTTTGCTGGAATACTATTACGTGAACGAGGGTGCCCTCCTGAGTTTTTACCTTCACCACCACCCATTGGGTGATCGACTGGATTCATAACTACACCACGTACACGCGGACGACGACCTAACCAACGAGAGCGTCCAGCTTTACCAGAAACTACTAAGTTGTGTTCAGAATTTGATACAGACCCGATTGTAGCCATACAAGTTGTTAAAATCATTCTAGTTTCACCAGAAGGCATTTTAACAATTGCATAACGACCATCACGAGCGTTCAATTGAGCGTAAGTACCTGCTCCTCGAGCAATGGCACCACCTTTACCAGGTTTTAATTCAATATTATGAATTACAGTACCAAGAGGGATATCACTTAAGAAAAGTGCATTTCCTACATTTGGCGCAGCAGTTGTTCCTGCGACTACAATATCCCCAACTTTCAATCCGTTAGGAGCAATAATGTAACGCTTTTCACCATCTGCATAAAATAACAATGCAATATGAGCTGTACGGTTTGGATCGTATTCAATCTCTTTAACTGTACCAGGCACATCGTGCTTGTCTCTTTTAAAATCAATGATTCGGTATCTTTGTTTGTGACCTCCACCCATGTAACGCATGGTCATTCTACCGTCATTGTTTCGACCTCCAGATTTCTTCATCGGCGCAACAAGGCTCTTTTCAGGAACATTTGTTGTGATTTCAGAATAATCACTATTGATCTTGTGTCTTTGCCCTGGAGTAATAGGCTTGAATTTTTTAAGACTCATAAGTCAACGCTTAAAAATTATTAAATAAATCGATCGTTTCTCCATCTGCAACTGTAACAATAGCTTTTTTCCATTGTTTACTTGGTTGCTCAACGATACCTTTGTTAGTAAATTTAACAGAGGATTTACCACCGCCATAATTCATTGTACGAACTTCGGTAATACTTACCCCGTACATTTTCTCGACAGCTTTTTTAATTTCTATTTTATTTGCCTTTTTATCAACTGCAAAAGTAAAGCGATTAAATTTCTCACTTGTACCTGTTGCTTTTTCTGTAATAATTGGCTTTTTAATAATATCTTTCATAATCAATTAGTTTAAAATCTTTTCGATTACTTCAATTGAACTTTCTGCCATTACCACTTTTTTCGCATTTAACACATCATATGTATTAACTGAATCTGCGGTAACAACCTTAACTCTACCTAAGTTTCGTGAAGACAAGTAAACATTGTCATTTTTGTCTCCTAAAATCATCAAAACTTTTTCGTTTTCAAGTTTCAAAGCGGCCAACAAAGATTTAAAATCTTTCGTTTTTGCTGCATCAAATTGAAGATCCTCAAGCACCATGATAGACTCACTTTGAGCTTTATAAGAGAAAGCTGATTTTCTAGCCAATCTTTTTAACTTGATATTTAACTTAAAATGGTAGTTTCTTGGTCTTGGTCCGAAAATTCGACCACCACCAACACGTGTTCCTGACTTGATACTACCAGCACGAGCACCACCTGTTCCTTTTTGTTTTTTGATTTTTCTTGTAGAACCAGAAATTTCAGCTCTTTCTTTAGCTTTGTGCGTTCCTTGACGACGATTTGCCAAGTGTTGCTTAACATCTAAATAGATAGCATGATTATTTGGTTCAATTCCGAAAACTGAATCTGAAAGCGTTACCTTTTTTGAAGTAGCTTTTCCTTTCGCGTCAAATACTTTTACTTCCATTACTTCAAAATTGTTACGGTTGAACCTTTAGATCCAGGAATTGATCCTTTCACCACGATTAAATTCTTATCAGCAAGAACCTTTAAAACTACCAGGTTTTCCATCACAACACGTGTGTTACCCATTTGACCGCCCATTCTCATACCTTTGAATACGCGCGCAGGATAAGAACATGCACCAATTGAACCTGGAGCACGAAGACGGTTGTGTTGTCCGTGTGTTGCTTGTCCAACACCGGCAAAACCGTGTCGTCTAACAACCCCTTGGAAACCCTTTCCTTTCGATGTTCCTACTATACTAACGAATTCTCCTTCTTCAAGAGATTCACGTCAACCAGGTCACCAAGATTTACGTTATCGAAACCTTTAAATTCAACCAACTTAGCTTTTGGAGCCGTGTTTGCTTTTTTAAAGTGACCTTTCAATGCATTTGGAGTATTTTTTTCCTTGCGGACTCCAAATCCCAATTGAACTGCCTCGTAACCATCTCTGTCTTGTGTCTTAACCTGAGTTACGACACAAGGACCTGCTTCTATAACTGTGCATGGCATTGCTTTACCCTCGGCACTGTAGATGCTAGTCATTCCGACTTTTCTACCAATTATTCCTGGCATACTTTAACTATTAAATTATTAAACTTTAATTTCAACGTCAACCCCACTAGGCAACTCTAATCTCATTAGTGCATCTACAGTCTTCGCAGAAGAACTGTAAATATCTAATAATCTTTTATATGAACACAATTCAAACTGCTCACGCGCTTTTTTGTTAACGTGTGGAGACTTCAATACTGTATAGATACGCTTGTGTGTTGGCAATGGAATTGGTCCACTAACAACTGCACCGGTCGCCTTAACAGTTTTTACAATTTTCTCAGCAGATTTATCTACTAAATTGTGATCATATGATTTTAATTTTATTCTTATTTTTTGGCTCATCTACTTGTTTATTTTAGCTGAATTTTTACCATTAATTTTTTGAAGCAACCGCTTCAGCAACATTCTTCGGAGCTTCTGCAAAATGTGAGAATTCCATGGTTGAAGTTGCACGACCAGAAGACATTGTTCGCAATTGCGTAACGTATCCAAACATTTCTGATAAAGGAACATCAGCCTTAAGAACTTTAGCTCCATTTTTATCATCCATACCTTTCATTAATCCTCTTCGGCGATTTAAATCACCAACGATATCACCCATATTTTCTTCAGGAGTTATTACTTCCAATTTCATAATTGGCTCCAACAAAATAGGTTTACAGTTTTTCAAAGCTGCACGATATGCCATCTTAGCTGCTAATTCGAAAGATAATGAATCTGAATCGACAGCATGGAAAGAACCATCTAACAACTCAACTTTCATAGCTTCAACAGGGTAACCTGCCAAAATACCATTTTTCATTGATTCTTTGAATCCTTTTTCTACTGAAGGAATAAATTCACGTGGAATATTACCTCCTTTGATAGAGTTAACGAATTCTAATCCTGTTTTCTCTGCATTATCCTGTGGAGAAATTTTAACAACGATATCCGCAAATTTACCACGTCCACCCGATTGTTTCTTGTAGATCTCACGGTGATTTACAGAAGCTGTAATATCTTCTCTATACGTTACCTGAGGAGCTCCTTGATTAACTTCCACTTTGAACTCACGTTTCAAACGGTCAATAATGATTTCAAGGTGAAGCTCACCCATTCCAGAAATGATCGTTTGTCCTGACTCTTCGTCTGTATTTACACGGAAAGTAGGATCTTCTTCAGCTAATTTTGATAAACCTGTTGAAAGTCTATCCATATCTGCTTGAGTCTTAGGTTCAATTGCAACCCCGATAACTGGATCTGGGAAGTCCATTGATTCTAAAACAATTGGGAAACCTTCTGCACAAAGTGTGTCACCTGTACGAATGTCCTTAAATCCAACAACTGCAGCAATATCACCAGCTCCTAATTCATCAATCTGATTTTGTTTGTTTGCGTGCATTTGGAAAATACGAGAAATACGTTCTTTTTGACCTGAACGAGTATTGTAAACGTAAGAACCTGCAGGTAATTTACCTGAGTATGCTCGGACAAAACACAAACGACCAACAAATGGATCTGTTGCGATTTTAAAAGCTAAACCAGCGAAAGGCTCATCAAATGAAGGCTGACGCGAAGCTGGCTCCTCTGTTTTAGGATTGATACCAACAATTGCTTCAACATCTAATGGCGAAGGAAGAATTTCCATTACCATATCCAACATTGCCTGAACACCTTTATTTTTAAATGCAGTACCACACATCATTGGTACAACTTTACCAGTAATTGTAGCTTGTCTCAAGGCATCCAAAATTTCTCTTTCTGTAAGAGACTGTGGATCCTCAAAATATTTCTCCATTAATTCTTCATTGAATTCTGCTACTGCTTCTAATAGTTTCTCTCTATATTCAGTAGCTTCTTCTAGGATATCAGCTGGAATTTCAACTTCTTGAAACGTCATTCCTTGATCGTGCTCATTCCAAACGATTCCTTTGAAGTTGATTAAATCGATAACACCTTTAAAATCATCTTCAGCACCAATTGGAATTTGAAGTGGCAAAGCATGACTTCCTAACATTTCTTTTACCTGACGGCAAACGTTAAGGAAATCTGCACCTGATCGGTCCATTTTATTAACAAAACCAATTCTTGGAACATTGTAGTTATTAGCCAAACGCCAGTTTGTTTCAGATTGTGGTTCTACACCATCAACTGCTGAGAACAAGAAAACTAAACCGTCTAGAACTCTTAATGATCGATTCACCTCAACTGTAAAGTCAACGTGTCCCGGTGTGTCAATAATATTAACGTGGTATTTATTTTTTCTATAAACCCAATCTAAAGTTGTTGCAGCAGAAGTAATTGTAATACCTCTTTCTTGCTCTTGCTCCATCCAGTCCATTGTTGCAGCACCATCGTGTACTTCACCAATTTTGTGGCTCACCCCTCCGTAATAAAGAATACGTTCCGTAGTCGTTGTTTTACCAGCATCAATGTGAGCTGCAATTCCAATGTTACGTGTATATTTAAGATCTCTTGCCATGTTACTTAAAATCTAAAATGTGAGAATGCTTTGTTAGCCTCAGCCATTCTTAATGTATCTTCTTTCTTCTTGTATGCAGCACCTTCTTCTTTGGAAGCAGCGATGATTTCAGAAGCTAATTTACCAGCCATTGTTTTCTCGTTTCTCTTTCTAGAGTATCCGATCAACCATTTCATAGCAAGGGAAGCTTTTCTATCTTCACGAACGGGTGTTGGTATTTGAAATGTTGCACCACCTACACGACGGCTACGCACCTCAACAACTGGAGTTACATTTTCTAATGCTTTTCTCCACACATCTAAACCTTCTTGGTCTTCGATTTTTTTGTCTACGATTTCAATTGCCTCGTAGAATATTTTAAATGCTAAATTCTTTTTACCATCGTACATTAGGTTGTTCACAAACTTTGTTACAACAACGTCATTGAACTTTGGATCTGGTAGTATCGCAATTTTTTTGGCTTTTCTTCTTCTCATGTCTTAAAAGCTTTAATTATTTTTGTTTAGGTCTTTTTGTTCCATACTTAGAACGACGTTGAGTTCTTCCTTCTACACCGGCTGTGTCTTCCGCACCACGAACGATGTGGTAACGAACCCCAGGTAAATCTTTTACTCTTCCGCCACGAACAAGCACTAAAGAGTGTTCTTGTAGGTTGTGACCTTCACCACCGATGTATGCATTAACCTCTTTACCATTGGTTAAACGCACCCTTGCTACTTTACGCATCGCGGAGTTCGGTTTTTTTGGAGTAGTGGTGTAAACTCTTACACATACCCCTTTACGCTGTGGACATGAATCAAGTGCGGCAGACTTGCTTTTCTTTACTACCGCTGTTCTTCCTTTGCGAACTAACTGTTGAATAGTTGGCATAAAATACTCTTAATTTTATAAAATAAATAAATACCCCAAACGCACTTTGAGGGGTGCAAAGATATCCATTTAATTTTAAAATCCAACTAGTGAGCAAAAAAAAAGCAAGTTTTTTCACAATTAAGTGTTTACATCTTTAATTAAATTACAAAATGAAAGCTAAAGTGCCCAAAATTGGAATGTGTAACATTAATCTGAAAAGTTTAAAAAAGGAGACATTCTAATTGCATATATGCATTACGGCAATGATTGAGACTGTAATTCTTTAAAACAAAAAACTCCTGCAAACAGAAGCTGCAGGAGTATAAAACTCATTTTGCAAATAAATTAGTTTCTATATAAAGTGCTTTTAACTGCTTTTACTATTCTTTCAATATTTGGCAAAGCTTCTTCAATCAAAGTAGGCGAAAATGCAAAAGGAGTATCTGTTTGCGTAACACGCATAACTGGAGCATCTAGATAATCAAATGCATATCGTTGCAAATGGTATGCTATCTCAGAAGAAATAGAAGCTAATGGCCAAGACTCTTCCACCACAACACATCGGTTGGTTTTCTTTACAGATTCAACAACACATGCGTAATCGATAGGGCGTACAGTTCTCAAGTCGATTACTTCAACAGAGATACCTTCTTTTTCTAACACATCTGCTGCTTCGAAAGCAACTTTTATGATTTTTCCAAAAGTTACAATCGTAACATCGGTTCCTTTTCTTTTAACATCTGCTACTCCAATCGGAATGATATATTCTCCTTCAGGAATTTCTCCTTTGTCGCCGTACATTTTTTCTGATTCTAAAAACACAACTGGATCGTTGTCGCGAATAGCCGCTTTCAATAAGCCTTTTGCATCGTATGGATTAGATGGTGTAATAACTTTCAAGCCTGGAACGTGGGCATAAAATGCTTCAAAGGATTGTGAATGGGTTGCGCCAAGTTGACCTGCCGTTCCATTACCACCTCTAAAAACGATAGGACAAGAGTATTGTCCGCCTGACATTTGCATCATCTTAGCTGCACTATTTATGATCTGATCCGCTGCAAGAATTGCAAAATTCCATGTCATGAATTCTACGATTGGTCGCAAACCATTCATGGATGCTCCAACAGCAATTCCGGCAAACCCCAATTCAGCAATCGGGGTGTCAATTACCCTTTTTGCGCCGAATTCATCCAGCATGCCTTGCGAGACTTTATATGCGCCATTGTATTCTGCAACTTCTTCACCCATTAAAAACACGGATTCATCGCGACGCATTTCCTCTGACATTGCTTCTCTTAAAGCCTCTCTAAACTGTACCGTTTTCATACTTTCTGAAATTATTTCCCATTGGGATGCCAAAAATAATAAATTATGTCGAAACACACCAAAAGACTTTGGGATTTTACTTTTACAAAAAAAGAACTTTATCCATTATCGAAACCATCTATAAAATAACAAAATGAAATACAAGTACGAGTATACCTAAACAAAATTAGAGAAAATCTTATTTTTTTGAACTTGTCTAATTACATCCTTTCTAAAAATTTTGTTTTAAATTTGTGCAGATTAAAAAATCAATACGAAATGAAAATACTTGTATGTATTAGTAAATCACCAGATACGACTTCGAAAATCGCTTTTACGGACAACAACACGAAGTTTGATGAGAATGGTGTGCAGTATATTGTAAATCCATATGACGAATGGTATGCATTGGTTAGAGCACTTGAGATAAAGGAAACTTTGGGTGGAAATGTAACGATTGTAACTGTTGGACTTGCAGCAGACGAAGCTATTATTCGAAAAGCTTTGGCGATTGGTGCAGATAATGCTGTTCGAATAGACGCAGAGCCATCGGACGCTTTTTACACTGCGATGCAAATTTCAAATTACGCTAAATCGAACGAATTTGACTTAATTCTAACAGGTAAAGAAACCATAAACTATAACGGCTCTCAATTAGCAGGAATGCTAGCGGAATCGTTGGATTTACCTTTTGTATCCTTAGCGACAAAATTGGATATAAATGGAACAACCTTGACGCTAGAAAGAGAAATTGTTGGTGGGCTTCAAATTGAAGAAGTAACTCTACCTGCGGTTGTTTCATGCGCTAAAGGAATGGCTGAACAACGTATTCCAAATATGCGTGGGATTATGGCTGCTAGAACAAAACCGCTTCAAATTATTGCCCCTGTTGCTATCGAACCATTGACTTCCTATGTTACTTATTCGATTCCAAATTCTAAAACAGCGTGTAAAATGATTGATCCAATGAATATGGATGAATTGGTTGAATTGTTGCACAATGAAGCAAAAGTTATTTAATAATTAGATGGTATTTGAGTTTTAAAAAACACAACTTATTTCTAAAATATAAAATTTAAAGTATGTCAATTTTAGTATATATAAATAGCAACGGAGGTATTCACAAATCAGCTTTAGAAGTAGTTACTTACGGAAAAAAGATTGGTGAAAATGTCACGGTAATTACTTCTGGTTCGGCAGATACTTCCACCTTATCTTCACTCGGGAAATATGGAGCAACAAAAGTATTGGTTGATCGATCCCTACAAAATGATGATGCACAACAAATAACGCGATTAATTGCTGCTGCTGCTGAAAAAACTAGCGCAACTACAATTGTTTTCTCACAAGATATTACTGCCAAAGCGGTTGCGCCTAGATTATCTGTACGATTAAATGCTGGCTTGATTTCAGGTGCAATTGATATTCCTTCAAGCGATGGTAACGTTAAAGTTAATGTCTTTTCAGGAAAAGCATTCGGTTCGGTTCATGTTCATTCGTCAAAACAAATTATTTCTGTTCTTCCAAATAGTATTCAACCAGAAATTACTGGATCAGATTGTACTGTAGAAGAATTTGATGGAAATATTGGTGCTGCAAGCATCAAAGTTATTGACACAAAAAAACCAGAAGGTGAGATTCCACTTCCAGAAGCAGAATTAGTAGTTTCAGCGGGACGCGGAATGAAAGCACCGGAAAACTGGCATCTTGTGGAAGCATTGGCAAATGAGTTGGGTGCAGCTACTGCTTGTTCGCGTCCAGTTGCAGATATTGGATGGCGACCACACCATGAACATGTGGGCCAAACAGGTGTTGCAATTCGTCCAAACTTATATATTGCAATAGGTATTTCTGGCGCGATTCAACATTTGGCAGGCGTAAATGGTTCAAAAGTTATTGTTGTAATTAATACAGATGCGGAAGCGCCATTTTTTAAAGCGGCAGACTATGGAATCGTTGGGGACGCATTCGAAGTTTTACCGCGATTGACAGAAGCTGTAAAAAAATTCCATGCTACAAGTCACTAATTAACTTTAGAAGTATTATTTTTACATTAATGTCACTTTATTGGAAACACTAATTTGACGGATGAAAAGTAAAAATGAATAAAATAAAACTCGATATATCAGGGTTATCCTACAGTCAAACCCAAACTGGTGCTTATGCATTATTTTTGGATGAGGCTGGAGGAAAACGGCAACTTCCAATAATAATTGGAGGTTTCGAAGCGCAGGCTATTGCTATTGAATTAGAAAAGATGACTCCAAGTCGTCCATTAACGCATGATTTATTCAAAAATTTTGCGCAATCTTTTTCTATCAACGTAAAAGAAATTATTATTTACAATTTGGAAAATGGTGTATTTTTTTCCAAACTTATTTGTGAGCGAGAAGGACAAATTACAGAAATTGATTCACGTACTTCAGATGCTATCGCTATTGCAGTTCGTTTCAATTGTCCAATATTTACTTACGAGCAAATACTTGCTGTTGCGGGTACATTATTAGATGAATCAAGCGAAAAAGAAGAAGATAAAGCCATTGAATCTGAAGAAGAAAGTTTGCTTGAAGGAGACATAAAAGGTTTTAATGTTAAAGAACTAGAAAATCAGCTTTCAGAAGCTATCGAAAATGAAGATTATGAACTCGCTTCAAAAATAAGAGATGAAATTAACAAACGTACTTCTTAGTATATTATTTGCTACTATTACTATTCATTCATTTGCGGCGAACACTTTCGCAGATAAAAATTACAGTAGAAAAAACTTTCACTTGGAACTACTTCCAAACGGAAAATTTAAATCTTCCGATACTGTTTTTCTCTCGATTCCCTCTGGAAATTGGAAAATAAAAAACAAAGCAATTATTTTTTCAAAAGAGCTCAACGACTCCATTTTAATTACAGAAAAGGCTGCGCTTATTTTCTCCTCAGACAATAAGATTTCTTTTTTGAAAAATGGCACCAAATTTTCCTACCACGACAAAGCAAGCTCCAATTTAAATCCTTCCATTTCTTTTTTGTCCATCTTAAAGGGCATTTTAGGGATGTTAGTAATTCTTTTCGTTGCCTTTATTTTTAGTAAAAATAGAAAAGCAATCAGTTGGCCTTTGGTTCTCAAGGGAATTGCCTTGCAAATTATTCTTGCTATTTTAATTCTTAAAGTACCATTAATTTCTAGTTTATTTGACTTCTTGGCAAAAGCATTTGCCCGAGTAATTGAATTTGCGCACGATGGAGCAGTATTCTTATTCGGTCAAGGGGATATGATGCCAAACATGATGAAAAACTTCGCGTTTTGGATTCTACCATCTGTTATCTTCTTTTCGGCACTTTCCAGTTTGCTGTATTACTTCGGAATCCTTCAGTTCGTTGTAAAAGGCATGGCTTGGGTAATGAAGCGTGTTTTAGGAATATCTGGCGCAGAAAGTGTTGCCGCAGCTGCAAATATTTTTATAGGCCAAACGGAAGCGCCACTTTTGGTAAAACCATATCTTGCCCAAATGACAAAATCAGAAATACTTTGTTTGATGGTTGGCGGAATGGCGACAATCGCAGGAGGTGTTTTGGCTGCAGTAATAGGTATATTGGGTGAAGGAGATGCTGCAAAAGAATTGTTTTATGCAAAACATTTACTAACGGCTTCTATAATGTCAGCTCCAGCTGCTATCGTTTTCGCTAAAATGCTCGTCCCTGAAACAGAAAAAATTGATGAGAATTTAGAGGTTTCAAAGGATAAAATTGGCGTAAATGCTTTGGAAGCAATTACAAATGGAACGACAGATGGTTTGAAACTTGCTGTAAACGTAGGTGCTATGCTGATCGTTTTTATCAGTTTAATTGCGTTCTGTAATTATTTCCTCGGAAAAATAGGCGATTGGACATCTTTAAACGCCATAATTGTTTCTGGTGGAATGTATACTTCGCTGAGTTTTGAAAGTATTTCCGGCTATTTATTATCCCCTTTTTCCTGGTTACTTGGTGTTGAATGGCAAGATTGCATGTACTTCGGACAACTTTTAGGTGAAAAAACAATCTTAAACGAATTTATAGCATATCCGCATTTGGGAATGATTCAAGATGAATTATCGCAAAAGACCATCATCATGAGCACTTATGTTTTATGTGGATTTGCGAATATTGCCTCAATTGGAATTCAAGTTGGTGGTATTGGTATTCTCGTTCCAGAAAAAAAATCCCTTCTTGCTAAATATGGTATGCTTGCTTTACTTGGTGGAACATTAGCCTGTATGTCGACAGCAGTATTGGCTGGAATGCTTTATTAATTATTTTAACATTTCCTCCAACCAAATTTATGAATCTAGAGGATGAAATATTTTCAATTGATTCCAACGAAGAATTTACGAAAACAGCTTTGAAAGTTTACGAATTTCAACTTGATAATTGCATTGTATATAGGGAATTTGTAGGAAATCTAAATCGAAATCATCCCAAAAGTATTAGCGAAATACCATTTCTCCCAATTTCTTTTTTTAAGACGCATTTGGTGACACAGTCTAACTTCACAGATTTCGAAGCAACCTTCCTAAGCAGTGGCACAACAAGTTCTGAGCGCAGCAAACATTTAATTCCCTCACTTGGAATTTACCAGCGGGCCTTCACGCAAATTTACACTTCCAAAATTGGTGATCCAACGGAGCAAGTTATTCTTGCATTGTTGCCAAATTATTTAGAACAAGGTAATTCAAGTCTTGTATTTATGGTGCAAAACCTTATTGAGCAATCTAAAAACACATCCTCTGGTTTTATGCTTAACGAACCAGATAAAATTAAAAATGCATATGACCGAGCAATTCTTGAAGGGAAAAAAGTAGTGATTTTTGGTGTTACCTATGCTCTACTCGATCTTGCAAAAAAAAATGTAGACCTTTCTGAAGCAATAATAATCGAAACAGGAGGGATGAAGGGCA